>Ga0265314_10000279_pt1 | contig 74300 bp, 78 predicted proteins | sample 4126metaG_FD_203106 | JGI IMG/M metagenome (GOLD analysis project Ga0265314, IMG submission 203106) | Rhizosphere microbial communities from Carex aquatilis grown in University of Washington, Seatle, WA, United States - 4-1-26 metaG | ecosystem: Host-associated > Plants > Roots > Rhizosphere >...
ATGGTGGCACACTTCACCGCGACTCCGACCTTCTTGGTCATTTCGGCGGCATCGATGGTGATCTGATCGTTGGTCGCGTCGCGCTGCTGGACGCTGAGATCGTAATACAGCAGGTCGAGGTCCAGGTAGGGATGGATCAGCTTGTCCTTGATGAGCTGCCAGATGATGCGGGTCATCTCGTCGCCGTCCATTTCGACGACGGGATTTGCAACCTTGATCTTCGCCATTTTAGGGAGCCACCTTGTGAGAGCCGCAAGGGCCTCTATAGCATTACTTTGGCGCCGTGAAAGCCGCGGTTGCCCTTGGACTTAAGCCGCATGCCGCGGCGAGGACGGTGTTACCGCCGCCCCCGGATTTTGCGTCAGAGCGCGGCGAGGGCGGCGTTCAACGTCGCACTCGGCCGCATCGCCGCCGCCGCCTTTGTGTCGTCCGGCAGGTAGTAACCGCCGACGTCAACCGGCTTGCCTTGGGCGCCGATCAGTTCGGCGTTGATCTTCGCCTCGTTTTTTTCGAGCGTCTCGGCCAGCGGCTTGAAGCGGGCCTGCAACTCCGCGTCCTTGCTCTGCGCGGCGAGCGCCTGAGCCCAGTACATCGCAAGGTAGAAATGGCTGCCGCGGTTGTCGATCTCGCCGACCTTGCGCGCCGGATTGCGGTTGAACTCGAGGAACTTGCCGATGGCGGAGTCGAGCGTCTCGGCGAGCACCAGCGCCTTGGCGTTCTTGTAGGTATGGCCCAGATGCTCGAGCGACGCGCCGAGCGCCAGAAACTCACCGAGCGAATCCCAGCGCAGATAGCCCTCTTTCTGGAACTGCTCGACGTGCTTGGGCGCCGAGCCGCCGGCGCCGGTCTCGAACATGCCGCCGCCCGCCAGCAACGGGACGACCGAGAGCATCTTGGCCGATGTGCCGAGCTCCATGATCGGGAAAAGATCCGTCAGGTAATCCCGCAGAATGTTGCCGGTGACCGAAATGGTGTCCTGGCCCTTGCGAATCCGTTCGAGTGAAAATTTCGTCGCCTCGACCGGCGCCAGAATACGAATGTCGAGACCCGACGTATCTTCGTTTTTGAGGTAGGTCTCGACCTTGGCGATGAGCTGGGCGTCGTGGGCGCGATTCTTGTCGAGCCAGAACACGGCGGGGGTGCCGGTGAGGCGCGCCCGGCGCACCCCGAGCTTGACCCAGTCTCGCACAGCGGCGTCCTTGAGTTCGCACATGCGGAAGATGTCGCCGGCCTCGACCGTTCGCTCCAGCAGGACCTTGCCGTCATCCGTGACGACGCGGACGGTGCCGTTTTTCGCGACCTCGAAGGTCTTGTCGTGCGAGCCGTACTCTTCGGCCTTTTGCGCCATCAAGCCGACGTTGGGAACCGAACCCATGGTCTTGGGATCGAATGCGCCGTTGGCCTTGCAGTCCTCGATGACCGCCTGGAAAAGGCGCGCGTAGGCGCGATCGGGAACGACGGCCTTGGTGTCGTGCAGCTTGCCATCGGGGCCCCACATCTTGCCCCCTTCGCGGATCATCGCCGGGATCGAGGCGTCGATGATGAAGTCCGAGGGGACATGCAGGCCGGTGATGCCCTTTTCGGAATTGACCATGGCGAGCGCAGGCCGCTTGGCATACTCGGCTGCAATGTCGTCCTTGATCGCCTTCTTCTCGGCCTCCGGCAGCGTCTCGATCTTGCTCAGCAGATCGCCGAAGCCGTTGTTGAGGTTGACGCCGAGTTTTTTCAGCGTCGCGTCGTGCTTCTGGATGACGTCGGCGAAGAATTCGGAAACGACATGGCCGAACACGATCGGGTCGGCGATTTTCATCATGGTCGCCTTGACGTGCAGCGAAAACAGCACGCCTTGCTTCTTGGCGTCCTCGATCTGTTCGGCAAAGAATTTGCGCAGTGCCTTGCGGCTCATCACCGCGGCGTCGATGATTTCGCCGGCCGCGATCGCGGTCTTTGCCTTCAGCACCGTCACGGTGCCGTCGGCGCCGGCCAATTCGATGCGAACGTTGGTGGCCTTGTCGACCGTGGTCGCGATTTCCGAGCCGAAATAGTCACCGTCCGACATGTAGGACACGTGCGTTTTGGAGTCCTTGCTCCAGGCGCCCATCTTGTGCGGATTCTTGCGGGCATATTGCTTGACGGCGCCGGCGGCGCGGCGGTCGGAATTGCCCTCACGCAGGACCGGGTTGACGACGCTGCCGAACACCTTGTCGTAGCGTGACTTGATGTCCTTTTCGGCGTCCGTCTTCGGGTTGTCCGGATAGTCCGGCACGGCGTAGCCCTCGCCCTGCAGTTCCTTGATCGCGGCCCGGAGCTGCGGGATGGAGGCCGAGATGTTGGGCAGCTTCATGATATTGGCTTCGGGCTTCAACGTGAGCGCGCCGAGTTCGGCGAGTTCGTCGCTGCTCCGTTGCGCCGAGGGCAGCAGGTCGGAAACGGCGGCAAGGATGCGCCCGGCCAGCGAGATGTCCTTCAAGGTCACGGACACGCCCGCCGCGCCGACGAAAGCTTCGACGATCGGCAGCAGGGAATAGGTCGCGAGCGCGGGGGCTTCGTCGACCTTCGTCCACATGATTTCGAGCTTTGACATGCTTTTCCCCTCGCGCCCTGAATGAAGTGTTCTCGGCGCGCGCCGTATAGCACCCGCATTCCGCCGGTAAAAGCCTCGTCGGAAGCCGCGAGGCCGGCGGCCAAGGACTGGAATTCGGTCCGCCGCTTGACGCGAGGGGCCGGCTTCGGCACGCGGCATGGCTCAAGGGATTTAGGCAGGCTTAAGCCTTGAGGCATTTGCCCGTCGAGGAGAACTGCATGCCAGGGGCTGGCACCGACAAGACCAAGCGATGGATCGAGCAGCCGGCGCCAGTGGTGGTGCTGGTCGAGCCGCAATTGGGCGAGAATATCGGCGCCTGTGCGCGGGCCATGGCCAATTTCGGGCTCTCCCGCTTGAGGCTGGTGAAACCGGTCCAGGGCTGGCCCAACGAGCGGGCCCGGGTCATGGCGGCCGGCGCCGACCGGGTGCTGGAGGCGGCGACGCTTCACGACAGTCTGGCCGACGCCATCGCCGATTGCAGTTTCGTGCTGGCGGCCACCGCGCGCAACCACGACCAGGCCAAGCCGGTGGTCGGGGCGGATGCGGCGGCGGCCGAGATGGCGCCGCGCGTGGCCGCCGGCGAGACCGTGGCGCTGGTGTTCGGGCGCGAGCGCAACGGCCTGGAAAATCACGAGGTCGGGCAGGCCGACCGCATCATCACGCTGCCGGTCAACCCGGCCTTCGCCTCGCTCAATTTGGCGCAGGCGGTAGTGATCGTCGGCTACGAGTGGTTCAAGCGCAGCGGCGAGGCGGCTTTGCCGTTCGAGACGTCGGAGCGATCGCCGCCGGTGGCCAAGCAGCAGCTCGAGGCTTTCTTCAACGACCTCGAACGCGAGCTGGAAAAGGTCGAGTTCTTCCGCCCGGCCGAAAAGCGCGGCGTCATGCAGGTCAATCTGCGCAATATCTTTCAGCGCATCGCGCCGACCAAGCAGGACATCCGCACGCTGCATGGCGTCGTCACGGCGCTGTCGCAAGGGCGCAAGGGCCCGGCGCGCGGCGGCACTTTCGACAGCGACCAGGCGCAGACCTTGCGTGACCTTCTGGCGGAACATGGCGCCAGCCGCGCGCCGTCGGAGCGCACGCCGCTGCGCGGCCTGCCGCGGCTGCTGCGGCGCAATCCGACCGAGGCGGAACGCACCCTGTGGCAGGCGCTGTTGAACGACCGGCGTTTCGCCGGCCGCGGCTTCAAGCGCCAGGTGCCGATCGGCGTGCACGTCAGCGACTTCGTGTCGTTCCCGCTGAAATGCGTGATCGATCTGGTGCCGGCGGAGGAAGCGGCCGCGGCGGCGCAGGCGCGCGCGGACAAGAAGACTTGGCTCGCCGAACGCGGTTACCGCATGATCGAGATCGCGGCGGCCGACGTGGAGAAGGATGTGGCGGCGGTGCTCAACCGCCTCGACACCCAGCTTACGTCGTCCGGCATGGCTGACGAAGCGTAAAGCCGCTGCCCTCGAATTCGACGCGTCACAAAACCAATCTGCAATTTGCGCGATGATACCCCATGCTCAGGTCCATGGGAGGAAATACGATGCGACGCACGTTGTTACTGGCCGCGCTGACACTTTGCCTTGGCGGCAGCGTTCAGGCTCAGCAGATCACCATCCAGAACCGGCCGCCCGCCCCGGAGTTGAAGGGCGAGATCCGCGTCCAGGTGAATATCAATTTTTTCGTGCCGGGCGCGGTGAGCAATACCGAGGCCTCGCTCAAGGCCCAGGAAGAGGCCCGCAGTGCGCTCTATCGCAGCGCCGGCCACGAATGCGAGGTTCTGCAGGCGGCGATCGCGACGGAATGCCGTATCGAATCCGTCAGCGTGAATATCAACCGAAACTACGGCCAGCCGCAGAACGAGGGTTTTACCGCAAACGGCAGCTTCGGGTTTCGGATTACGTTGAAGTAGCGCCAGAGCCCTTGAGCGCCTTGACCTGCGCCGCCGCCGCTTCGCGCAGCAAGCCGTGATCGCTACCGACGGCGATGAAGCGGAAGCCGCGCTTGGCCATGGCCTTGGCGCGCTCGGCATCGCGGCAATAGATGCCAGGAATCTTGCCGGCCTTCGTCGCCGCCGCGTAAATTCTGTCGATGGCGCTCTCGACCTCGGGCGCGGTGACGTCTTGCGCCGCGCCGGCGCTCAAGGCGGTGGCGAGGTCATAAGGGCCGACGAACAGCGCGTCGATGCCGGGCGTGGCCGCGATCGCCGCCATGTTCTCCAGCGCGGTGGCGGTCTCGATCATGGCGAAAGTCAGCGTACCGCCATTGGCCTCGCGCAGATAATCGACCGCCGATGTCTTGCCCTGCAGCACCATGGCGCGCTGCGGTCCCCAGCTGCGCTCGCCCATGGGCGGATATTTCGCGGCATTGGCGAATTGGCGCGCATCGGCGACGGTGTTGATCATGGGGGCTATGATCGCCTCGGCGCCGAAATCGAGCGCGCGGGAGACGAAGGCGAAATCGGCGAGGGGAACGCGGACCGCCGGGGTGCTGCCGGCGTTACGCAGCGCGACGATGCCACTGACGACGGCGGCAAGATCCCACAGCCCGTGCTGGGCGTCGAACACGGCGCAGGCGTAGCCCTCGCGCGCCACGGTCTCGGCGACGACCGGGGAACCGAGATTGCACCAGGCGGTAAAAACCGTCTCGCCCGCGCGCAGCCTCCGGGCTAGCGCGAACGGCTCCACGTCAGCCGCTCGCCTTGATCTGCGAGACCGCCTGCGCCATCAGCTCGTTCATCGCGGTTCGGATATCGGTGTCGAGCGCGGCGACCTTCTTGGCGTCGAAATCCTTGCGGATTTTCCGAAAAATATGCTCGTCGCCGGCTTCCTCGAAGTCCGAAACCACGACCTCCTTGGCATAAGCGTCGGCCTCGGGGCCCGAAAGGCCGAGTTTTTCCGCGGCCCAGAGCCCGATCAGCTTGTTGCGGCGGGCCGTCGCCTTGAACTGGAGCTCCTCGTCATGCGCGAACTTCTTTTCGAAGCCTTCCTCGCGCTTGTCGAATGTGGTCATGCCGCCCTCGCTTGTTGATAGCGCGTTATCCTTTCGGACAATGCGGACTTATTCGTAAACATCGCTTACGTACATTGCGCTGTTGCGCCTTGCATATCGCTGTGCCAGCGTCAAGGCAACCTCGCTGCGGTTTTTATTGAGCGTATTGCATCGTGGAAAACGAAGGAGTAGCTCAATTGTGCGGACCCGGCCTATCGGCTAGGTTCACAAAGTGCCCGGACCTTTCGTCGCAGTAGCGTATAAGTGTCCGGTCCCGCCGCCGCGGATTCGTTCAAGTCACTACAGGAGCCACGGCACATCCGATGGACTTTCAAAAACCACGGTATACCCCGATGAGTCGCCGCCGCCGCATTTACGAAGGCAAGGCGAAGGTCCTTTATGAGGGTCCCGAGCCGGGAACGCTTATTCAGCACTTCAAAGATGACGCCACCGCCTTCAATGCCAAAAAGCATGAAGTGATCGAGGGCAAGGGCGTCCTCAACAACCGCATCTCGGAATATGTATTCCAGCACCTCAATGACATCGGGGTGCCGACGCATTTCATCCGCCGGCTCAACATGCGCGAGCAGTTGATTCGCGAGGTCGAGATCATCCCGCTTGAGGTTGTCGTCAGGAATGTCGCCGCCGGTTCGCTGGCGACCCGGCTTGGCATCGACGAAGGCACGCAATTGCCGCGTTCGATCATCGAGTTCTATTACAAGAACGACAAGCTCAACGACCCGATGGTCTCGGAAGAGCACATCACGGCCTTCGGCTGGGCTTCGCCTCAGGAAATCGACGACATCATGGCGCTGGCGATCCGCGTCAACGACTTCCTGTCCGGCCTTTTCCTCGGCGTCGGCATCCGTTTGGTCGATTTCAAGATGGAAACCGGCCGGCTTTGGGAAAACGACGTCATGCGCATCGTCGTGGCCGACGAAATCTCGCCCGATAGCTGCCGGTTGTGGGACATCAAGACCAACGACAAGCTCGACAAGGACCGTTTCCGTCGCGATCTCGGCGGCTTGGTCGAGGCCTATACCGAGGTAGCCAAGCGACTCGGCATCGTTGCCGAGGGCGAACGGCCGCAAGGTTCCGGCCCGGTTCTGGTCAAGAGCTAGGCAATCGCCGAGTCAGGCTTTTTGGTATGTGTATTACCCCATGCCCGGTCTTGTGCCGGGCATTGGCGTCTCTAGGTTACGAATCATGAAAGCGCGTGTCACCGTTACCCTGAAAACCGGAATTCTCGACCCCCAAGGCAAGGCGATCGAGGGCGCGCTGCGTTCGCTGGGCGTCGATGGCGTGGCGAGCGTGCGCCAGGGCAAGGTTTTCGACATCGAAATCGAGGGCTCGGACCCGGTCAAGGCCGAGGCGCTGCTTAAAGAAGCGGCCGACAAGCTGCTGGCCAACACGGTGATCGAGAATTACCGGGTCGAGGTTGTGGGATGAGGGCGCGATGAAGGCCGCCGTCGTCGTTTTCCCCGGAATTAATCGCGAGCGCGACATGGCGCGCACGCTCAAGCTGGTCTCCGGTGTGGCGCCGCAAATGGTCTGGCACGCCGACACCGACCTGCCGGCCGGCACCGACCTGGTCGTCATTCCCGGCGGCTTTTCCTACGGCGACTATCTGCGCTGCGGCGCCATCGCGGCGCGCTCGCCGATCATGGACGCGGTGCGCGCCTATGCCGCCAAAGGCGGCCTGGTGCTCGGCGTTTGCAATGGCTTCCAGATTTTGTGCGAATCCGGCTTGCTGCCCGGCGTGCTGATGCGCAACGAGAATTTGCGCTTCATCTGCCGCGACGTCTATCTCAAGGTCGAGCGCTCCGACTTGGCCTTTACGCGCGGCTACAACGCCGGGCAGGTGATCCGCGTGCCGGTCGCGCATGGCGAGGGCAATTACATCGCCGACGGCGAGACCATCGCGCGGCTGGAAGGCGAGGGGCGGGTGATTTTCCGCTACGCCTCGCCGGACGGCATGATCGACCCGAACTGGAACCACAACGGCGCCATCAACGCGATCGCCGGTATCGTCAACGACAAAGGCAACGTGCTCGGCATGATGCCGCATCCGGAAAACCACGTCGAAGCCTCGGTCGGCCGCACCGACGGCCGCGGACTGTTCGCGGGATTAGCGGAACAACTCAGCAAGGCTGCGTAGGCCTATGGCGCATAGGTCAAAGTCGTGATTCAAAACAATCCCCCCATCACCCCGGAACTGGTCGCCGAGCACGGCCTCAAGGCCGACGAGTACAAGCGGCTCACCGACTTGATCGGCCGCGTGCCGACGCTGACCGAGCTCGGTATCTTTTCGGCGATGTGGAACGAGCACTGCTCGTACAAATCCTCCAAGGTCCACCTGCGCACGCTGCCGACCAAGGGCCCGCATGTGATCCAGGGCCCCGGCGAGAACGCCGGCGTCATCGACATCGGCGACGGGCTCGCTTGCGTGTTCAAGATGGAGAGCCACAACCACCCGAGCTACATCGAGCCCTATCAGGGCGCGGCCACCGGCGTCGGCGGCATCCTGCGCGACGTCTTCACCATGGGCGCGCGGCCGATCGCTTGCTTGAACGCCTTGAGCTTCGGCGCGCCGGGGCATCCCAAAACCCGGCATCTGGTCGGCGGCGTCGTCGCCGGCATCGGCGGCTACGGCAATTCCTTCGGCGTGCCGACCGTCGGAGGCTCGGTACGGTTTCACGCGCGCTATGACGGCAACTGCCTGGTCAATGCCATGGCGGTCGGCCTCGCGCGCAAGGATCAGATTTTCTACGCCGCGGCGTCCGGCGTCGGCATGCCGATCGTCTATCTCGGCTCCAAGACCGGCCGCGACGGCATTCACGGCGCCTCGATGGCGTCGGCGGAATTCGACGACGACAGCGATGAGAAACGCCCGACGGTGCAGGTCGGCGATCCTTTTTCCGAGAAGCTATTGCTAGAAGCCTGCCTCGAGATCATGGCGAAGGGCTGCGTCATCGCCATCCAGGACATGGGCGCAGCGGGGCTGACGTCGTCGGCGACGGAAATGGGCGCCAAAGGCGATCTCGGCGTCACGCTCGATCTCGACAAGGTGCCGTGCCGCGAAGAGAACATGAGCGCCTACGAGATGATGCTGTCGGAAAGCCAGGAGCGCATGCTCATGGTGCTCAAACCCGACAAGGAAAAGGAAGCCGAGGCGATCTTCCGTAAATGGGGGCTCGATTTCGCGGTGATCGGCGAGACCAATCCGAGCAAGCGCTTCGTCGTCCGCCACAAGGGCGAGGTGATGGCCGATCTGCCAATCAAGGAACTCGGCGACAGCGCGCCGGAATACAAGCGGCCTTTCGTTTCTGCCGCCAAGCTGCCGGTCATCGACGCCGAAGACGTGCGCGCGCAAGCCGGCATCGCCGACGCGCTGGAATGGCTGATCGCGACGCCGGATTTGTGCTCCAAGCGCTGGGTCTGGGAGCAATACGACCACATCATTCTCGGCAACACCGTGCAGCGCCCGGGCGGTGACGCCGCCGTGGTGCGCGTCGAGGACGGGCCGAAGGGTCTGGCGCTCACGACCGACGTGACGCCGCGCTATTGCGAGGCCGACCCTTTTGAAGGCGGCAAGCAGGCGGTGGCCGAATGCTGGCGCAATCTCACCGCGGTGGGCGCGACGCCGCTCGCCATCACCGACAACCTCAATTTCGGCAATCCGGAGCGGCCCGAGATCATGGGCCAGTTCGTCGGCTGCGTGCGCGGCATCGGCGAAGCCTGCAAGGCGCTCGACTTCCCGGTCGTCTCCGGCAACGTGTCGCTCTACAACGAGACCAATGGCCGCGCGATTCTGCCGACGCCGTCGATCGGCGGCGTCGGGCTGATCGAGGATTTCACCAAATCGGCGACACTGGCCTTCAAGCGCGAAGCTGAAGCGATTTTGCTCGTCGGCGAGACCACCGGCTGGCTCGGCCAGTCCATGTATCTGCGCGAGCTGTGCGGCCGCGAAGAGGGCGCGCCGCCACCGGTCGACTTGATCGAGGAGCGCGAGAACGGCGACTTCGTTCGCGGCCTGATCCTCGACGGCACGGCGACCGCGGTGCATGACCTGTCCGACGGCGGCCTTGCGGTGGCTTTGGCCGAGATGGCCATGGCAGGCCGCGTCGGTGCCAGGCTCGACGCCGCGCCCGACGACATTCCGGCGCATGCTTATTGGTTCGGCGAAGATCAGGCGCGTTATGTCATCACCGTGCCGGCCGCCAAGGCCAGGGCGGTGATCGAGCGCGCCCGCGACGCCAGTGTTTTGGTGTCAAATATTGGTGCGACCGGAGGGGATGCGCTCGCGCTGCCGGGCGAGCGGCCGATTCTGCTAGCGACGCTGCACGATAAGTTCGAAGGCTGGCTGCCGGACTATATGGCGGGCGCGGCCTAGACCAGTTCGCCGGGTTCGCCCGCGGTGAGGCGGCCGAGCATTTTGCCGAGCGTTGCGATTTCGCTGTCGGTCCAGCGGTCGCGGAACAGTTCGGCCGAACGGCGCTCCAGCGTCTTGCGCACCTCGCCGACCAGCGTCAGCCCGGCTTCGGTCAGCGTGACGTAAGCGAGGCGCGCGTCGCGCGGGTCGGACTGGCGGTTGACCAGCCCGATCTTTTCCATGGGCGCGGCCATGCGCGTCACCGTCGAGGGGCTGGCGTGCAGCCGCTTGGCGAGGTCGACGCGGGTGAGCCGCCGCAGCGGCGCTTTGTCGAGGTGCATCAGCAAGAGCGCTTCGCTGAGCGCGAGGCCGTGGACCGAGCCGAGTTCGCCCGCAAAACGCTCCTGGATCAGGGCGTGCGCGCGCAGCAGATTGGTGACGGCGATAAAAGGTGCTTTTGACATGGGCCTTCTATAGTCATAGTTATTTGCGAATGCAAGCATCTATATCGTATTATGCAAGCATAAGGACCGCGCCGGCTCTCGGTCGGCGGCTTTGAAAATTGGGTGTAAGTTGTCCTGACGGCTGCCGGAGGCACCCACGGCGGCGTATCGTGACGGCAAGGAGAGCGGCAAATGGCGATGGATGCTGGCGAAATCGAACGGCTGATTAAGGCGGGCATCCCCGACGCGGAAGTCACCATCCGCGATCTGGCCGGCGACGGCGACCACTATGCGGCGACCGTGATCGCGCCCTCGTTCAAGGGCAAGTCGCGGGTGCAGCAGCATCAATTGGTCTATTCCGCCCTCAAAGGGCAGATGGGTGGCGTGCTGCACGCGCTGGCGCTGCAGACCGGCACGCCCTGATTGTCAGGAACGGCGCCCAGAGGAACTTTGGGCCGGCTGCGGCAGGTTCGACGCCAACCGCCGGTCCCCCGCGCGATTTGGGCTGGCGGCGGAATCTGCGCTACATATATGGCTCGGGTAAGGACCGCGCCGCGACGGCCGCGCGCCAGATAGGACTGAAAACATGAGCATCGAGCAATTTATCGCCAATGAAGTGAAGGGCAACGACGTCGTGCTGTTCATGAAGGGCACGCCGCAGTTTCCGCAATGCGGCTTCTCCGGCCAAGTCGTGCAAATCCTCGATCACCTCGGGGTCAGCTATAAGGGCCTTAACGTGCTCGAGAACGCCGAGCTGCGCGACGGCATCAAGGTCTATTCGAACTGGCCGACCATTCCGCAACTCTACGTCAAGGGCGAGTTCGTCGGCGGCTGCGATATCGTGCGCGAGATGTTCCAGGCCGGCGAGTTGCAGACAGCGCTCAAGGATGCCGGCGTCGCGGTGAAGCAGTCCGCCTGACGCCTTCGGCTCTTCTCATGCACGGGCGCGGATCACACCGCGCCCGTTTGCGTTGTTAAGGCGTCTTCGCGCCCGGGGTGCCGGTGCGTTTGAGCACCAGATAAACGATGGCGAGCACGATCACGATGCCGATCAGGCCGGCACTGGCAGCCGTCGCGAATTTCGTGACGTTGTCGGCGACAGACGTGACATAAGGTCCGGCGTTGTCGCCGAGCAGCAGGTGAATCAAAATAATCGCGAGCAAAACGAGAAACGTCACCTCGACAAACGCCCACAGCGCGCGCTTGGCCTCCGCTATAAAATTCCACATAAGACGCGACCTCGACGCAGAGCGTAAGAGGGGAAGTGGTGGGGAGCAGCGTGCTTCCCCACCGGCATTTTCGGATGGAAGCGTCAGGCCATTCTGCGTTGCGAGAACAGCCAGAGCACGACGCCGAGCGTGATGAGGCCGACCAGACCGTTCGACCCGAGATCCTTGACCAACGCCATGATGTTCGTGGTCACGCTGCCGAAGAACGGCAGGTTCGAGCCGACCAGAAGCGCCAGGACGATCGCCAAGGCCAGCAACATCAGACCCAACTCGGTCAAAGCGCCAACCCAATTTTTGACGGTATCGATTCCGCTCATGATTTTTCTCCGTAGGACCCAGCCCCTCGATTCGAGGGCCGACAAAATAATAACGCCGGAACTTCGCTACATGTAGAGAAATTGAGCAGTTTACGCGCTATATATTGTTGCTGTGCACAAATTGTGGGCGGATCACGCCACGGCGGCAAACCGATAGGCGCCGTCCTTGCGCTCGACGACGCCAACGCCCGGATAGGGTAGATGAAATCCGATCAGCTTTGAGCGGTCGGTGGCGAGGCGGTCGAGCAGGCGCCGGCGGGTGTCGGCCGCCTGGTCCGGCACGTGGTCGGCAGTCGGTTTCCATTCCGGATGCGCGAATGAGATCAGCGGGTGGGTCAGCGCGTCGCCGCCGACGATGAGGCCGTCGCCGCCGGCAAGCTCCAGCGAGCAGTGGCCTTGCGTGTGGCCCGGCGTCGCGACGGCGCGCAGGCCCGTGACGATATCGTCGCCCGGTTTGAACATGGTCACGCGCTGCTTGATCGCCGCGTAATTGCGCCGCGCCCCGGTGACGAAGCCGGCGCGCTCGGCCGGCAGGCCGCGGACCGCGTCGTCGCCTTGCCAGAAATTCCACTCGGCCGCGCCGACATAGAAGGCCGCGTCCGGCGCCACCAGATCGTCGAGTTCGTCGACCGCACCCCACAGATGATCGGGGTGGCCGTGCGTGAAGATCACCTTGGTGATCTTCGCCTTGTCGATGCCGGCGCTCTTGAGATTGTCCCACAATTTGCCGGCGGTCGGCATGAAGCGGTCGCCGGAGCCCATGTCGACCAGGATTAGGTCGTTGCCTGCGCGGATCAGCGTGATGTTGGTCGGCGATTCATATTGCTCGGCGGTTTGACCGGCGGCTTGCAAGATCATCGCGCGTTCAGCCGGCGGCGCGGTGGGCGCGAGAAAGGAGGTCGGCAGCACCAGGTGGCCGTCGCTGACCACGATGACTTCAAAGTTTCCGTGCGTGAACGTAAAAGGCGCCGCCGCAAAAGCGGGCAGGGCGCTCGACGCGACAGCGGCGGCGGAGGAGACGAGCACTGCGCGGCGGGTGAATGACGGCATCGAATGATCCTAACACGCTCGGAGAAGTTCCAGGCATGCGCCTGCTCCGCTGCCGGGCTGTTGCTTGAAGAAGACAGTTGCAGGTTTTTCGAGGTTACTGAGGCGCAAAATTGCGTTCGGAATTGCGCAGTCATCGGTCTGTCATAAGTAAACTATTACCGTCCCGTAAATTTGTAATAAGGCGGGGTGGTGCAGTGCGATCATTACGGGGCAGCGTGAGTTTGCCGGTTTTGGCTGCCCGAATGGCAGGCACGGGTGTGAAAACCGTCACCCGGCCAGCGCTCCGTCGCGGCCACCAGTCGGCCGGGCTAACGCTGATCGCCTCATCGGCGTCTTTGTTCATGGTGACGTCGGCCTTGGCGTCGGATTTTACGGTGAGCAGCGGCACCGATACGACGGCCAGGACCGTCAGCAACAACGATACGGGTACGGTTGCCAGCGGCGCGACCCTTTCGACCGGTAGTTCAACCGGGATCACGTTCAACAGCGGCGGCACCACGCCGGGCGTCACCATCAATAACTCCGGCAGCATTCTCGCGACCAGCGGCCGGACCATCGATTCGACCTCGACCGCGACGTCGGGCAACTTCACGCTCAATAACAACGCGAACGCGATCATTTCGACGACGAGCGATGCGGTGCGCATGCGCTATCTGACGGGGACCGCTTCCGGCACCGTCACCATCAACAACTCCGGTACAATCCTGTCGACGACGGGCGGGGAGCAGGCGCTCGACTTCGGTTCGACGACGTCGCCTAACGCGATTTTCAATATCAACAACTTCTCGACGGGTATTATCCGGTCGCAAAGCGACGATGCGGTCGCGCTCGGCACCGGGACCATCGCGATTACCAACTCTGGCCTGGTCGAAAGTCTCGGCACGGGCAAGCGCGCGATCAACCTCAACACCACGACGCTCAACGACGTCAAATCCTTCACCCTGACCAACAATGCCGACGCGACGATCCAGTCGCAGGGCGACGCCGTACGGGTGACCGCCAGCGGCGTTACGACGACCAGCGCGACGTTCAACGTCTATAACTACGGCACGATCAAAACGACCGGCACCGGCACCAGCAACAGCGGCCAGGCGATCGATTTCACCGACATCAAGACGTCGTCCAGCATCAACATCTACAATTACGCGACCGGCATCTTGCAGGCCGCAGACGCCGACGCGGTGCGGCCCGGCCAAAACACCACCGTCTACAATTACGGTCAGATCACGTCGCTCAACGGCACGCTGACGTCGTCCGGCAATGACGGCATCGATTTCCAGGGTAATACCGGCGGCACCGTCTACAATTACGCCGGCGGCACCATTACCGGCGCCCGTCATGCGATCACGGGCGACAGCCCGGTTACCGTCACGAACTATGGCACGATCACCGGCAATTCAGGCTCCGGCATCAATCTCGACACATTAAAGACCACCACGACGGCGATTACGAATTACGGCACGATTGTCGGCACATCGGTAACAGCCGACGGAGACGGCATCGACGTCGACGGCCTCGCCACCATCAACAACTACGGCACGGTGAAGGCGACTGGCGTCCACATCGCCGGCGATTTGCAGGAAGCCGTGACGATCGGCGGCGGCACGATCAACAACTACGCCGGCGCGGTGCTCTACAGCTTCGAGCGCGCCATCACGGTTGACGACAGCGGCGGCGGCGGTGGACCGGGCGGCGCCAACGGCAGCAACGGCGGCAATGCCTGGGGTCCGGTCTCCATCTACAACGAGGGCACGATCCAGGGCGACAACGGCGAAGCCATCAAGATCACCAGCACCTTCGCCAATACGCTGACGAACAAGGGCGTCGTGATGGGGTCGGGCAACGACACCGTGAACCTTTATGTCGGCTCCTCGATCAGCGGCCTGCTCGACGGCGGCGCGGGTACCGATGCGTTGAACCTTTATGGGACCGGTTCGCAGACGCTCGCTGGCAGCGGCGTGACGAATTTCGAGACGCTGGCGGTAAAGTCCGGCGGGACCTGGACCTTGACGGGCACGCACGCTTATAGCGGCGGCGCTACCGTGGAGAGCGGCGGCACCTTGGTGGCGAGCGGCATCGTCAACGCTGCGGTGCTCGTCAATAGCGGCGGTACGCTGCAAGGCACTGGCACCGTCGGTTCCTTCGTTAATAACGGCACGGTGACGCCGGGCGCCTCGATCGGCACCATGACGGTGACGGGTAATGCGACCTTCAACTCCGGCTCGGTCTACCAGGTGAAGGCCGACGCCAGCGGCCAGTCGGACAAAATCAGTGCGGGGACCGCGACATTGAACGGCGGTACCGTTCAGGTGACGGCGTCGAACGGTTCTTACGCGGCCAACACGAATTATACGATCGTGTCGACCACCGGCGGCCGCAGCGGTCAGTTCGACTCGATCACGTCGAACCTGGCGTTTCTGACGCCCTCGCTCAGTTATGGCGCGAACGACGTGACGATGACGCTGACGCGCAATTCGACCTACCTGCAGCAGATCGCCGTCGGCGGCAACCAGTCCAACGTCGCGGCGGCGCTCGACCAGGCGCCGACCGACAGCGCGCTCTACCAAGCCATCGTCGGGCTGAGCGCGTCCGGCGCGCAGCAGGCTTTTACCGCGCTGTCCGGCGAGTCGGGCGCGGCCGCGATCAATGCCAGCACCCAGTCGACCGGGCAGGTTCTAGCGGTAATGACCGATCAATTCTCCGGCGGCGGCGGAACGGGCGGGACGACGACGGCGACCGGCTATGCCGCCGAGCAATCGCCGATGGCCGCTTATGCGGCGATGGTGACCAAGGCCAAGCCGGCGGCGGCGGACTTTTCGCAACGCTGGACCGGGTGGGGCTCGGTCTATGGCGGCCGGTCGCGGATCGATGGCAATTCCGGCGCCGGCACAAGCGCCAGCTCGGTGACCACCGCCGGTATGGCGACCGGGTTCGACCTGCAACTTACGCCGACGACGGTCGCCGGCTTCGGCATTGCGGCCGGACGCGCCTGGACCAGCACGAATGGTCTGGGCAGCGGACAAGGCGATAGCGTTCAGGCTCTCGGCCGTGTCGGCAAGCGTTTTGGCGAATATTACGTCACGGGTGCCGCGAGCGCAGCCTGGACCCATCTCGACTCGAAGCGCTACGTAAATTTCCCCGGCGTCGCGTCGATCTATTCGGCGAACTATAACGCGTTCGGTCTGGGCGGGCGCCTCGAGGCAGGGCGCAACGTCGCGGTCGGTGCATTTGAAGTGACGCCGTTCGCGGCCTTGCAGGCGCAACTGCTATATACGCCGTCATACCAGGAAGGCACGGTGAGCGGCGCGAGCACATTTGCGCTGAACTACGCTCATCAAGACACCTACCGGCTGCGCAGCGAACTCGGTCTTGGCGTTCAGCATTGGCTGTTCTCGGCCGGCGCGCCGACCAGGCTCTATGCGCGGGCGGCGTGGGCGCACGAATACATGCGCGACCCGTCTGCGGTGGTGGCGTTCCAAACGGTTCCCGCGGTTGGCTTTACGGTAACGGCCGCTGGCTCGGGCGCCAACGCAGCTTTATTGCGCGCCGGCGCCGACGTTATGATCCGCCCCAACGTCGCCATCGGCGCCCGCATCGACAGCGAGATTTCGATGTCTTCCACCGCTTACGCGGGCGTGGGCACGGTGCGGGTCGCTTGGTAAGAATTCGTCGCCGCCACAGCAGAAAGGCCGCCTCGCGGCGGCCTTTTGGTGATCAAGCTTTGTAGGGGGTCGCTTAGCGCGAATAATATTCCACCACCAGATGCGGCTCCATCTGCACCGGATAGGGCACATCGGTGAACACCGGAACGCGCGACATCTTGGCGGTGAGCTTGGAAGTATCGACTTCGATGTAGTCCGGCACGTCGCGTTCGGCCAAGGCCTGCGCTTCGAGCACCAGGTTCATCTGCTGCGACTTTTCCTTGACCTCGACGACGTCGCCGACCTTGACGCGGAAGCTCGAGATGTTGACGCGCTTGCCGTTCACCTTGACGTGGCCGTGGTTGATGAACTGGCGCGCGGCGAACACCGTCGGCACGAACTTGGCGCGGTAGACAACGGCATCGAGACGGCGCTCGAGCAGGCCGATCATGTTGGCGCCCGAGTCGCCCTTCATGCGGATCGCTTCGTCGTAGATGCCGCGGAACTGGCGCTCCGAGATGTTGCCGTAATAGCCGCGCAGCTTCTGCTTGGCCTTGAGCTGCACGCCGAAGTCGGAGAGCTTGCTCTTGCGGCGCTGGCCGTGCTGGCCGGGGCCGTATTCGCGGCGATTGACCGGGGATTTCGGACGGCCCCAGATGTTCTGGCCCATCCGGCGGTCGAGTTTGTACTTTGATTCCATACGCTTGGTCATTCACGTCCTCATATTCAGAATGTGGGTTGAGGAACCGCGCCCTCCTCTGTCCCGGGTCACCCCGAAACCGACAGGCCGGCCTTTAAAGCGTAAGGGCCAAGCCACGGGTCACGAAACACCGGGCGGGACACTGAAAACCCGCACGGTGCGCGGGTTTTAGGGGGTCGGGGCAGGGGTGTCAAACCTTTGCGCTGGCGGTATCGAGATAGGGCAGGCCGGCGCGGCTGGCGGCCTTGCGGACCGGGCCGCGAGCGGCCAATTTAGCCCCCATCAGGCCGGGCCCCTCTGGCAGTCACGGGACTGCGATGTCGGACTGATTGAACCGCCTTACGGGCCCGGAGCCGACATGACCGACCTTTTCAGCCTTTTTACCCCTGCCTTCGTCGCCGCGCTGCTCCAAGTCATCATGATCGATCTGGTGCTGGCAGGCGACAACGCCGTCGTCATCGGCCTGGCGGCGGCCGGGCTGCCCAAGCAGCAGCGCGCCCGCGCCATCCTGGTCGGCATCATCGCCGCCACCGTGCTGCGGATCGCCTTTGCCGGCGTCGCGCTGGAATTGCTGGCCATCGTCGGCCTGTTGTTCGCCGGCGGCATCCTGCTGCTTTGGGTCTGCTGGAAGATGTGGCGCGAATTGCGCGCTACACCTCACGGCGAGGTGGCGGACGGCGTACCGGCCAAGCCGAAGACGTTCGCCCAGGCGGCCTGGCAGATTGTGCTGGCCGATGTCTCGATGTCGCTCGACAACGTGCTGGCGGTGGCCGGCGCCGCGCGCGAGCATCCGGCGGCGCTGGTGTTCGGGCTGGGGCTCTCGATCGTGCTGATGGGTATCGCGGCGAGCTTCATCGCGCGGCTGCTCAACAAGCATCGCTGGATCGCCTATGTCGGCCTGGCGATTATCCTCTACGTCGCGGGCGACATGATCTGGCGCGGCGCGCTGGAGATCTGGCCGCACGTTTCCTGATCAGACGCCGAACGCGTGCAGCGCCGCGGCGAGATGCGGCGGCGGCGTCTTGCCCGACGTGAAAATCATGCGCGCCGCCGCCGCCCCCTGCGGCATAGCGCGGTCGCGCAGCAAGTCGCTAACGCGGCGCGCAATGGCTGGCGCCGGGTCGAGCCACGTGACCGGCCAAGGCGCGATATTTTTGAAACGATCGGTCAGCAGCGGATAATGCGTGCAGGCCAGCACCACGGTGTCGGTGCGACGGTCTTGCGTGTCGACGAAACAGGGCGCGATTTCCGTCTTGAGCGCATCGTCGGCGACCGGCGTACCGGCCAACTCGGCCTCGGCGTAAGTCGCCAAGTGCGACGAGCCGACCAGCGCCACGTCGCAGCCGGACGCGAATTCGCGGATCAGTCCATGGGTATATTCAAGGCGCACGGTGGCCTTGGTGCCGAGCACGGCGATGCGCTTGCTGTGCGACTCCGCGCAAGCCGGTTTGATCGCCGGCACGGTGCCGACGAAGGGCACGGAAAACTTCGCGCGCAGGTGCGCCAGCGCCATGGTCGAGGCGGTATTGCAGGCGATGACGACAAGATCGGGCTTATGTTCGGCGATGGCAGCACCGACGACGTCGAGGATGCGGGCGATCAGCACGTGTTCCGGCTTGTCGCCATAGGGAAAGCCGGCGTCATCGGCGACATAGACGTAAGCAGCGGCAGGCAACGCTGCCTTGATCTCGCGAAACACCGTGAGACCGCCGACGCCGGAATCGAACACCAGAATGGTGGTCATGCGCAGGCCAGCAATTGGCCGAGCAGCAGCAAGCCTTGCGGCCAAAAGCCGAGACGCGACGTTGAATTGATGTGGCCGAGCTCCGGGATTTCGCAATAATCCGAACCCCAAGCCTTGGCGAATTCGCGCGCGCGCTCGGGCTTCACGAATGGATCGTCGCTGGAGGCGACGACCAGCGACGGCACCGGAAAGGCCTTGAGCGGCATCGGCGCGAAACGGCGCACGCTGTCCGGCGTGTGCTCGGGACGTTCGACGTCGGATGGCGCCACCAGCAACGCCGCCTTGACGCGGCCGGCGTTACCGCGCGTGGCCCAGTGCGCCGCGAGCGCGACCGACAGGCTGTGGCAGATCAGGGCCGCGGGTCGCGTGCCGCCGGCGATCGCGGCGTCGAGGTTTTTCAGCCAGGCCTCGGGCCGCGGATTGTCCCAGTCGTCCTGGATGACGCGCGTGGCGTTGCGGAAGGCGAGGCACCAGAACGATTGCCAATGGTCGACGCCGGAATTGCCGAGGCCCGGCAGCACGAGAAAGTCGGTGTCGTTGGTGGCGTCGCGCATGCTGTTCTCGCGGTGGCTAAGCCCCGAACACGCGCTTGAAGATGGTGTCGACGTGGGCGAAATGATGGGCGAGGTCGAAGTTCGCCTCGAGCTCCTTGTCACTCAGCTTGGCCTTCACCTCGGGGTCCGCCTTGAGCAGGCCGAGGAAATCATTGCTTTCACCGCTCCAGACTTTCATGGCGTTGCGCTGCACGAGACGATAGGCGTCCTCGCGGGCGACGCCCGCTTTGGTCAGCGCGATCAGGACGCGCTGCGAGTGAATCAGCCCGCCGAGCTTGTCCAGGTTCTTCATCATGTTCTGCGGATAGATCAGCCACTTGTCGATCAGGCCGGCGAGCCGCGCCAGCGCGAAATCGAGCGTCACGGTGGCATCGGGGCCGATCATGCGCTCGACCGAGGAGTGCGAGATGTCGCGCTCGTGCCAAAGCGCGACGTTCTCCATGGCCGGCAGCGCGTAGGAGCGCACCATGCGCGCCAGCCCCGTGACGTTCTCCGACAGCACCGGATTGCGCTTGTGCGGCATCGCCGAGGAGCCCTTCTGCTTCTCGGAGAAGAACTCTTCGGCTTCCAGCACTTCGGTGCGCTGCAAGTGACGCACTTCGATGGCGAGGCGCTCGATCGAGGAGGCGATGACGCCGAGCGTTGCGAAATACATGGCGTGGCGGTCGCGCGGGATCACCTGGGTCGAGATCGGCTCGACCGACAGGCCCATGGCCTTGGCGACGTATTCTTCGACGCGCGGATCGACTTGCGCGAAAGTGCCGACCGCGCCGGAAATAGCACAGGTCGCGACTTCCTTGCGCGCGGCAACCAGCCGCTCGCGGCCGCGGGCGAATTCGGCATAAGCCTGCGCCAGCTTGAGCCCGAAGGTGGTCGGCTCGGCATGGATGCCGTGCGACCGGCCGACAGTCGGCGTCATCTTGTGCTCGAAGGCGCGGCGTTTGAGAGCAGCCAGCAGTGCATCGAGATCGGCCAGCAGAATATCGGCGGCGCGCACGAGTTGCACGTTGAAGCAGGTGTCGAGCACGTCGGACGACGTCATGCCGGAATGCATGTAGCGCGCTTCCGGCCCGACGATTTCCGAGACATGCGTCAGAAAGGCGATGACGTCGTGCTTGACTTCGGCCTCGATGGCGTCGATGCGGGCGACGTCGAATGCGGCGTTTTTGCCCTTAGCCCAGATCGTCGCGGCGGCTTCCTTGGGGATGACGCCGAGCTCGGCCATGGCGGAGGCGGCATGCGCCTCGATCTCGAACCAGATGCGGAATTTGGTTTCCGGCGACCAGATCGCCACCATGTCGGGACGGGAGTAACGGGGGATCACGCTGCTTCACCTCGCGCCATGGCGCCGGCCTGCCGGATGGCCGCGATATTGGCTTTGTAGTCGCCACCTTTAAAGACAGCCGAGCCGGCCACCAGAACATTGGCGCCGGCCTGCACGGCCTGGGCCGCGTTGTCGGCGGTGACGCCGCCATCCACTTCGATGTCGATCGGCCGGTCGCCGGCCATCAGCCGCACCGTGGCGATCTTGTCGAGCGCGGCAGGGATGAACTTCTGGCCGCCGAAGCCCGGATTGACTGACATCACCAGGATGAGGTCGACCAGGTCGATGACGTTCTCCAGTGCCGAGACCGGCGTGCCCGGGTTGAGCGTCACGCCGGCTTTCTTGCCGAGCGCGCGGATGGCCTGGAGCGAGCGGTGGACGTGCGGACCCGCCTCGACATGAACGGTGATGATATCGGAACCGGCCTTGGCGAAGGCTTCGAGATAGGGGTCGCAAGGTGCGATCATCAGGTGCACGTCGAAGACCTTTTTCGAGTGCGGTCGCAGCGCCTTCACGACGTCGGGGCCGATACTGATATTCGGGACAAAGTGTCCGTCCATGACGTCGACGTGCACCCAGTCGGCGCCCGCGGCGTCGATGGCGCGCACTTCTTCGCCCAGTTTGGCGAAATCCGAGGCCAAAATAGACGGCGCGATGATCAAGGGGCGGGGCATTCAAGGGCCTCCAAAACGAGCTTCGCGTACCACGCTGGGCGGTCACGGGCAACGCGCGGCCTGTGCGAAACCCGCCCGGCAAAGTCTGGCGCGGACCGGCAAAAAATACCGAGTGGCGTGGCTGCACCGTTGGGGCCGCGCGGGGAAATAGCGGAAATCCGGCCTTTTGGGGCGGGTTCGTGTGGCGCGGCTCTTGCAGCCCCAAAGCGGGTGCGAAGACCGCCGGCGAGACCGGCGGATATCTGGAGTTGAGTAAATGTCGATGTCAGTAAGCGCATCGTCTAGCAATGCGCTGGCCTACCTGCAGCAACTGATGCAGCAGGGCACGTCCGGTTCAACCAGTTCGACCGGCGCTGCAGATCCCCTCGCAGAACTGATGCAATCGTTATCCGGGTCCAGTTCGGGCACGGCCTCGACGTCCACGGCAAGTACGACGGCCGCCGGCTCAGGCAGTTCATCCTGTCAGGCGTTTGGCTCAAGCACGATGTCCGAGTTGCTCTCGGCACAAGGCCAATCCGGAACCAGCCCAGAACAGGCTTTCTTCTCGAAGCTCGATACCGACGGCGACGGCAAAATTTCGAAGACCGAATTTGAAAATGCCGCCAGCAAAGCCGGTGTGAGCACTTCGGTTGCCGATGCGGTCTTCGACAAGATAGACGGCGACAGCGACGGCTCGGTCAGCCAGTCAGAATTGGCCAAGGCCGACCACGGCGGCCATCACCATCACGTCCATGGCGGTGGCGGCGGCGGCGGCGGTGGTGCGGATGCACTCACGGGCTCCGGCGTCGATGGGGCGACCACGACGACGACGAGCAACGCCGACGGCTCGACCACCACCACGATCAAATATGCCGATGGTTCGTCGATCGACATGAACATACCCGCGGCAACGGCATCGAGCACGTCCACGTCAAGCGATAGCTCGAGCAGCGCCTCAAGCACTGGCTCGACGACCAGCAGCCAACAGACCACGTTCAATCTGCTGGAGCAGTTGATCAAGATGCAGTCGCAGATGCTGAGCGCGATGACCTCGACGGCGTCGTCGACTTTGTCGACCACCGCATAAAGACGGACCGGCGCGCGATCTCGTCCGAGGTTACGCGCCGGCCGCTTCCTCGCGCCGCGTCAGCCGCCGCGCCAGCGGTTTGACCAGCGCCGGCAGCAGATAAATCGGAAACTGCGACATCGCAAAGTAGAACCACGCCATGTCGGGCAGCGTGCCGCCGAGCGCCGCCATGATGACGCCGATGTTGCGGAAGGCGGCGAGCATTCCGATCACCAGGCCGCGATCGATGCCGGCGCGAATGAAGACCAGCGCGCTCAAGCCGATCAGCACGCAGGTCAAGACAATGATCCCCGCCAGGAGTTCGAGCGCGAAGAGCGGGTCTGCCATGACGTGGCGCGGCACGGCTTCCATTGCCGCGATAGCGAAGACGAAGACGGCGATGACATTCAGGCCGTCGATGGCGTCCTTCTGACGCTCGATCCAGGCCTGGCCGGCAACCCGGCGAATGGCGTAGGCGACCGCGCCCGCACCGGCGAAAAAGAAGAACAGCTTGACGCCAAGTTCGATCGGCGAGAACAGCGACGTGCCGAGGAACAAGTAACTGAACGCGACCGTGGTCAAAGGCGACAGCGCGTTGCAAATAATCAGCGCGACCAGCGAGAAGGCGACGTCGAGGCCCATCAACGCGGCGAAGGCCGCCGACGAGGTGATCGGCGTGATCGCGCATTGCAGGATCAGGATGGTGTAGAGCGCCGGCATGGTATCGCGGATACCGGACAATGCGTAAGCCGCGCCGAACAGCAGCGGCGTCGCCACCATGACCCAGAGCGAGCCTGCGAGCGCCAGGCCTGGCGATTTCAAGTGGCGGCCGAAAGCGGCCGGGTCGGTGCGCAGATAGGAAAACAGCAGCAGCACGAACACGGTCTGGCCGAGATAGGGCTTTACGTAAACGGCGAGTTGCGGCACCGCGAGGCCGAAAAACACCGAGACCGCCAGCGCGCGCGTGCCTTGCCGGCCGAGCCACGCCAAGGCGGCCCGCGGGGCGGTCAGGAAAAGCATGGCAGATCTCCGGCAGTCGTTGCCGCAGGGTCATAGCGCCTGCCGCCGATCCGTTCCATATAAATGCAGCACAGGGATTATGCGAAAATGGCACGCACCGATGCGATCGTGCTGGGGGCCGGTATCGTCGGCACGTCGATCGCGCTGCATCTGGTCAAGCGCGGCTTGAGCGTGGCGATGGTCGACCGCGGCGGCGTCGGCGAGCAGACCTCCTACGGCAATTCCGGCGTCATCGAAGGCAGCACGATTCTGCCGCCGGCATTTCCGCGCGGCTTCGCCGGGCTGCTGCGCGCCGCGCTCAAGCGCGGCAGCGACGCCAACTACCATCTGAGCTTTCTGCCGCAGGTCGCGCCCTGGCTGCTGGCGTTCCGCGCCGCGTCCAGCCCGGCGCGACTGGCCGAAACCGCGCGGCTGAACCGGCCGCTATTCGCGCGCGCGATCGCCGAGCACGAGGCGCTGATGATGGAATCCGGCGCGACGCGCTATCTGCGCAAGACGGGTTGGCTCAAGCTTTATCGTGGCGATGCAGCCTTCGCGGCGTTGCAGCCCGAATTCGACTTGGCGAACGAGTTCGGTTTGCCGTTGCAGGCGCTCGATATCACGGGCGTGCAGGCATTGGAGCCGTCGCTGCATCCGGTTTTCAAGCACGGTGTTTTCTGGCCGAAGGCGGCGAGCCTGAGCAATCCGCTGGCGGTAACCCGCGCTTACGGCAAACGCTTCGGCGACCTCGGCGGCCTGACGCTGACGGGCGACGCGCGCTCGTTGCATCGCTCGGGCTCCGGCTGGCGCGTCGAGACCAACGAAGGCGGGCTCGACTCGTCGAATGTCGTGGTGGCGCTGGGGCCCTGGGCACCCGATCTTCTCGAGCCGCTGGGATTGAATCTTCCGATGGCGGTCAAGCGCGGCTACCACCGCCACTTTACCGCCGAAGGCAACGCCGCGTTGCAACGGCCCGTGGTCGACGTCGCCAACGGCTATCTGATCACGCCGATGGAGCAGGGCATTCGCCTCACCACCGGCGCCGAGTTTGCCACGCGCGACGCTCAACCGACGCCGGTACAGTTCGACCGGCTGATGCCACACGCGCGCGCGCTGTTTCCGCTGGGGCCGCGCGCGGACGACAAGACCTGGGTCGGCAGCCGGCCGTGTTTTCCGGATCAGCGGCCGGTCATTGGCCGCGCGCCGAAGCTCGACGGCCTGTGGCTTGCCATCGGCCATGCGCATTGGGGTTTGACGCTCGGGCCCTCGACCGGGCTGTTGCTGGCCGACATGATCACCGGGACGACGCCTTACTGCGATCCCAAGCCTTACGCGGCCGAGCGGTTTCTCGGTTAGCGCGCGCTAAAGCGGCGGTGCGACGACTTCGCGGCAGGTAAAGCGGTCACGGATCTTGGCGTTGAAGAATGTGCCTTTTGAAAACGCGCCGCGGAATGACGCGGCGACATCTGGCGGCACCATGAAATACTGATAGACGCGACCAGTGGTGAAGGTGACGGTGAGGCGGGCGAGCTCGGGCTCGTATTCGAAGCCCGCGATGACAGTCGATGGCATAGGTCGCCTCCGCTGAGGTAACGCCAAGCCGCCCGGTTGGTTCGATCTGCCAATTCCTGATTACACGTACCGGTCTTTCCAGCTCGGCAGCGCGCCGGGGAATGGCAGGGCGGTCGCCTCATAGACGCCGCGGGCAATGGCGCGCGCCAGCACATTGGCGGCGACCATGCCGAGTTCGCTCATCGACAGCAGGGTGTCGGGCAAGGGCTTGTCGCCCATCGCCGCGGCGAAGACGATGTCGCCGTCGAGCGGGGTGTGCACGGGATAGATCGCGCGTGCCATGCCGGTCTGCGCCATGACCGCCATGCGTTTGGCCTGCGCTTTGGACAGCCGCGCGTCGGTGACGACGATGGCGAGCGTGGTGGCCTGGGCCGGCTGGCCCTTGCTGCGGAGCGCCAGCGCGCCGGCGTCGAAAGCGGCCGGAAGGCCGCGGCCGCCGAATTCGCCGTTCTGCTCGAAGGGCGCCGCCCAGAAATGCGGTCCGTCGCCGACCGTGACGCTGCCGGCGGCGTTCACCGCGACAAGTGCGCCGACCAACAGGCCGTCGCGCGTCGCCGCCGATGCCGAGCCGATGCCGCCCTTGAGGTTGACCGTGGTCGCGCCGAGGCCGGCGCCGACGCTGCCGAGCGCGCAATCGCTGCCGGCGTTTTTCGCCGCGTCGTAGCCGAACTCGCGATAGGGCGGATAGCGGCCCCAATCTTTGTCGCCGCCGCTCAGCAGGTCGAACAGAATTGCGCCCGGCACGATCGGTACGCGGGCCTCGCGCACGACGAAGCCGCGGCCCTGTTCGCGCATGTAAGCCTGCACGCCGGAGGCGGCATCGAGCCCGAAGGCGGAGCCGCCCGACAGCACGATGGCGTCGATGCCCTCCACCGTCTGCGCCGGGTCGAGCAGGGCGGTCTCACGGGTGCCGGGGCCGCCGCCGCGCACGTCGACGCTGCCGGTCACCGCCTTGTCGAACACCACGACGGTCGAACCGGAGCCGAGCTTGGCGTCGCCGCCATGGCCGACACGGACGCCCGGAATATCGGTGATGAGATTGCGCATTTTGCAGGCGCTCCAATCAAACAAGGTAGAACCGAACCGATTTTGCCCGTCCGGTCAATCCTGCCCCGATGGGGCGTGTCCGTAGAATGCCTCAATTGCGGCCCGTTTTCGCCCGGAAGGATTGATCACTTACCGGTGGGACGTAAGGGGATTGTCATGCTGCTTCCACCAATCCGATTTGCCGCAGGCCGCGTTGGCGTTGCGGTCGCTGCCGCCATTTTGGTTGCGGCTGTCGTCGTGCAGCTCGACGCGACGCCGCGATCCACACTCGCGCCAGGCATCGCGGGTGAGACGATGATGCGCCTGCTCAGCGACGAACACGCCGCCATCGACGGGTTTCTGAAGCAGCAAGCGGCGGCTCGTTCGCAAGCCGACGAATTGGCCGCGCATGATCTGGAAAAAATGAAGCTCGCCGCGTTGGAAGAAACGCAGCCAGCGGGCCAACGGCTCGCACAGGCTGTGACGCCGGTGCGCGAGGAAAAGGCCAAAGTCGGCATCGTGCGCGTCGCGACGAAGTCTGAGCCGGCGCGCGTGACGGCAGGCTCAGCCGTCACCGGCGAGCCGGTGCAACTGTTGGCAATGATCGACACGCGGCCGGTGCAGGCGCCACCGCCCAGGGGCATGGTGCGCGGCAGGCTGCGCCAGCTTGCGGCGACGGTCGAGCGCATTCCATCATGGTTCAACGCCGCCGCCGGCTGGGTCGTGGACACCGTGCCAGTGCCGCGCATGCCGACATTGCCGCAATTGCCGATGCGTCAATTCCGCGTTTAGGGTGGCCGTTCACAAGGCGGCGATGTGGCAGGCGCGCGCTTGCATCGCGCCCTCGCACGGCGCATGTAGCGGCCATGCACAGCGACGTCACGATCCTCGCCGCCCTGGTTGCCGGGCTCGTCAGTTTCCTCTCGCCCTGCGTATTGCCGCTGGTGCCGCCTTATCTAGTTTATCTGGCCGGCACGTCGCTGGAGCGCTTCGCCGACCGCGAGCCGGAGCCCCGCGTCAAGCGCGAGACCGTGGTCGCGGCGTGCCTGTTCGTGCTCGGCTTCTCGACGGTGTTCGTGTCGCTCGGCGCCAGCGCCAGTGCGGTTGGTTCGTTGATCCGCGCCTATTCGGGCCCGTTGTCGATTATGGCCGGCATCATCATCATCGTGATGGGCCTGCACTTTCTCGGCCTGACGCGCATCGCGCTGCTGTACCGGCAGAAGCGCATGGAAGTGCCCAAGCCCGTCGGGCTGTGGGGCGCCTATGTCATGGGGCTGGCTTTCGCCTTCGGCTGGACGCCCTGCATCGGGCCGATCCTGGCCGCGATTTTGGCGGTGGCGGCGGCCGAGCAGACGGTGACGCGCGGCGCCGGGCTGCTTGCGGTCTATTCGCTCGGCCTCGGCATTCCGTTTGTCGTCGCGGCTTTTGCTATCGAGCCCTTCGCGGCGTTCCTGGCGCGCTTCCGCAAGCACATGCTGCGCGTCGAGCAGGCCATGGGCGCCTTGCTGGTGCTCACCGGCATCGCTTTCCTCACCGGCAGCCTCAACAACATGAGCGTCTGGCTGCTGGAGCTGTTTCCGGTGCTGGGAAAGATCGGGTAGCGGCGCAAAAGAAAAAGCCCGCTTATTCGGCGGGCTTTCTCGCTTCGTTGCGATAAACGCTACTTGATCTTCGTGCAGTCCGAACCCGGGCACTCGACATAGGTGACCTTACCCTTGTCGTCCTTTTTCCAGATGTACATGACGTAGTCCAAGTTGGTGCGGTCGCCCTTCTTATCATACGAGATGTCGCCGAGCACGGTCTTGAACTTCATGCCGGAGTGCATCTTCTCCGCGACCTTTTTCGGATCGAGCGACTTGGCCGCTTCCGCTGCCTGCTTGACGATCTGCACGCCGGCGTAACTGTAGAGCGTATAGGCCTGCGGCTCGAACTTGGCGGCGCGGAATTTCTCGACGGCTTCCTTGGCCGCCGGGTTGTTACGCGGGTCGGGACCGTAGGTCATCAGGGTGCCTTCGACGCCGGGGCCGCCGATCGCGGCGAACTCATCGTCGGTGATGCCGTCGCCGCCCATCAGCGGCGCTTTGACGCCCTGGTCGCGCATCTGGCGCACGATCAAGCCGCCTTCGGTGTAGAGGCCGCCCCAATAGATCAGATCGGCGCCCGACTGCTTGATCTTCGACACCAGCGCCGAATAATCCTTTTCGCCGGTGTTGACGCCTTCGTAGAGCACTTCCTTAACGCCGCCGGCGTTCATCGCCTTCTTGGTCTCGTCCGCCAGGCCTTTGCCGTAGGTGGTCTTGTCGTGGACGATGGCGATCTTCTTGCCCTTGAAGTGCTTGACGATGTAATCCCCCGCCACCTTGCCCTGCTGGTCGTCGCGGCCGCAGACGCGGAAGATGTTCCACATGTTGCGTTCGGTGACCTTGGGATTGGTCGAGGCCGGCGTAATCTCGAGGATGCCGTTTTCCTGGTAGACCTCGGAGGAGGGCATGGTGACGCCGGAGTTGTAGTGGCCGATGACGAACTTGACGCCGTCGGCGGCGAACTTGTTGGCGACCGAGACGCCTTGCTTGGGATCGGAGACGTCGTCGCCATAGGACACGACGATCTTCTGGCCGAGGATGCCGCCCGCGGCATTGATATCGGCGGCGGCCTGGTCGACGCCGTTCTTCATCTGCGCGCCGGTCGCGGCGCTAGGGCCGGTGATCGGGCCACCGACGGCCAGTTTGACCTGGGCGTTGGCTGCCCCCGCCATGGCGATCGCGGAGCCCAAGGCTAGGCCGAGCGCAACAATCCTCTTCATCTGATTTCCCCTTCGCTTGGAACCGGCAATTCTAAGAGGCAATGCTACGTCAGGGCGGCCTGCGGCGCCAGCGCAGTCGGCTCACGCCTTCGTTGATCCAGCGATATTGGGTGACCATCTGCGCCGTCCTGGCCGCGCGAAAGCCCAGCAATCCGAAGGCGATGCAGACGACGCTGTCCACGGCATAATAATGCGCCGACAGAAGCGTGCCGCCGAACAGGCTGAAATGCAGGAAGCGCACCGTGGCGCCGAGGATGAGGCCATAGGCGATGACCTGCCACCAGGGCCGCCAGGTCGCGGCGATGGCGCGGCCGGCCAGGAACGCGGCGCCGCCGCCGAGGATCAGCGTCACCAGCAGGAAGACGCCGACTGAGTCCTCCTCATAGACGAGTTCGGCAAGGCTCATGCGCTCTTTCCTCTGCGCATAATCTTATCCGAAAACCGGTTCCCACTTTTCAGGATCATGCGCCGCCTTCGAGATAAGCCTGCTTGATCTCGGGCCGCTCCAGCAATTCGGCGCCGGAGCCGGACAGCGTGATCAGGCCGTTGACCATGACATAGCCGCGGTGGGCGAGCTTGAGGGCGTGGTAGGCATTCTGCTCGACCAGAAAAACCGTCAGCCCGTCGCTCTTGTTAAGCGCACGGATGGCGTCGAAGATCTGCCGCACGATGAGCGGCGCGAGGCCAAGCGACGGCTCGTCGAGCAACAGCAGCCGCGGCCGTGCCATCAGGGCGCGCGCGATCGCCAGCATCTGTTGCTCGCCGCCGGACAGCGTGCCACCGCGCTGCGAAATGCGCTGCTTCAGACGCGGAAACAAGGTGAGTACGCGTTCGAGGTCGCCCCCGAAATCGGCCGGGTTGCCGGTGGTCGCGCCCATCTGCAGATTTTCCAGCACCGTCATGCGCGAGAAAATGCGGCGGCCCTCCGGCGCCTGCACCAGTTTCAAGCGCGCGATTTCGTGCGTTGGCATTTCGGTGATGTCGCGCCCGGCAAATTCAATGCTGCCTTCTCGCGCGCGCGGGCTGCCGCAAATCGTCATCATCAGCGTCGACTTGCCGGCGCCATTGGCGCCGATCAGCGTAACGATCTCGCCGTCGTTGACGTCCATGTCGACGCCCTTCAGCGCCTGCACGCGGCCATAATAAGTGTGCACGCCGCGGACGGAGAGGAGGGCGGTCATAGCCCGACCTCGGCGGCGACCTGCTCGACCTTTTCTTCCGCGACACCGAGATAGGCGGCGATCACCTTGGGATCGTTGCGCACGTCCTCCGGCGGGCCGTCGGAAATCTTGACGCCATAGTCGAGCACGATGAGGTGGTCGGAAATTTCCATCACCACCGACATGTCGTGCTCGATCAACAGGATCGAAATGGCGTGCTCGTCGCGGATGGTGAGCAGCAGGTCGTTGAGCTCGCCGCTTTCTCGCGGGTTGAGGCCGGCCGCCGGCTCATCGAGACAGAGCAGCACCGGCTCGGTGCACATGGCGCGGGCAATTTCGAGCCGTCGCTGCGCGCCGTAGGGCAGATCGCCGGCCGGGTCGTCGGCGCGCGCCAAGAGACCCACGCGATCGAGCCACTGCCGGGCCTTGTCGATCGCAGCGCGCTCGGCGGCGGCATATGACGGGAAGCCGAGAATGCCGAGCAGCGTGTAGCCGGACGCCAGCATCAAGCGGTTGTGCTGCGCGACCAGCAAATTCTCCAACACCGTCATGCCGGGAAACAGCCGGATGTTCTGGAAGGTGCGGGCAACGCGCGCCTGTTGCGTGACGAGATAATCCGGCAGACGTTCGAGCTGGAACAGCTTGCCGTTGGCACGGCTGAGGCTGCGCTGGCCGCTGTCGGTGAGCGTGTCGAGTTCGCTCCAGATCGCGGCGTCGCCGTGGCGCAAGCCGAGCCGGCCTTCGCTCGGCTTGTAGAAGCCGGTAATGCAGTTGAACACGGTCGTCTTGCCGGCCCCGTTCGGCCCGATCAGCGCCGTGATCTCGCCTTCCTGCGCCTCGAACGACAGGTCGTCGACCGCGACGAGGCCGCCGAAGCGCATGGTCAGGTGCTCGACCCGTAGCACCGTCATCAGCCGTGACCTTCTTTGACGAGATCGCCGCCGATGTTCTTGCGCTCCTTCAGGAACACCGAAGCCGCGCGCGACGAGATCAGCCCGCGCGGCCGCAACACCATGATCAGCACCATGGCGAAGCCGAACAGCAGCATGCGGTATTGCGTCGGGTCGAAGGTCTCGCCGAAAATGCGCTTGAGGAAATCGAGTTCGCGCATGATCTCGGTGCCGCCGATCATGACGATAGCCGCGATCGCAACGCCAATCTGGCTCCCCATGCCGCCGAGCACGACGATGGCGAGGATGCTTGCGGATTCCAGGAAGGTGAAACTATCCGGCGAGATGAAGCCCTGCCGCGCGGCGAAGAACGAGCCGGCGAAACCGGCGAACATCGCGCCCATGCCGAAGGCGGTGAGCTTGGTGTTCGTGGTGTTGATGCCGAGCGAGCGGCACGCGATTTCGTCCTCGCGCAGCGCCTCCCAGGCGCGGCCGACCGGCAGGCGGCGCAAGCGCACGGTGACGAAAGCGGTGAGGAAGGACAGCGCCAGGATCAAGTAGTAGAGAAAGATCGTGCGATAGATTGGTGAAAATTCCAGCCCGAAAACCCCGGCAAAACCGGCATCGTCGGCAGTAAATGGGATGCCGAAAAAAGTCGGGCGCGGAATGCCGCTTAAGCCCGCATAGCCGCCGGTGAGGTCGACCCAGTTGATCAGCACGAGGCGGATGATCTCGCCGAAGGCGAGCGTGACGATGGCGAGGTAGTCGCCGCGCAGCCGCAGCACCGGAAAGCCGAGCAGAATGCCCCAGAACGAGGACAAAACACCCGCGAGCGGCAGCAGGATCCAAAACGAGAAGCCGAATTCCTTGGCGAGCAGCGCGTAAGAGTAGGCGCCGACTGCGTAGAACGCGACGTAGCCGAGATCGAGCAGGCCGGCGAGGCCGACCACGATGTTGAGGCCCCAGCCGAGCATCACATAGATCAATATCTGGATGCCGAAATTGTCGATCCATTTGACCGAGCCGCCGAGGCCATTGATGGCGAGCACGATCAGCGGATAGGCGATGACAAAGCCGATGGCGAAAGGCACGAACCATTTGCCGAAAAACGTGCGCCAGACCGGCGCCGTCGCCGGAGCCGGCCGCAAGGCGCGCCGGCGCATCCAGGGCTCGATCGACAACGAATAAAAAAGCCGGCCGCAGCCGGCGATGCCGGTGAGCGCGAACAACAGCGGCCAGCGCGTGGTCAGCACCAGCTCGTTGCGGATATCGGTGACGGTGAGAAAGCCAATCAGCGGCAGCAGCAGGCCGAAGGCGATGAGGGCGGTGATGGCGGCGTCGCGCAAGGCGGCGGGCAGTCTGCTGGTTCCGGGCGCGGCCTCGACCGTCATCGTCAGACCTTCTCGACGTCCGGCCGGCCGAACAGGCCCTGCGGCAGGAAGATCAGCGTGATCACCAGCACCGAAAACGCGGCGACGTCCTTGTAATCGATCGAAAAATACGCCGACCACATGGTCTCGATCAGGCCGATCAGGATGCCGCCGATCACCGCGCCCGGCAGCGAGCCGATGCCGCCCAGAACCGCCGCGGTGAACGCTTTCACGCCGGGCACGAAGCCGTCGGCGAAACTGACGACGCCATAATACATCAGATACATGGTGCCGGCGACGGCGGCGAGCGCGGCGGCGATGATGAAGGTCATCGAAATCGTGCGATCCACGTCAACACCAACAAGCGCCGCCATCTTCTGGTCCTGCTCGCAGGCGCGTTGCGCGCGGCCGAGCTTCGTCTTGGTGACGAGATACCAGAATGCGGCGAGCAGCACCGCGGTCACGCCCCAGATGATGAGTTGCTTGTAGGACAGCGTGACGGCGTAGTCGTTGCGGTTGAGCAGTACGAACTCGCCTTGCACCATCGGCGGCGTCGATTTGTTGCGCGGGCCCTGGCTGACCTGGACGAAGTTCGACAGAAAGATCGACATGCCGATGGCCGAGATCAGCGGCGCCAGACGAAACGAGCCGCGCAGCGGCCGGTAGGCCAGCCGCTCAATGGTCCAGTTGAGCAGCGACGTGAACACCATCGCCACGACCAGGACGATGAGCAGCGCCAGCGCCACCGATGTGACGCCGAGCCAGGTCGTCAGGATCAAAAAGGCGATCAGCGCGATGAAGGACGACACCATGAAGACGTCGCCGTGGGCGAAATTCACCATGCCGATGATTCCGAACACCATGGTGTAGCCGATGGCGATCAGGCCGTAGATGGAGCCTAAGGTAATGCCGTTGATGAGCTGCTGGAGGAACACTTCCATGCTTTGGCTCAAGCCTTTCGGTGGCCGCCCGGCAGACGGCCAATGTTGCGTTGCAAAGGCTTAACAGGGCGGCGCCGCAGCGGCAATGTGGCGAAAGCGGCTTGTTATTAAGTCCGCGCCATGCCGCGCCGCATCATGGAACCGCCAACCATTACAAATGGCGTGGAACCGGTCGCGCGCGGAACGAAGGATTCCGCGGGACGTTGTTATAGCGGCAGGAAAGTTCGGAGGTCCGTCTCCGAGTCAAACGCCACAACAACATTGGAGGCTACGCTAATGAGCCAACAGAACCAGAATCCGAATCAGAAGCCGGGTCAACAGCAGCAGGGCAACCAGCCCGGCCAGCAGGGTGGCCAACAGCAGGGCGGCGGTCAGAAGCCGGGCCAGCAGCAGCAGGGCGGCGAGCGCCAGCCCGGCCAGCAGCCGGGACAGAGGGCGGGCAGAACCGCTAACCGACTTCAGCACCTTTAGACCGGAAGCCCCGCCGCGATGGCGGGGCTTTTCGTTTGCGCCCGCGGCCCCGCATCGCGTTGCGGCCGGCGCGTGGTTAAGCGCTTAACCGGTAAGGTAAAGGTTTGGTTTCTTTTGAAATTAAGAATTGAAGCGCCTACCCATTGAGCTTCAAGTTGGGGGAGGCGCACATGCGCAAGGTTTCAATCGCCACGGTGGCCATGATTTTGGCGATCGCACTGTACTTCACCCTGTTCTGGGGCTTCGACGCGCTGCGCATCCTGACCTCGCCGACCTTCGGACTCGAAGACGTCTGGCGCTCGCAATATGTCTTCGGCATCGGCAGCGTGTTCGGCCTGGCGCCGATGCATCTCATCCAGCTCGCTGCTTTCTTCGGCGCCATGAAACTCGTGGTCGCCGCGGTTTGCGCCATTCATTTCGTCGACCGGCTGCGTTGCCTGGCCGGCGGCACGCCGTCCACGGAAATTCTGGAAGGCGGCATGATTCTGGTGCTGCTGATCACCGTCGCCTCGGCCGGGCCGGCGATGTGGTCGCACAACAACGAATTGCTGCGCGAACAGGTCATTCAACTGGCGCTCGCCGGGCTTGCCACCGCGCTCTGCATGGTCGAGCGCAATTACCGCAAGACCAGCGACGCATCCGCTGCGATGCCGGCCGAAGCGTCGTTCAGCCCCTGGCGCTAGTCGCGCGCTACTTGCCGTCGGCGACCTCGGCGATCACCTCGGCCGCTTCCTTGAAGGCATGATTGCTGGCGGGCACGCCGGCATAGATCGCCTGCTGCAGGATGATTTCCTTGATGTCATCCTGTGAAAATCCGCCCTCGACCAAAGCCGCGCGCACGTGCATGCGGAATTCGTCCCAGTGGCCGAGCGCCAACATGGTGCCGATCACCAGAATTCGCCGCGTGCGTTCGTCGAAATGCGGCCGCGTCCAGACCTCGCCCCAGGCGGCGCGGGTGATGAAGTCCTGAAATTCGGAATTGAACGGCGTCTTCTTGGCGTTAGCACGGTCGACCCAGGCGTTGCCCAGCACCTTGCGGCGCTGCGCCATGCCGCGGTCGTGGCGTTCTCTTTCGTCCATGCTCAATCCCCGGTGTTGCTGCGCGCGCGTGGATATCTCGTGCGTCGGCTTACCACGAAGCGCAATGGTCCTTATAATCGCATCGCGCCAAAAATAAAAAATAAGCAAGGGAAACGGAAATGCTCAGGTCACGATTCAGCGCGGCGGCATTCGCCGTCGCCACTCTGCTGCTGCCGGCCGCGCAGGCCGCGGCCGAATATCCGGAACGGCCGATCCGCGTCATCGTGCCGTTCGCGCCCGGCGGCTCCAGCGACGCCACCGCGCGGCTGCTCAGCGGGGCATTGTCGGACGCCTTGAAGCAGCCGATCGTGATCGAGAACCGCGGCGGCGCCGGCGGCAGCATCGGGATCGCACAGGCGGCGAAGGCCGCCCCGGACGGCTATACGCTGCTGATCACGTCTAACGCCTATGTCGTCAATCCCTTGCTCGACAAGCAGCAACTCTACGACCCGATCAAAGACTTCGCCTACATCACCGAGATCAACGCCTCGCCGAACATCCTCGTCGCCAATCAGAAGGCGGGAATTTCGACGTTCGCCGATTTGCTGAAACGCGCCAAGACCGACGGGGCGCCGCTATTCTTTTCAACAGCCGGCGTCGGTACGACGTCGCATCTGGCCGGCGAGCTGATCAAATTGCGCACCGGCATCCCGCTTCAACACGTTGCTTATTCGGGCGCGGGACCGGCGACGATGGCCGTCCTCGCCAACGACGTGCCGCTGGAATTGTCGTCGCTTTCCGTTGTTCTGGCGCAAGTCACGTCCGGCGCTTTGATCGGGCTGCTGCAGACCGGCGAGCAGCCTTGGCCGGGTTTGGAGAACGTGCCGACGGTGGGCGACGCCAAGGTGCAGGACGCAACGTCCGACGTATTTCAGGCTTTCTTCGCCCCGGCGGGGACGCCGCAGGCGATCGTCGATCGTCTGGAGCGTGAAACGCTGAGAATTCTGGCGCAACCGGACATGAAAGAGAAAATGCTCAAGGCTGGCTTCATCATCACGGCGCATGGCGCCGCCGGGCTGATGAAGCGCGTTGCCGCCGACACCGCCCGATACAAAGAGGTCATCGACAAGGCGCATATCAGCATCCGCTAGATGCGCCGCGCCTATGTCAGGAAGTTCAGCACCGTCTCGGTGTAGGCCTTCGGCTGCTCGACATTGGCGATATGGGCGGCGTCGATTGACGCCACCTTGGCGCCCTTGATCGACTTTGCGATGGCCTCGCCCGCCGCCGGCGGCGTCGCCGCATCCTGTGCGCCGACGATCACCAGCGTCGGCGCGCTGATCGACGGATTGGATGCGGTGAAATCCATGTCGCGGATCGCCTCGCAGCAACCGACGTAGCCCGTGGTGTTCGTCGCGAGAAACATCTTTTTCATTCTGTCCATGACGTCCGGTGCGCGGTCGCGAAAGCTTTTGGTGAACCAGCGTTCCATGTTCGGCTCGACCAGCGGCGCGAGACCATTTTCCCGAACGGCCTTGATACGCGAATTCCAAAACGTCTTGTCGGCATAGTGGAAATTGGTGTTGGACAAGATCAGCTTCTCGATGCGGTCGGGCGCATTGGCGCCGAGCCACTGTCCGACCATGCCGCCCATCGACAAGCCGCACCAGTTGGTCTTCTTGATCTTGAGCGCGTCGAGCACGGCGATGACGTCGCGGCCGAGACGCTCCATCGAGTAGGGGCCTTGCGGCGCGCCCGACTTGCCGTGCCCGCGGCGGTCGTAGCGCACCAGGCGGAAATGCTTGGACCATTCGCCGGCCTGGTCGTCCCACATGTGCAGATCGGTGCCGAGCGAATTGGACAGCATGAGCGCCGGCGCGCTGTCGCTGCCCGATACTTCGACATTGATGGGGCAGCCGTCGGCGTCGATCATCGGCATGAAAATTCTCCTTGGGGCGTTTGTTGTTTGGCGGGCTTATCTGTGGCCGACACCCTTAAAGCGCTCCGCTACCCGTGCAAAGCTCTTTTCAGCGGCCCCGCGACGGCTTAAGGGACGTATCCAAGGCCGCTCTCGGCCTTGCGTGACGAAGGAGACGGCGCCGATGGCGATGGTGATGACAGGGGAGGTCCAGCTCCCGGCCAGCCGCGAGGTTGTGTATGCCAAACTCAACGATGCGGAAATCTTGAAAGCCTGCATCCCGGGCTGCGAGGAATTGATCAAATCCTCCGATACCGAAATGTCCGCGGTCGCGGTGACCAAGATCGGACCCGTGAAGGCGCGGTTCAAAGGCAAGGTCCATCTGACCGACCTCGACCCGCCCAATGGCTACCGGATTTCCGGTGAGGGCGACGGCGGCGTCGCCGGCTTCGCCAAAGGCGGCGCCAGCGTCTCCTTGACCGAAAAGGACGGCGGCACCCTGCTGACCTACAACGTCGAGGCCCAGATCGGCGGCAAGCTCGCCCAACTCGGCCAGCGCCTGGTGAACGGCGCCGCCAAGAAGATCGCCGACGACTTTTTCAAGAATTTTGCCGCCAACGTGGCCGGGACGCCGGCCCCGTGACGCAAAACCGCCCTGCTTCGGCAGGGCGGTTCGCTTATAGGACTACGGGCAGGGATGGCGCGCGCCGTCGTAGCCCAGGTAGGTGCCGGAAGCGGGGTCGTACGACTTGAAGCGCGACAGGCAATAGCCGACAGCGTCGCCGCCGTCGTCGGCCACATATCCTGGCCCATAGCCGTAGCCGGGCCCGTAATAACCCGGCTGCGATGCCAGCACGCCGCCGATCAGTGCGCCCGCGGCAAATCCAGCGATCGCGCCGCCACCGCGATGATAACCGCCGTGCCGACGCCACTGGGCGTCGGCGGGCGACACCGCGATCAGACTCGAGGCCGCCACAAGCAACGCCGCGGCGGCCGCCATGATCTTGATACGCATCAGAAAAAATCCTTCCCGGTTGCTCGATTGTCCGTGGGGTAAAGCCGCCGCGATGGCAGACGTTCCTTTAATTCGCGGTAAGGTTGGGGGAGGGCCGCGCGGCGCGCGTCAATCGCGGCGGCGTTTTAGCTGTTAGACTCCCTTGACCGGGACTGCGGCAGGGGTTCAAAGTTATTTTCGTTCCAAGGCGCATTCGGGCCAAAAACGGCTTGAATCGCACTTGTGCCGCCTGAGCCCGGAGGGGCCGGGGCGAAAAGAGGGCCTTTTGGCCCCCGAATTTGGGAGGATGTCATGCCGGCTGTATCCATGACCGTGAACGGCAAAGCCGTTTCCGGCAACGTCGAAGAGCGCACGTTGCTGGTGCAATTTTTGCGCGAGCATTTGCGGCTGACCGGCACCCATGTCGGCTGCGACACGTCGCAATGCGGCGCTTGCGTCATCCATCTCGACGGCATCGCCGCCAAATCCTGCACCTTGCTCGCCTTGCAGTGCGAGGGCGCCTCGATCACAACCATCGAGGGTCTGGCGGAGCCGGGCGGCGCGCTGCATCCGATGCAGGAAGCCTTTCGCGAGCATCACGGCCTGCAATGCGGCTACTGCACACCAGGCATGATCATGTCGGCGCTCGATATCGTGCGCCGCAACGGCAACGAGCTCGACGAGCACACCATCCGCGAGCAGCTCGACGGCAACATCTGCCGCTGCACCGGCTACCACAACATCGTCAAAGCCATCGCCGCGGGGGCCAAGAACATGCCGAAGGTGGCCGTCCAGCAAGCGGCCGAATAACGCGAGAAAAGAAAACTTAAAAAACGTCAACGGGAAGGAAGACCGCCATGAGCGCGACCGGTATCGGCGCGGCGGTGCGCCGAAAGGAAGACTTCCGCTTCGTGACAGGCCACGGCCAATATACCGACGACGTCGTTCGGCCGGGCGAAACCAAAGCGGTGTTCGTGCGCTCGCCGCACGCTCACGCCAAGATCAAGAGCATCGACGTCAGCGCGGCGAAATCCATGCCGGGCGTGATCGACGTGCTCACCGGCGGCGATCTCGCCACGGATAAGATCGGCAACCTGATCTGCGGCTGGCTGATCCATTCCAAGGACGGCTCGCCGATGAAGATGTCGGCGCATCCGGCGCTCGCCGCCGGCAAGGTCAACTGCGTCGGCGACGCCGTCGCGGTGGTGATCGCCGAGAGCACCGCGCAGGGCAAGGACGCGGCCGAGAAGGTCAAGGTCGATTACGAGGTGCTGACCGCCGTGGTCGATCCGGCAAAGGCGCAGGCGCCGGGCGCGCCGCAGATCCACGCCGATATCCCGAACAACACGATCTACCAATGGCACCTCGGCGACGCCAAGGCGACGGCCGCCGCTTTCGCCGCGGCCAAGCACGTCACGAAGCTCGACATCGTTAACAACCGGCTGGTGCCGAACGCGATGGAGCCGCGCGCCGCGCTCGCGGAATACGACGAGGGCTCCGACCACCTGACGCTGTGGAACACGTCGCAGAATCCGCACGTGGCGCGCCTCGTCATCTCGGCATTCGTCGGCATGACGCCGGAACACAAGCTGCGCGTCATCGCGCCCGACGTCGGCGGCGGCTTCGGGTCGAAGATTTTCATCTATCCGGAAGAGGTCGTCTGCCTGTGGGCGTCGCGCAAGGTGAAGCGCCCGGTGAAATGGACGTCCGATCGTTCCGAAGCTTTCCTGACCGACGCGCATGGCCGCGACCACGTCACGCACGCCGAATTGGCGCTCGATGCCGAGGGCAAGGTTCTGGCGCTGCGCGCCAAGACCATCGCCAATCTCGGCGCCTATATGTCGACCTTCTCGTCGTCGGTGCCGACCTATCTCTACGCCACGCTGCTGTCGGGCCAGTACAATATCCCGTCGATCTATTGCGAGGTCGATGCGGTCTACACCAACACCGCGCCGGTCGACGCCTATCGCGGCGCCGGACGGCCCGAGGCGACCTTCGTGGTCGAGCGGCTGATGGAAGTATCGGCGCGGCAGATGGGCCTCGAACCGGCCGATCTGCGCAAGCGCAATTTCATCAACAAATTTCCGCACCAAACGCCGGTCATCATGGCCTACGACGCCGGCGACTATCTCGCCTCGCTGAAGAAAGCGGTGGAACTGGCGGACGTGAAAGGTTTTGGAAAGCGCAAGCGCGAGGCTGCGCGTCACGGCAAGCTGCGCGGTCTCGGCTATTCCACCTACATCGAAGCCTGCGGCATCGCGCCGTCGCAGGCCGTGGGTTCGCTCGGCGCCGGCGTCGGCTTGTGGGAATCCGCCGAAGTGCGGGTCAATCCGACCGGCTCGGTCGAAGTCCTCACCGGCTGCCACGCGCATGGGCAGGGCCATGAGACGACCTTTGCGCAACTTGTGTCGGAACGCCTCGGCATTCCCTTCGACAACGTCTCCATCGTGCACGGCGACACCGACAAGGTGCAGTTCGGCATGGGCACCTATGGCTCGCGCTCCGGCGCGGTCGGCATGTCGGCCATCGTCAAGGCGCTCGACAAGATCGAGGCCAAGGCCAAGAAGGTCGCCGCCTACGTGCTGGAAGCCGCCGAAGGCGACATCGAGTTCAAGGACGGCAAGTTCACCGTGGCCGGCACCGACAAGTCGGCGGCCTGGGGCGACGTCGCGCTCAACGCCTACATCGCGCACAAATTCGTCGGCGCCGATCTGGAGCCGGGCCTCAAGGAGACCTCGTTCTACGACCCGACCAATTTCACCTTCCCGGCCGGCTGCCACATCTGCGAGGTCGAGGTCGACATCGAGACCGGCAAGACCGATATCGTGAACTGGACCGCGATCGACGATTTCGGCACCGTGATCAATCCGATGATCGTCGAGGGCCAGGTGCACGGCGGCATTGCGCAAGGCGTCGGCCAGGCGCTGCTCGAAGGCGCCGTCTACAGCAAGGAAGGCCAGCTCGTCACCGGCTCGATGATGGACTACACCATGCCGCGCGCGCACGACCTGCCGTCGTTCCATGTCGGCTTGACCGAAACCAAATCGCCGTCCAATCCGCTCGGCATAAAAGGCTGCGGCGAGGCCGGCGCGATCGCCGCGCCCGCGGCGGTCATCAACGCCATCACCGATGCGATCGGATCCGAGGATATCGCAATGCCGGCCACCGCCAATGCGGTGTGGGCGGCCTTGCAGCGCGCCAAACCGCGCCAGGCAGCATAAAAGAATTTACAGGAGAGACCGATGTACAATTTCACCTTCCATCGCCCGACCACGGTGCGCCAAGCCGCCGGACTGTTGAGCCGCAATCCGGACGCCAAGATTCTGGCCGGCGGCCACTCGCTGCTGCCGGTGATGAAGCAACGTCTGGCGCAGCCTTCGGCGCTCATCGACCTGTCCAAGGTCGAGGGCATCGTCGGCGTCGAGCTCAAAGGCCGTTCGGTCTCGATCGGCGCCATGACGCGCCACGCCGACGTCGCCAACTCACCGATCCTGAAAGAGGTGATGCCCGGTCTCGCCATGGTGCCCGGCTCGATCGGCGACCCGCAGGTGCGCAACCGCGGCACCATCGGCGGCTCCATCGCCAACAACGATCCGAACGCCGATTATCCGGCCGCCTGTCTCGGCCTGGGCGCGACCATCGTCACCAACAAGCGGCGCATCGCCGCCGACGATTTCTTCACCGGCATGTTCTCGACCGCGCTGGAAGAAGGCGAGATCATCGTGCGCGTCAGCTTCCCGATCGCCAAGAAGGCGGCCTACGAGAAGTTCAAGCATCCGGCCTCGGGCTTTGCGCTGGTCGGCGTGTTCGCCTCCAAGCGCGGTCCAGACATCCGCGTCGCCGTCACCGGCGCCGGCGCCAACGGCGTGTTCCGCGTCAAGTCGTTCGAGGAAGCCTTGAAGAAGCGCTTTTCGCCGAAGTCGCTCGAGGGTTTGAGCATCCCGGCGACCGGCATGAACGCCGACATCCACGCCAGCCCGGAATATCGCGCGCATCTGGTCGGCGTTCTCGCCCGCCGCGCCGTCGCGAAGGCGGTGGGGTAAATCACCGCCGCTCATTCCCGCGCAAGCGGGAATCCAGAGCCAAACAAAGAGTTTGAATCGTTGCCCTGGGTCCCCGCTTTCGCGGGGACGAGCGGAAAAAATTACGCCCTATCCAACTCCGCCAGCAAATCATGCAGGTCGAGCGGGTGCGTGTACATCTGCAACGAGCCGTCCTTGTTTGACGGCCATTGGTCCTTGGGGCGGTCCCAATAGAGCTCGACGCCGTTGTCGTCCGGGTCGCGCAGATAGAGCGCCTCCGACACGCCGTGGTCGGATGCGCCTTCCAGCGGGATCTTGGCGACGATCAGGCGCTTGAGCGCGTCGGCCAAAAGCTTGCGGTTCGGGTAGAGAATAGCGGTGTGGTACAGCCCCGTCGTGCCGGGGGCCGGCGGACGGCCGCCCAGGCTCTCCCAGGTGTTGAGCCCGATGTGATGGTGGTAGCCGCCGGCCGAAATGAAGGCCGCGCCGGGGCGGGTGGTGGTGATCTGGAAACCCAGCACGCCGCAGTAAAAATCCAAGGCCCGTTGCAGGTCGGCAACCTTGAGGTGGACGTGGCCGATGCGCACGCCGGCATCGATAACGGGTGCACGCAGGGCGTCCTTGGTCATTTCGGCGGTATTGGACATGGCGGCCATCCTTTTGAGACTTGCGGCTGGCTGGTGAAGCTCTCGGTCACTAGATGTATGCTGAAGCCCCTATCGGTTAAAGTGTCACCCAAGGTACCGTCGAATGTCCATAACGCCGCTTCCGAGCTCGATCGAGGCCACCACGACCTTGTTGGCCAAGGCCGACTACATCGCCGACCGCTCGCTGGCGACGGTGCTGTATCTGGCTTTGACCATGGGCCGGCCGCTCTTCGTCGAGGGCGAGGCCGGCGTCGGCAAGACCGAGATCGCCAAGGTGCTGTCGGCGACCCTGGGGCGGCGGCTGATCCGGCTGCAATGCTACGAGGGCCTGGATATCTCGTCGGCGGTCTACGAATGGAACTACGGCGCGCAGATGATCGCCATCCGGCTGGCCGAAGTGCAGGGCGAACATGACCGTGCCCGGACCGAGCATGACATCTTCTCCGAGCACTACATGATCAAAAGGCCGCTGCTGCAGGCGCTTGAACCGGACCCCGCGGGCCCGCCGGTGCTGCTCATCGACGAGATCGACCGCACCGACGAAGCCTTCGAAGCCTTTCTACTGGAGGTGCTGAGCGACTTCCAGGTCACGATTCCCGAACTCGGCACCGTGAAAGCCGCGCAGCCGCCGATCGTGCTCGTGACGTCAAACAGAACCCGCGAAGTGCACGACGCTCTCAAGCGCCGCTGCCTCTATCATTGGGTCGGCTATCCGAACGCCGAGCGCGAGCTGAAGATTTTGCGCGCCAAGGTGCCGGGCGTGCCGAAGAAATTGTCCGAGCAGGTGGTCGCCTTCGTGCAGGCGTTGCGCAAGGAAGATTTGTTCAAATCGCCCGGCGTCGCCGAGACCCTGGATTGGGCCGGCGCCTTGACGGAGCTCGACGCGGTCGCGCTCGATCCGGCGACGGTGTCGGACACGCTCGGCGTGCTGCTGAAATACCAGGACGACATTGCCCGTCTCGACGGCAGCAAGGTCAAGGCGCTGCTCGACGAGGTGAAGTCGGACCTGCGCGCGGCGGAGTGAGACTATGGCTGAGTCCCAAGGCCAACTCGCCGACAACATTCTGTATTTCGCGCGTGCGTTGCGCGCCGCCGGCATGCCGGTGGGCCCCGGCAGCGTGCTCGACGCGCTCGAAGCCGTGCGCGTCGCGCGCATCGGCGACCGCGACGACTTCTACTGGACGCTGCATGCGGTCTTCGTGAAGCGGCACGAGCATAGTTTGCTGTTCGACCAGGCCTTCCGCATTTTCTTCCGCCGCCGCGGCTATCTCGACAAGCTGATCGCCTCGATGCTGCCGGAGACGATCGCACCGGCGGAGAAAGCGCCGCCGCCCGGCGCGCAACGCATCCAGGAGGCGCTGTTCTCCGGCGTCAACGAGCGCGATCAGGACAAATCGGAGATCGAGATCGACGCGCGCCTCACCGTGTCGGACCGCGAGGTCTTGCAGCGCAAGGACTTCGCGCAGATGACGGCCGCCGAGATCGCCGCCGCCAAAGCGGCAATCGCGCGGCTGGCGCTGCCGCTCGATCTGGTGCGCACGCGCAGGCTGGCGCCGAGCCGGCAGGGCCACATCATCGACATCCGCCGCACCTTGCGATCGAGCATGAAGGCGGGCGGCGCGCTGATCGATTTGAAATATCTCGGCGCCCGCGAGAAGGAGCCGCCGATCGTGGCGCTCCTGGATATTTCCGGTTCGATGAGCCAGTACACGCGGCTGTTCCTGCATTTCCTCCACGCCATCACCGACCACCGCAAGCGCGTCACGACCTTCCTGTTCGGCACGCGGCTGACCAACGTCACCCGCGCCATCCGCCAGCGCGATCCGGACGAAGCGCTGGCCGCCTGCAGCGGCAATGTCGCGGACTGGTCGGGCGGCACCCGCATCGCCACCTCGCTGCACGACTTCAACAAGCATTGGGCGCGGCGCGTTTTGGGGCAGGGGGCCGTGGTGCTGCTGATCACCGACGGGCTGGAGCGCGACGCCGACGACCGGCTGGATTTCGAGATGGATAGGCTTCACCGATCGTGCCGCCGTCTGATATGGTTGAATCCGCTGTTGCGATTTGAGGGCTTCGAAGCCCGCGCCAAGGGCGTGCGCACCATGCTGCCGCATGTTGATGAACTGCGGTCGATACATAACTTACAGTCGATGACCGACCTCGTGCGCGCCCTGTCCGGGGCGCCGGCCAGAGGCTACGACCCGAAACAGATGCTGCGAAGCGTCGCCTGATGATTTGACTGATGGCCGGGCGTGCCCGGGCCATCCTGGAAATGGAGCCCGATATGCTTTCACGCGATGAAGACATTCTCAAAGCGGCCGAGGACTGGCGCAAAGCCGGGCGCGGCGTGGCGCTGGCGACCGTGGTCGAAACCTGGGGTTCGGCGCCGCGGCCGGTCGGCTCCAACCTGGTGATCGACAATGAGGGCAATTTCCTCGGCTCCGTCTCCGGCGGCTGCGTCGAGGGCGCGGTGGTGACGGAAGCCATCGACGTTATCGACAGCGGCAAGCCGAAGATGCTCGAATTCGGCGTTGCCGACGAGCAGGCCTGGAATGTCGGGCTGTCCTGCGGCGGCACCATCCGCGTCTATGTCGAGAAGGTAGGCTGACGTGAAACTCGAAATCCTCAACGCGCTGAACGCCGAACGCGCCGCGCGCCGCGCGGTGGCGGTCGTCACCGATGTCACCAGCGGCGAACAACGGCTGGTCAAGGCGGCCGATGCCGGCAATGACCCGCTCGCCGAGGTCATCGATAAACACCTGCGCATGGCGAAAAGCGGCATGGAGGAGACGGCGCAGGGCAAAGTGTTCATCACTGTGCACGTGCCGTCGCCGCAACTCGTTATCACCGGCGCGGTCCATATCAGCCAGGTGCTGGCGCCGATCGCGAAGCTGTTGGATTATGACGTGACCATCGTCGATCCGCGCACGGCCTTCGCCAGCGCCGAGCGCTTTCCCGATGTGAGGGTGGTGGCCGAATGGCCGGACGTGGCGCTGCCGCCGCTCAACGTCGATCACTACACGGCTTTCGTCGCCGTAACGCATGACCCGAAAATCGACGATCCAGCGCTGATCCACGCGCTGCAGCGCGACTGTTTCTATATCGGCGCGCTCGGCTCGCGGAAGACGAACGCCAAGCGGCTGGCGCGGCTGAAGGAAGCTGGGGTGCGCGAGGATCAACTGTCGCGCATCCACGCGCCGATCGGGCTGGACATCGGCGCGGTGTCGCCGGCCGAAATCGCGGTGGCGATCATGGCCGAGATCACGCAACGGCTGCGGCAGAAGGTCGACAAGGCGGAAGCGGCATGAAGTTCGGCCCGGTTGCTCCCGACGATGCCCGCGGCGCCACCGCGGTGCATTCGATCCGCCAAGGCGATCTTGTGCTCAAGAAAGGGACGCTGATCGGGCCTTCGGAAGTGGCGGCGCTGAAGGCCGCCGGCGTCAAGGAAATCGTGGTGGTGCGCCTCGAGCCGGGCGACGTCAGCGAGGATCAAGCCGCCGCCGACATCGCCGCCGCGGCCGGCGGGCCGAACCTGCGTGCGGATCGCGCCTTCACTGGGCGCTGCAATCTGTTCGCGGAGCACGCCGGTGTGCTAGTGGTCGATAAGGACGCCGTCGACCGCCTCAATCGCATCGACGAGGCCGTGACCCTCGCGACGCTGCCGGCCTACAAGCCGGTGGTCGAAGGCGAGATGATCGCGACCGTCAAAATCATTCCCTTTGCCGTCGCCGCCGCCGCCCGCGACAAGGCGGTCGCCGAAGCGCAAAAAGCCAAGCCGGTCATTCGGATCGCGCCGTACAAGGTACGCAAGATCGGCATCGTCTCGACCTTGCTGCCGGGCCTGTCGCCCAAGGTCGTCGAGAAGACCCTCAAGATCACCGCGACGCGCATCGCTCCGGCCGGCGCGTCGATTATTGCCGAGCGCCGCGTGCCGCACGACAAAACGGCGCTGGCGGGGGCCATCGACGAGGTGCTCAAACTCGGCGCCGAACTGGTGATCGTGTTCGGCGCGTCGGCGATCGCCGACCGGCGTGACGTCATCCCGATGGCAATCGAGGCGATTGGCGGCGAGATCGAGCATTTCGGCATGCCGGTGGATCCTGGCAACCTGATGCTCATCGGAAATCTCAACGGCGCGGCTGTGGTTGGCGCTCCTGGTTGCGCCCGCTCGCCGAAGGAGAACGGCTTCGACTGGGTGCTGATGCGGATGCTGGCGGGTATCCCGGTCAGCCGCGCCGACATCACCGGGATGGGCGTCGGCGGCCTACTGATGGAAATCGTGACGCGGCCGCAGCCGCGCAGCGAGCCGGCTCCGGAAAAGGGGCGCCATATCGCCGCCGTGGTATTGGCCGCCGGGCAATCGACGCGGATGGGCGCGGTCAACAAGATGCTGGCCCAAGTCGGCGGCAAGCCTCTGGTGCGCATCGCCGCCGAGCAGGCGCTGGCGTCGCGCGCCAAGCCGGTTATCGTCGTCACCGGTCACGAGCGCGAACGGGTCGTGCGCGCGCTCGACGGCTTGCCGGTGCGTTTCGTGCACAATGCGAATTACGCCGACGGCCTCGGCACATCGGTGAAAACCGGCATTGCCGCCGTTCCGACCGAAGCAGACGGCGCCATCGTCTGCCTCGCCGACATGCCTCAAGTCGACAGCAGCCTGATCGATAAATTAATCGCGGCCTTCGATCCCGAGCGCGGCGCGCTTGTGGTGGTGCCCAGCATCAACGGCCGACGCGGCAATCCCGTGGTCTGGGCGCGCCGTTTTTTCAAAGACCTGATGTCGATCACCGGAGACATCGGCGCCCGGCACCTGATCGCCAGCTACGCCGAGGCGGTCGCCGAGGTGCCGGTCGCCAGCGACGCGGCGCTGACCGATGTCGACACGCCCGAGTCGCTATCTGCCGTCAAGGCAGAAATCGAACGCGGCCAAGACTCGAATCGTTGATCGCTGCCGCGACTCACCGCTTAGCTGAGGCCAGGGTGAGGGACGATGACCGAGACTTACACGCCGGCAATCCGCGCGCTTGTCGTGGCGGTTTTATTTTTGGCGACCGTGACGCTCGTCACGGTCACCTTCAACGTCGCGCGGGCCGCCGGCGCGCTGGCGATCGGCTCCTGCGGCGCTTTCGGCGAGGCGTTCGACTTCACGTCGGTCGACGAAGCCGGCCGTAGTGCGCTGGCGAAATGCCAGGGCGAGTCCTGCCGCGTGGTGACGACGGCCAGGCACGGCTGCGCGGCCTTCGCGGTCGATTTTGCCAACCCCTGTGGCCCCCAAGGCTGGGGCAAGGGGCCGCGGCTCGGCCGCAGCCAGAATGCGGCGCTTGAAGCCTGCTATCGCGACGGCGGCAAAGAGTGCGTGATCCGCACCTTCTTTTGCGACGCCAAAGGCTGACGCTTAAGTCGTTGACACAGCACAATTTCACGACGCTTGCGGGCGGGAGGCGCTCGCGCTATAATTGACTGACCAGTCAGTCATTTATAGATAGTATGGCGCCTCTTAAACCATCGGCGAAACTTGAACCACCCGCGGCCACATCGTCGGCCCGCGCGCCGGCGTCCGATCAGACACCGCGCAAAGCGCGGACGGCCGAGCGGCGGCAGGCCATTCTTGCCGCGGCGCTCGAGGAGTTTTCCACGCGCGGATTCGAAGCAACCCGCCTCGATGACGTCGCCAAGCGCGCCACGGTCGCGAAGGGCACGATCTACCTTTACTTCCGCGACAAAGAGACTCTGTTTCAGGAGCTCATTCGCGACATGCTCACGCCGATCATCGGCACCATTCAAAACGTGGGCGCGACCGAAGCGCCGCTGGCGGTGCTGGCCGACCGGCTGATCGATATGTTTGTGCGCGAGGTCTACGAAACGCCGCGCCGCGAAATCATCCGTCTCATGATCACCGAAGGGCGGCGCTTCCCCAAGATCGCCGAGTTCTATTACCGCGAGGTGCTCTCGCACATCATCGGCGCGGTGCGCGCGATTCTGCGCCGTGCCGCCGAGCGCGGTGAAGCGCCGGCGGCTTTGGTTGATTTCCCACAAATCCTGGTCGCGCCGGGTTTGGTAGCGATTGTCTGGAGCGGCTTGTTCGAGCGTTTCGAACCGCTCGATGTGCGGGCCATGATGAAGACCCATGTTGAATTGTTGTTGTCGCCGAGGAAAGCGTCATGAAGAATAACTTTGCCGCGTTGCTTTTGATGGCATTGACGCTCGCCGGCTGCGGAAAAAGCGACGATCGAACCTTGCAAGGCTGGGTTGAGGCCGAGCTCGTCTTCGTCAGCCCGGACGAACAGGGCCGCGTCGAAACGCTCAAGAAGCGCGAGGGCGACAGCGTGCAGAAAGGCGATTTGCTGTTCGGCGTCGATGAGGATTTGCAGCAGGCCGATGTGACGGTGAAGCAGGTCGCGGTGACGAACGCGCAGCAGCAATTCGATCGCGCCAGGGAATTGCTCAAGAGCGCGTCCGGCACGCAGAAGACCTATGAGGACGCCGAGGCGGCGTTGCGCCAGGCCAAGGCCAATCTCGACTGGTCGCAAACCCGGCTGGCGCGCCGCCGTGCCCTGGCGCCGGCCGCGGGCGTCATTCAGCAGGTCTATTTCCGCCCCGGCGAGACCGTGCCGCCGGGACGCCCGGTGATGTCGCTGTTGCCGCCGGGCAATCTGAAGCTGCGGTTCTTTGCACCCGAGCGGGTGGTGCAGGACGTCAAATACGGTGCGACCGTCAACGTGTCCTGCGATGGCTGCGAGCCCGGACTTACGGCCAAGGTCACCTTCATCGCGTCGAGCGCGGAATATACCCCGCCGGTGATCTACAGCCTCGATGAGCGCGCCAAGCTGGTCTTCCTGATCGAGGCGCGGCCGGAGCACCCCGAGAAATTCCGCGTCGGTCAGCCGGTCACGGTTACGCTGCCGGACGAGATCGCGAAATGAGCATCGCCGCCGCGCCGCAACAGGACGTCGTCATCGACGTCCACCATTTGACCAAGAAGTTCGACGGCCGAGCCGTGGTGCGCGACCTGTCGATGCAGGTCAAACGCGGCCAGATCTACGGCTTTCTCGGACCCAACGGCTCCGGCAAGACCACGACCATCCGCATGCTGTGCGGGCTGCTGACCCCGGACGAGGGCACCGGCACCTGTCTTGGCTTCGACATCCGCACCGAGACAGACAAGATCAAGCGCCAGGTTGGCTACATGACCCAGCGTTTCAGTCTCTATCAGGACTTGTCGGTCCGGGAAAACCTTGAATTCATCGCCCGCATCTACGGCCTCGACAAACCCGGCGCTGCCGCGCGCGCCGCGGTCGAACGGCTTGGCCTTACCGGCCGCGAGGATCAGCTTGCCGGCGAACTCTCCGGCGGCTGGAAGCAGCGCCTCGCGCTCGGCGCCTGCACCTTGCCGAGCCCGAAACTGCTGTTGCTCGACGAGCCGACCGCCGGCGTCGATCCCAAAGCGCGGCGCGAATTCTGGAACGAGATCCACGCGCTCGCCGCCAACGGCCTGACCGTGCTGGTCTCGACGCATTACATGGACGAGGCCGAACGCTGTCACGAGATCGCGTATATCGCCTACGGCGAATTGCTGGCGCGCGGCACGGTGCAAGAAGTGATCGATAGCGCTCACCTGACGACTTTCGTGGTGAGCAGCGGCAATGGCGCGGGTCTTGCCGACTTGTCGCATGAGCTCGCGGCCGCCGCGGGCGTCGAAATGGTGGCGCCGTTCGGTACCAGCCTGCACGTGAGCGGCCGCGACGCTAAAGCGCTCGAGGCGGCGATCGCGCCGTATCGGACGCGGCGAGACCTCGAATGGAAAGACTCCGAGCCGTCGCTCGAGGACGTGTTCATCGATTTGATGAGCCGGTCGCGGGACAATTTCCAATGACGCATCTGCTGCCAACCCATGCGCCGCAGCACAACAAGGGCAACGGCTTCTGGCGCAAGATCGGCGCCGTGCTGATCAAGGAGTTCATCCAGCTCAGACGCGACCGCGTGTCTTTCGCCATGATCATCATGGTCCCGCTCGTGCAGCTCATGCTGTTTGGTTACGCCATCAACACCAATCCGCGTAATCTGCCGACCGCGGTTCTGTTTCAGGAGCACAACGATCTCACACGCTCGGTGCTGGCGGCGCTGCAGAACACGCGTTACTTCAAGGTGACGGAATTTCCGCGTAATGAAGGCGAACTCGATAAGCTGCTAGCCTCCGGCAAGGTGCTTTTTGCCGTTGAAATCCCGGCGAATTTCGAGCGCGCCGTGCGGCGCGGCGATAAGCCTTCGATGTGGGTCGCGGCCGACGCCACCGATCCGGTCGCCGCCGGCTCCGCACTCGGCGCCCTCGGCATGGCGGTGCAGACCGCGCTGATGCACGACCGTGCGGTGCCGGACGCACAGCCGCAGATGCCGTTCGAAATCAGGACGCACGCGCGCTACAACCCGGCGGGCCAGACCCAGCTCAATATCGTGCCCGGGCTTGTCGGCACCATTCTGACCATGACCATGCTGGTGTTCACGGCGCTGTCGGTGACGCGTGAGATCGAGCGCGGCACCATGGAGACGCTGCTGTCGATGCCGATCACGCCGATCGAAATCATGTTCGGCAAGATCATTCCGTATGTTTTCGTCGGTTTCGCGCAGGCTTCGCTGATCATATTTCTCGGCGTGTTCCTGTTCGGCGTGCCGCTTATCGGCAACCTGGCTGTGCTGGCGGCGCTGAGTACGCTGTTCATCGCCTGTAATCTCGCCACCGGCTACACGTTCTCGACCGTGGCGCAGAACCAGCTGCAGGCCATGCAGATGACGTTGATGTATTTCCTGCCGAACATCCTGTTGTCCGGCTTCATGTTTCCCTTCGCCGGCATGCCGGTCTGGGCGCAGTGGGTCGGCGAGGCGCTACCGCTGACGCATTATCTGCGTATCGTGCGGTCGATCATGTTGAAGGGATCCTCGGTGTCCGATCTGCGTTATGATGCGGCTGCGATGTTCGTCCTCATGGTGATCGCGATGTCGATCGCGATCATGCGCTTCCGCAGGACGTTGGACTAATATTTCTGCATCATGCCGAGGCGGACGTAAGGGCTGGACTGGCCGTCGGAGTCGCGTGCCCAGCCGCCGGCGGCGACCCACTCCAAATTTCCGGTCTTCATGGCAGTGAAGTGGAATCCGAGCCGGAAATGCCGGTAACCCTCGGACGCGAAGATTGCGGCCTCAGGTCCGAAGTAGAATTGCTCGTCGAGGACGCGCCAGCCGACGGCCGCGCGGGCGGAATGATTGGTCGCAATCGACGATATTGTCCCGTCGAACGCGACCATCGTCGAGGGCGTGGGATCGTACCAGACCTCGGCCGCCATGCGCAGCCCGAGGCCGCGGCCGTGCAGGGTGTTAAATGGGTCGTCGGGCCAGAGGCGGTGCATTTCATAGTCGACGCCGAAGAAGAATTTGATTTCGACATCGCCGCGCTTAATGCGCCAGCCCGGCAGCACCTGCAGGGTGCCTTCGGCGCCATAGACGCGTTCGCCGCCGAGACCGCCGGAGAAATAGCGATAAAGCCCGCCCGACAGCAGCACCTTCAACAGATAGCCGTCCTGTTCGAAGCCGCCGGGTGCGAATATGAGCCCGCCGTGAGCGAAGGCGCCGTTGCGCCAGATGTCACGGCCGGAAAATAGAATAAGGCGCTGCTCGTCGTCCTCGTTGGCCCGGGCGGGGCTAACGGCAACGCAGACGCAACAAATCAGGCAAACCGCGGCGATGGCCACCGCCGCGGGAACGCGACTTCCGCGACGCATCGAGGCCCCCAAGCCCGATCTGTCCGGCACTGAATTCCACCACAACCTAACGACAATCGCAGGTTGCTGTCCAACGCGATTACGACGCAAAACGCCGCACGTCAGGCAGGCGGCGCTGATCTCGTGAGGCTGCGCGGGGCGTTGCCCATGATGCGGTGAACCATGGCGGAGAAGGCGCTGGGACTGGCGTAGCCGACAGAGGCGGCGGTTTCAGCGACCGAGACGCCGTCGGAGAGCCGGGCGAGGCCATCGATGGCGCGTAGCCGCGCGCGCCATTCGGCAAAACCCAGGCCCGTTTCATGACGGAAGATGCGGGCCAGCGTTCGTCGCGAGGCGCCGGCCTCGCTGGCCCAGCGATCCAGCCCGTGGGAAATACTGGAATTTTCGAGCAGCGCGCGGGCGACGCGAAGCGCCCGAGGATCGCGCGGCATGGGCACGTCAAGGCGGCGTTCGCGCAGACGGCCAAGCTCGGTGAGGATCAAACGGGCGATGACACCGCCGCGGCCGTCCTCGGTATAATCAACCGGCTCTTCCAGCAAGGCCAGGATCAGTTCGCGCAGCAGCCCGGAAATCTCAACCAGCACAGGCTCCTGGGGCAGGGTCGCGCAGACGGCCGGGTCGATGAAGACCGTACGCATTTCGACCTGGCCGCGGTTGGCGACGCTATGCGGCTTTTGCGGCGGCAGCCACAAGGCGCGGGCCGGTGGCAAAATCCACGCAAACTCAGCGGTTTCGACCCGCATAATGCCGCTGACCGCGTGCAAGAGCTGGCCGCGCCGGTGGACATGCAGGGGAACGCGGCTACCGGGGGCCCAAGGCTTGCCCATGACCGCGACCGTGCGCGGCGAATCGTCCATGTTTTTGCGGTATTCCGGCACGGTCATCGGTTTGGCCCATTCGCGACGATAGTCGGCCGAACGTCGCGGAATGGCAGGCGTATACCCCTTTCCAGAGATTGTCGCCACCAGCGCATACACATGTGCTGATTGGCAGTGCGGACCGAAACCACCACCAGAGTCCGGAAGACTTGAAATGACGCCAACCGTTCCGCCGAACCCAAATTCCGGTACCGCCGCCTTCGAAGAAACGGCACGCCGCCGCTCGATCCGTTTTCTCAACTGGGCGCACTTCCTCGACCATTACGTCATCCTGATTTTTCCGACCGTGGTGATCGGACTGGAAGCGGTCTACGGCCGCAGCTATGGCGACCTGCTGGCGCTGTCGACGGCGGCCTTCACGGCATTCGGCTTGTTCGCGCTGCCGGCCGGGTGGCTCGCCGACCACTGGAGCCGGCGCAACATGATGGCGATCTTTTTCATCGGAACCGGCGTCTCGGCGGCGGCCGTGGGGCTGGCGCCGAACTTCACGCTCCTGGCGATCGCGCTGTTTGCCGTCGGCATGTTCGGCGCGATCTATCATCCTGTCGGCACGCCGATGGTCGTCGAGCAGGCCATCAACCGCGGACACACGATGTCGGTGAACGGCGTCTGCGGCAATATCGGCGTTTCGGTCGCCGCCGCCGTTACAGCGGCGCTCACCGCGTGGATGGGCTGGCGCTGGGCATTCTTTATTCCTGCCGCCGTTTTTGTCGCGACCGGCATTTATTATCTGGCGGTTACGCCGCATGACGGCCGCCGCCGAACCGTAGCGCCGCATGCGCAGGATGTCGTCCTCGACAAGCGCCTGATTATTGCCGTTGTCGGCCTGTTCCTGGCGCTGGCGCTGTCGGGCGGTCTGGTGTTCAACGCCCTCACGGTCACGCTGCCGAAGGTCATCGACATACGGCTTGGTGAAGGCATCCCGCTGGCGATGATTGGTTTCCTTGCCACCGGCGTTTTCCTGTGCGGCGCCGTGGCGCAGTTGGTGGTCGGACGGCTGGTAGACAAAAGTCATCCGCATCACCTGCTGGCGGGCGTCGCGCTGACGCAACTGGCCGGTGTGGTCTGGGTGAACTATGCGACAGGCTGGCCGCTATTGGCCGCGCTCGCGGTGTCGATCGCCTCGATCTACGCACAAGTGACGCTCAATGACATTGTGCTGGCGCGCTACACGCCGCCGGCCTGGCGTGGCCGCATTTTTGCGATGCGGTTCTTTCTCAACTTCACGCTCGCCGGTCCCGCCGTCTGGTGCATCGGCCGGCTCTATGACAGCGGCGGGTTCTCGCTGGTGCTGTGGGTGACGGCGATCGTCGCCGCCATCTATGTAGGCAATTCGCTGCTGATCACGGCGCTGGTTTCGGGCGTCGAGCGCGGCAGGGCGCAGGCGCCGGCCGAATAGCTATTCCGCCGCGGCCGTGTCCCAGGCGAGCTTTTGCTTGTCGCCGCCGGCGACCGAATAAAGCGCGCCGGGCGCGTTGCGCGTTTTCTGGAACTGCTCCAGCGTCTCGCCGCGCATCGCCGCGTAGATGTGCAAATTCGACACGCCGGTCACCGCGCCGAGCTTTTCCAGCATGAAGAAGCTGACGCCGTACTGGATCATGGCGCGCCAGTCGCGCCGCCGAATCATGTCGCGTTCGCCATCGCTCAGTTCGGCATCGGCAAAGGCCTGCTCCGGATTGGCGATAAAGGCGGTGCGTTTTAAGGGATCTGTCAGGGCGTGCAGAAAGGTGTTGATGCGGAAGCCTTTGACGCTGCGCGCCAGCGTGAACGGATAAGTCCCGGTCAACGCCTCGGCGCCGAGCAACTGATGACCGACGTGGCGGCGATAGTCGCTCTGTAGGTCGGCTAGCGGTACAATCGCTTCGTTCTCATAGATTGCGGTGGCGATCCCGGTCATGGAGGGCAGATAATAGCTTTGATGCACCTTCTTGATGTTGGCCGATAAGGCGCCGCGCATCACCAGCCACATGATGACCTCGGCACCCTCGATGCCGCCGAGCCGCGCGAAATCGGCGTGCGTCATCAGCGCCAGCGTAACCGGGTCTTTTTCGATCATGTCCAGGAACTGCTCGTCCCAGGCGGTATTGTTGAAACCGGCGCGCTCGCCGTGGACCTGGTGCGACAGTCCGCCGGTGGCGACGATGGCGACGCGCAAATCTTCCGGGTAGCTTTCGATGGCGTTGCGCAGCGACTGGCCGAGCTTGTAGCAGCGCATCGCCGACGGAATCGGAAATTGCAGCACACCGACCTGCAGCGGCACGATTGATCCCGGCCACTGCGGCGTATGGGGCCACATCATCGACAGCGGCGAGAAGCAGCCGTGGTCGAGCGGCTTACCCTGGAAGAACGACATATCGAATTCGTCCGCCATCAGAGCCTGGCCGATGTGGTGGGAAAGCGCGGCGTGGCCTTTCACTGGCGGCAAATCGCGCAGGCCGCCGCCTTCGTCGGCGACCGCATAACTGTCGCCGATGCCGAGCGCGAAGGCGGAGTAGTGATCGAAGAAAAACGAGGTGACGTGGTCGTTGTAAATGACGAAGAGCACGTCCGGCTTTTTGGCGGCGAGCCATTGCTGCACCGGCTTGAAGCCTTCGAAGATCGGCGCCCAGACCGGGTCGTTCTCTTTGTGCCGGTCGTAGGCAAAGCCGATGGTCGGCGTATGCGAAGCGGCGACCGCGCCGATAATGGTGGCCATGTTTTCTCCCCGGACGACCTTTGCCGCGCAGGGTGGTTACTCGCGCAACCGATGGCCTTGATCCAGATCAAAGACGGCTAAAACAGCGGCGGGACCAGGTCCTTGACCTTGACGCGCAGGCGTTTCTTCACAAGCGCCGCGATGCGGCTGCGGTGGCATTCGTTTGCGTCGCGCTCATAACAGAGCAAGGCGATCCGCTTGCCGGATTTGACCAGCGCGATGAGTTCGCCGAGCGCCGCTTGCGCTTCAGGCGTCTCGATGTGCTTGTCGTAGATATGCCACAACGTTTTGAAATTGCCCGCTCGCGCCGCCTCGCGGCCTTCCGGCGGCGTGCCAAGTTTTTGCAAATGAATATAGGCAATGCCGGCTTCGTCGAGTCCGGCGGCGAGCGCGCGTTTGGAAAAACCGGGGCGGCGCGACGCCGCGACCGCGCGGGTATCGACGACGAGATCGACTTTGGCGCGTTTGAGTTCGCCTAAAACATCGTCCGGCTTCGCCTTCTCATAGCCGATGGTAAAGAGGGGCGACATGCCTTTACAATAGTCGGCAATATTTACGGAGCAAGAGAAAGTCTATCGTGGGCCGCCTCTATGGAACATTTATTTTTCCACGGAGGCGTTGAACGCAGTTGTTTTGGTTTTATTTGATGAGGTGCGCTTGCTTGTCTGTGCGGCAATATGTTTCTGATCGCGTGACACAAATTGACGTCTCGTGGTTCGGAGGGTTGCGACGTGATAAAGACAACGGGCTTGGTGCTTGCTGCCATTATGGTGGTCGCGGTTCCAGGCTTATCGAACGCGCAAACGACATTGCGCATTGGGCATTTTCCTAACATCACCCATGTGCAGGCATTGGTCGCGCATAATCTGTCGCGCAACGGCAAGGGTTGGTTCGAGCAGCGGCTCGGCGGTGACGTCAAGATCGAATGGTATGTCTATAACGCAGGTCCCAGCGCGATGGAGGCGATATTCGCCAAATCCATCGACTTGACCTATGTCGGACCCAATCCGGCGATCAATGCTTATTTCAAATCGAATGGCGATGAAGCGCGCGTCATTGCCGGCGCAGTCAATGGCGGCTCGGCGCTGGTGGTGCAGGGCGTTTCAAACTTGAAGACAGCCGCAGATTTCCGGGCTAAGAAAATCGCGACGCCGCAGTTCGGCAATACCCAGGACGTCGCCGCCCGCGCCTGGCTCATCGCCGGGGGCCTCAAAATTACGCAGACCGGCGGCGACGCGCAGGTGGTGCCGACGGCCAATCCCGATCAATTGGCGTTGTTCAAGAGCCAGCAGCTCGACGGCGTCTGGACCGTCGAGCCCTGGGTGTCGCGGCTGGAATCCGAGGCCGCCGGCAAGGTGCTGATCGACGACCGCGACGCCATCACCACGATTTTGGTGGCGCGGGCCGAGTTTCTCGCCACGCAGCGCGATCTGGTGCGCAAGGTGGTGGCCGCGCACCGCGAACTGACCGAATGGATCAAGGCGAACCCGGCCGAGGCTCAGCGGCTAGCACGTGAGGAACTCGAGGCCGAAACCCACGCCAAATTCGCCCCGGAACTGGTAGTATCGTCCTGGAATCGGATCGTCTTGACAAGCGACGCGTCGCTTGATGCTCTTAAGGCGCTGATCGCGAGTGCGCAATCTGTCGGCTTCTTGCGCAATGCCCCGGATTTGTCACGGCTGGTCGAAAAACCATGAGCACAAAGCACCTCGAGCTGCAGGCGGAAGCGCCGGCCAAGCTCGTGGTCGAGCGGGTCTCGAAGTGGTTTCGCACCCCGCGCGCCCAGGTGAAGGCGCTGGACGACATCAACCTCAGCATCGCCGAGGGCGAGTTCGTCTGTCTGGTCGGCCCCAGCGGTTGCGGCAAGACGACGCTGCTCGACATCATGGCCGGCCTTACCAAAGCCGACGAAGGACGCGTGCTGTGCGATGGCGACGCCGTCGAGACGCCGGGCCGGCATCGTCTGGTGATGTTCCAGGAGCCGGCATTGTTTCCCTGGCTCGACGCCTTCGGCAATGTGATGTTCGGGCTCAAGCGCAAGCCGGATCTGAGCGACGCCGAGCGCCGCGACATCGCCGATTATCATTTGCGGCTGGTCGGTCTGGAGAAATTCAAGAACGCTTATGTCCACGAATTGTCCGGCGGCATGAAACAGCGCGTGGCGCTGGCGCGTGCGCTGGCGCCGGACCCGCAGGTGCTGCTGATGGACGAGCCTTTCGCCGCGCTCGACGCCATGACCCGCGAGCAGTTGTACGGCGACATCCAGGACATCTGGCACAAGCGCAAGAAGACGATTGTCTTTGTCACCCACGACGTGCGCGAGGCGGCATGCCTCGGCGACCGCGTCTTCCTGATGTCGCCGAGCCCCGGGCGCGTTCGCGAGGAATTCACCGTTCCACTGGCGCGCAGCCGCGACATCAATAGTCCGGAACTCGCCGCCATCGCTCAACGCATCACGCTGGCGCTGCGCAACCACTTGGTGTTGTCGCGGGAAGCGGCGGAATGAGACGCGTTCTCGTCGCTACCGTTTTTTTCGCGGTGCTGCTGGCGATCTGGCAGGCGGCGACCGCGAGCGGCCGCTGGTCGCCGGTACTGCTGCCGCCGCCTCGGGCGGTGGCGCAATATCTGTGGGACGCCGCGCGCGATGGCAGTTTGCTCGAGGCGACGCTTGTCACCGTGAAGCGGCTGCTGGTCGGCTATGTCATCGGCATCGTCATCGGACTGCCGCTGGGGCTAATCGTCAGCACCTCGGATTATTTCGAAGACACCATCGGCGCGCTGGCGCTGGGACTGCAGACGCTGCCGAGCGTGTGCTGGGTGCCCTTGGCGCTGTTGTGGTTTGGGCAAACCGAATTCGCCATGCTGTTCGTCGTCGTGATGGGGACGGTGTGGTCGGTGGTGCTGGCGACGAATGCCGGCGCGCGCAACATTCCGCCGATCTACGCCAAAGCGGCGCGGACCATGGGTTCGCGCGGACCGGACACCTGGATCCATGTCATTTTGCCGGCGGCACTGCCATATGTCGTCAGCGGCATGAAGCAGGGCTGGGCCTTCGCCTGGCGCTCGCTGATGGCGGCGGAAATCTTCGTCACCATTTTGACCGGCTTCGGGCTCGGGCAGATCCTGCAATACGGCCGTGAGCTCAACGCCATGGACCAGGTGATCGGTGTCATGATCGTGATCGTGGCGATCGGGCTCGCCGCCGACAAGCTGCTGTTCTCGCCATGGGAACGCTTGCTGCACCGGCGCTGGGGCACGGGGCTCAAGTAAGCCGTTCGATCAGCGCCATGGCGGCCGCCGGCGCGCGCAATTTGGCTTCGTGGATGAAATAAATGAAGACGTCGCGTGGCGTTTTCGGCGCGGCCTTTCTATCGACGCGCGGCAGATCGGCCGGCGCGCCGCCTTTGATCCAAATCTGGGCGCGCTTGGCCCAGGCGTCGAGCGCCCTGGGTGGATAACCGGCTTTCAGCTTCTCCTCGCCCTTCTGTAGGCGGGCATAGACAAAGTCGGCGGTGACGTCGGCGATCTCGGCATACGTGTTGTGCTCGGCATAGCAGATGGCGACATTGTGCTTCCGCGCCAGCGCGATGAAGGCCGCCGTCTTGAAGGTGTCGTTGCGCACTTCGACGACGTGGCGCAGCGCATGGCCGTCGAATGTCTTTGGCAGCAATTCGAGAAAAGCGGCGAAATCGTTCGCGTCGAACTTTTTATGCGGCGCGAACTGCCAGAGCAGGGGGCCGAGCTTGGCGCCGAGTTCGGTGATGCCCGACTCGAGAAATCGTTTAATCGAGTCGCCGGCTTCGGCGAGCACGCGGCGATTGACCGCGTAGCGAGGACCCTTCAGCGCGAACACGAAGTCATCCGGCACTTCGGACGCCCATTTACGAAAAGTCTTTGGCGACTGAGTCGAATAAAACGTGCCGTTGACCTCGATCGAGGTCAGATGCTCGGCCGCGTAAGTCAGCTCACGGCTGTGCGGTAATCCCCTAGGGTAAAACACGCCGCGCCACGGCTCATAAGTCCAGCCGCCGACGCCCACATAGGTTTTGGCGTAAGGTTTGGTTAAGGTTTTCGTCACGTTACAGTCACACTTGCAAAGTATACAATACGTCAAGTGGTGATGAGACGCGTTGTTCCATCGCCCGACGGCCACGATGAAGACGACGGCGGATGTACCCGCGTCTTTCATTTGTGGTCGTTTTCATTTGTAGACCACCCGAAACCTGCGCGGCAAAGCAAAAGGCCCGGGCTTGCTCCCGGGCCTTTGCATTTCGTGTTGGCGTTGAGTGCGCTGGACTAGAAGTCCATGCCGCCCATGCCGCCGCCGCCCATGCCGCCGGGCATACCGCCGCCGGCGGCACCCTTCTTTTGCGGGGTCTCGGCGACCATCGCTTCGGTGGTGATCAGAAGACCGGCTACCGACGCCGCGCCCTGGATCGCTGAACGCACGACCTTGGCCGGATCGATGACGCCCTTGCTCATCAGGTTGCCGTATTCGCCGGCCTGGGCGTCGTAGCCCCAGTTGTACTGATCCTTCTCGAGGATCTTGCCGACGATGACCGAGCCGTCTTCACCGGCGTTGGTCGCAATCTGACGGGCCGGGGCCTGGATCGCCTTGCGGACGATCTCGACGCCGACTTTCTGGTCGTCATTCGCGGTCTTGACCTTTTTGAGGGCTTCGGTCGCGCGCAACAGCGCGACGCCGCCGCCCGGCAGAATGCCTTCCTCAACCGCGGCGCGGGTCGCATGCATCGCGTCGTCGACGCGGTCCTTGCGTTCCTTGACCTCGATCTCGGTGGCGCCGCCGACGCGGATCACCGCAACACCGCCGGCGAGCTTCGCCAGACGTTCCTGCAGCTTCTCCTTGTCGTAGTCCGAGGTGGTTTCCTCGATCTGCGCCTTGATCTGCGCCACGCGCGCTTCGATGTCGGCCTTCTTGCCGGCGCCGTTGACGATCGTGGTGTTTTCCTTGTCGATCATCACCTTCTTGGTGCGGCCCAGCATCTGGATGGTGACGTTCTCGAGCTTGATGCCGAGATCTTCCGAGATCGCCTGGCCGCCGGTCAGTATCGCGATGTCCTGCAGCATGGCCTTGCGGCGATCGCCGAAGCCCGGCGCCTTGACGGCGGCAACCTTGAGGCCGCCGCGCAGCTTGTTGACGACGAGGGTGGCAAGCGCTTCGCCTTCGACATCTTCAGCCACGATCAGCAGCGGCTTGCCGGACTGCACCACCGCTTCGAGCAGCGGCAGCAGCTCCTGCAGACCCGAGAGCTTCTTCTCGTAGATCAGGATGTAGGGGTCTTCCATCTCAACGCGCATCTTGTCGGCGTTGGTGATGAAGTAGGGCGAGATGTAGCCGCGGTCGAACTGCATGCCCTCGACGATGTCGAGTTCGGTCTCGAGCGACTTGGCTTCTTCGACCGTGATCACGCCTTCATTGCCGACCTTCTGCATCGCCTTGGCGAGGAAGTCGCCGATCTCGCGATCGCCGTTGGCCGAAATGGTGCCGACCTGAGCGATCTCTTCGTTCGACGTGACCTTCTTCGAGTTGGCCTTGAGGTGCTCGACGATGGCTTCGACCGCGAGGTCGATGCCGCGCTTGAGGTCCATCGGGTTCATGCCGGCGGCAACCGACTTGGCGCCTTCACGGACGATCGCCGCGGCCAGAACGGTCGCGGTGGTGGTGCCGTCGCCGGCCACATCGGAGGCCTTCGAGGCCACTTCGCGCACCATCTGTGCGCCCATGTTCTCGAACTTGTCTTCGAGCTCGATTTCCTTGGCGACCGTGACACCGTCCTTGGTGATGCGCGGCGCGCCGAATGATTTGTCGAGGACGACGTTGCGGCCTTTGGGGCCGAGCGTCACCTTGACCGCGTTGGCGAGGATGTCGACGCCGCGCAGCATGCGGTCGCGGGCATCGACGCCGAATTTAACGTCTTTTGCAGCCATGTTTGTAATTCCTTCGGTTTGTTCTTGGGGAAGCGGTTAGGCGGCTTTCTTCTTGGCGGCGGCGCCGCCTTCGATCACGCCCATGATGTCGCTTTCCTTCATGATCAGGAGATCCTGACCGTCGATTTTCACTTCGGTGCCCGACCATTTGCCGAACAGCACGGTGTCGCCGACCTTCAAGTCGATCGGGATCAGTTTGCCGGCTTCGTCGCGGCCACCGGGGCCAACGGCGACGATTTCGCCCTGCGAGGGCTTCTCTTGCGCAGTGTCGGGAATGATGATGCCACCGGCAGTCTTTTCCTCGGCATCGATGCGCTTGACGACGACGCGGTCGTGAAGCGGGCGGAACTTCATGGCAGTCCTCCAAATTTATTGCGGTTTTGCATCCAGGTGACCGGCCGTGCCAGCACCTGCACAGCAGGTGGGGGCGCAACCTCGACCCACAAGGGTCGGTCGGCCATTTCTTTAGCACTCACTTCTCGTGAGTGCCAACAATTTTTAAAACTGCTTGGTTTTCAAAGGCTAAGGCCCTCGCCGGAACTTCAACCGGGTGCTTCGGATTATTTCCAGGCTGAGGGGTACGGGCCCCACCGGCGAGGCTGTTAGCAGCCGCAGAGATTGCTGCTAACGCCTTGATTTTAAACAGTTTGTTTACCATTTCGGCTTGCAATGCCTAGTGCCGGAAATGGAAACTTGTGTCCGACTCTTCATGGAGGGCGCGAATGGGTTCTGTCTCTGAGGACTTCCGCAGACAGGCCGATGGCTTTGGCCTGACCACCGCTCATATCCTGTACCGGCGGCCGGACCACCAGTGGCTGCTCCAGTCCTACGTTTGGCAAGCCTACGACCTTTTCCCCAAATTTCCCGAGTTGCAGAAGTTTCTAGCGTTCTGGCAGGAAAAGCTGGAGGGCCCGCTGTACTCGGTCCAGGTCGCGCACTCCCGGCTGATCAAGCCGGCCGAGCTCAAGGCGATCGACGGCGAGTTCAAGCTTCATTAAGCGCATGATCCCTCCCGTTTCAGGGGAGGCATCAGAGCGACGTCCATCAATCTCTCTCATCCGCCGCATTCGAACATTTCGCGGATCGGAATTCCTTTTTCGGGTGGCGGCAGGGGGGCCGCTCCACTAGCTAGGAGGGTCATTCCCTCCGGCAGGCGGCGCCACCGTGACCACAACTTCTCATCAAACTTTGCCGCGCTACGGCTTGATGCTCGGCAACTTCGCAACGGGCCTTGCGATTTTGTTGCCCGCCGGCATGTTGCCGGTGCTGGCCGAAGGCCTCGACGTCGGCATTCGCGAAGCGGGATTGCTCGTGACCTATGGCGCCGTGATCCTGTGTTTCGGTTCGCCGCTGGTAGCGTGGCTGACAACACGGATCGACCGCCGCACGCTTCTGGTCGGCTCGCTTGCTTTCATGGTCGTCGGGCAGGCGGCTTCCGCCTTCGCGCCGAACTATGCGACGGTGCTGGCGCTCCGGCTTGCGATGGTCGCCGGCGCCGCGGTCTTCACGCCGCAAGCCGCGAGCACCATCGCCCTGCTGGTGCCGGACAAAACGCGCTCGGGCGCCATCGCCTTCGTCTTTCTCGGCTGGTCGCTGGCGGTGGCGTGCGGATTGCCGCTGACGACTTTCGTCGCCGCCTATGCCGGCTGGCGCGGCGCTTTCGCCGTGGGCGCGCTGGCCGCCTTGCTGCCCGCCGTCCTGTTGATGTTCGCATTGCCGCGTGAACTGCGTGGGCCGCCGCTGTCATTGCATAGTTTCGGCGTGCTGGCGCGCAGCCGCAAAATCGTCCTGCTGCTGGCGATTACGATATGTTCGCTCGCCTCGCAGCTGATCGTCTTCGTTTATCTGGCGCCGCTGTTGCAGGCCTTGGCCGGCGGCAGCCACCAGGTCATCGGCCTGATGTTTGCGCTGTTCGGCGTTATGGGATTTGCCGGCAATATCGTCGCTACGCGCATCGTCGGCAGGCTCGGCGGCTGGCGAACGTCCGGCCTGTTCCTGGGGTGTACCTTGACCGGCCTGCTGTTGTGGTCGTTCGGCGCTGGCTATCTGCCGGCGATGGGCGCCGGCATTGCCTTCATCGGCTTGGGCTTTGCCGCCACCAATTCGATGCAGCAGGCGCGGCTGGTGCAGGCCGCGCCCGATCTGTCGAGCGCTTCGGTCGCGCTCAATACCAGCGGTGTTTATGTCGGCCAGGCCATCGGCTCAGGCGTCGGCGGCGTCATGTTCGGCCTCGGCTGGCTGCACGGCATCGGCTTTGTCGGCATAGCCTTTATCGTCACCGGGCTCGCCGTGTGGCGGCTGACGCAAGATCGCGCCGCCGTGGTGAATTAGGCATTCGGCTCGGAGTGGCGGCGCACCATGTCCAGCGTCAGGTCCCAGGCGTTGCGGATATTGATCAGCAGGAGCGACAGCAACGATGCGGCGAGAACTTCGAGGGCCCAGGGCCGTTCCGCAAAAATCATCCAGGAAGATACCAGCATCGCGGCGTAGCTGACCGCGGGCAACACGCCGTAAGCGAGCCGGTCCTGCAGCAGGGTCGACCATCTGTTGTGGACGAGCTGTGCGGTCGCCCACGTGGAGACCGCCAATCCGACGACAGCGCAGGCGCCCATCAGGCCGGCGAAGAACGGCCCGTGATGGCCGGGCACGAGCGCTAGCGCCGAGACGACGAATACCGCCGTGAAATGGATCACCACCGGACTGAAGAAGGTGCGTGTCGCGTCGGCGCGTTCGGCGGTCAAAAATCCGGTGCCAAGCGATACGGCGACGAACAGCAGGGCGACCAAAGTCGCGCCGGCAGTGCCGAACAGAAAGAAGAACTCATGCCACTCGTGCAAAGCGCGGTCGAAATCCATGCCAATTCCACTACGGCTTTACCGCCATCCGACACACACTCTAGTCGAAGAAGCATCAAAGTCGAGGACGCAGGGCGCGGCGTACACCAGATTGATAATGCAAACGGTGTTAATCGATAAGCCCGCGTTAGGCTTGCCGAGAGTCACTCCAAGTTTATCGATAGCGTTTTAGGAGCAGTTAAACAGCGCGGCGTAGGGTGCCCTCGATGCACACCCCCGTCTTGTAGTGTTTACACACATGCCAATGTCCGCGATGTCAAATCCCGAGAGCTTACAATCGTCGCTCGCCGTCGATCTCATCATGCTTGCGTCGGAACGTTCCTCGGCAAAGCGCGTCGAGCTGCTGCGGCGCGTGACCGATGCCTATCTCGATCATTCCGGGGAACATTCATCGGCCGAGCAGTATTTTTTCCAAGAGGTGGTGTCGAACATCATCGACAAGATCAAAGACGGCGACAAAGCCGCGGCCTCGGCGAAACTCGCTACGCTGCCCGAACTGCCGGAGGGGCTGGCACGAAAGCTGGCGTCGGACGGCGATATCGACGTGGCGCGGCCGATCATCCGCGATTATCGCGGCCTGCCGGAAAACGTCCTGCTCGATATCGCCAAGGCCGGATCGCAAGACCATCTCAATATCATCGCTGGCCGGCATTTGGTGACGCCGCCGATCAGCGACGTCGTGGTGGCGCGCGGCGATAGAAATGTTGTGCGCACGCTGGCGGCCAATAACGGCGCGGAATTCTCGCCACGCGGCATGGAAGAACTCATCAGCAAGGCGGAGGGCGACAGCAACCTGCAAGGGCTCATCGTCGCGCGCGGCGATCTGACCATCGGCGCGATCACCAAGTTGTTACCGTTGATTTCCGACGAACTGGCGTGCCGGCTGCGCGGCATGGCCGTCGAGGTCGACCGGGCGAGCATTCTCAAGCATCTCGGCGACTGGGCGAAGGACCGCCAGAAGAACGTCGAGCGCACCGACGCCCTCATCGACCGCATCCGCAAGAACGACCTCAAGCTCGACGACGTGGTGGTCGACCTCGTGCGCACCAAGCGCCTGTTCGACAGCGCCGCCGTCATCGGCTCCAGTACCGGGCTCGATCGCTTCTATATTTTCCACATCCTGACGGTGGGCAAGTTGGACGCGACCCTGCTGCTGTTACGGTCGGTCAACCTATCGTGGCGGGCGGCGGACGAATTCTTGCGTCTGCGCGCCGCCAAAGCGGGGCTTGGCGCCTTCGGCGCCTTGCCGACGCGCCTGGAATACGAGGCGATCGACGTATCGGCTGCGCAACGTGTCGTTCGCTTCATGAACGTGCGGCGCACGGCCACGGCGCAAGAAACGCCGGCCGCCAGCCTCAGCCCCGGCCAACGAACGGCATAGTATTGGCCATCACCGTCATGAACAGGACGTTGGTGTCGAGTGGCAGTCCCGCCATATAGACCACGGCATTACCGACGTGCTCGGCATGCATACGCGGCTCGATCTTCTTGGTGAGGTCGGCCTGCAACACGCCGTCACCGGCGACCATGCGGTCGGTCAGTGGGGTCGCGGCGTTGCCGATGTCGATCTGGCCGCAGCAGATATTGTAAGCCCGTGTGTCGAACGAGGTGCTCTTGGTGAGACCCGTGATGGCGTGCTTGGTCGAGGTATAGGCGACAGAGAAGGGACGCGGCGTATGCGCCGAGATCGAGCCGTTGTTGATGATGCGGCCGCCGCGCGGGTTCTGATCCTTCATGATCTTGATGGCTTCCTGAGTGCACAGGAACATGCCGGTGAGATTGGTGGCGACCACGTTCTGCCAGGTCTCGAAGGGCAATTCTTCGAGCGGCACCGGCGGCGCGCCGATGCCGGCATTATTGAACAACAGATCGAGCCGGCCGAAGGTCGATTTCACCGTGGCAAATAATGCCAGGATGGAGTCGCGCTTCGACACGTCGGTCGGCACGGCGAGCGCCTGGGCGCCGATGGCATTGATCTCGCCCGCGACCTTGTCGAGCATTTCCTTGCGGCGCCCGGCCAGCGCCAGGCTGTAGCCGGCTTTGGCGAGGGCCAGGGCCACCGCCCGGCCGACGCCGGTGCCGGCCCCCGTGACCAGCGCGATCTTTGCGGACGTGCTCATTGGTTTTTCCTTCCCTGGCGTGTTTTTTGCTCGAACCGCAATATCACATGGCGACCCGCGCGCAATACCGGCCGCTCAGGGGCTTTTGGGCTTGTCATCGAGAATGGCGCCGGGGCGAAATTTGACCGCCTCATCGGCAAGTGCCGTCCGTTCATGCCGCCCGGCGAAAGTCCGCGAACCCAGGGCCGCTAAGCGACCGCGACGTCGATCGGCCGGATCGGCTCATTCGACAGCAGCCGGGCGCTGATCTCGGCGGCGGCCATCGCCTTGCCGAAACGATAGCCCTGCATGAAGTGGACACCGGCGGCGCGCAGGAACAGTTGTTGGTCGGCGCTTTCGACGCCCTCGGCGGTCACCTTCATGCCGAGGCCGCGGCCGAGGCTGACGACCGCATGCACGATGGCGGCCGCGTCTGAAGTTTTCTCGATCGCCATCACGAAGCTGCGGTCGATCTTGAGTTTGTCGAAGGGGAAGCGGCGCAAATAAAGCAGGCTGGAATAGCCGGTGCCGAAATCGTCGAGCGCCAGCCGCACGCCGAGCGCCTTGAGGCGCAACATGCCGGCTTCCGCGGTATCGACATTGCCGAGCAACACGGATTCGGTGAGCTCGAGTTCGAGCCGTTCGGGATCGAACTTGGTCTCCGCCAGCGTGCGCTCGACGATGGCGGCGAAATCGGTCCGGCGGAATTGCAGGGGCGAGACGTTAACGGCCACGGTCAGGGTCGGCCAGGCCATGCCGTCGAGGCAGGCGCGGCGCAACACCCAGGCGCCGAGTTCGATGATCAGGCCGGAATGCTCGGCGGCGGCGATGAACTCGACCGGCGGGATTTCGCCGCGGGTCGGGTGAGTCCAGCGGCACAAGGCTTCGACGCCGACCATGGTGTCGCCGCTCTTGTTGACGATCGGCTGATACAGCACCCTGAGCTTATCGTTTTCGATGGCCTCGCGCAGGTCGGCTTCCAAGAGCTTGCGGCTGGATAGATCGGCATCCATCGCCGCGTCGTAGATGCAACCGCGGTTGCGGCCTTCGTTCTTGGCGCGGTACAGCGCCATGTCCGCGTAACGCATGATGTCCGCGGCGCCGGCGCAATTGCGATCGATCACTGCGATGCCGATCGAGGCGCCGATGACGATGTTCTGGCCGCCGATGGAGTAGGGCGCGCAGATGGCGGCAATGATGCGCTGCGCCAGCGCCATCATCTTGTCGGTGCTGTTGCCGACCGAGGAGATGACCGCGAATTCGTCGCCGCCGAGGCGCGCCACTAGGTCGCCGCCGCGCAAGGTGCGCGACAGCCGCAGCGTGACGTTGCGGATCAGTTCGTCGCCGACCGGGTGGCCGAGCGTGTCATTGACGTCCTTGAAATGATCGAGGTCGATGTAGAACACCGCCGCCGGCGCCGAACCGTCGCGTACCTCCTCGATCACGGCTTCGAGCCGTTCGCCGAAGAAAATGCGGTTGGGCAGGCCGCACAAAGGATCGTGCATGGCTAGGTGCCGCAGCCGCGATTCACCGGCGGCAATCGCCACCGCGGTGCGGCGCATATAGCGCAGCACGAAGGCAGCGAGCAACGCGAAGCCGGCCAGCGCGACGGCGATGAAGGGAACGACGCTATGGACGATTTCGGCGCCGGGCTGTTTCGGCGTCCAAGCGAAGCGCGCGATTCTTCCGCCGGTCGGGCTGTCGAGTTGGAACGCGTAATCGCCGGCGGGCACCTCGCCTTCCTCGAATTTACGCAGATTTACCAGCCGCAGTTGCAAGGCGATGGCGGACAGCACGGAGTCGTCGATGAACTTGACCGACATTACGATCGGCGCGCCGTCCGTGTTTCGCGGCGCATGATCGAGCGGGCCGATGGCGACCGCTGCGATGACCGCCGGACGGCCCAGCACCCGGCGAATGACCGCGGTTTGATTATGCGTTCCGGGAGGGACGGGGGCGGCCCGGCTGAGCTCGATCACGTTCGACAGGCGCGGTTCGGTACCGCGCATGTAGGCGAGCAGCGAGGTGAGGTCGGGCTTAGCCGAATAAAACCAGTCGGTCTCGGCGGCATTACGGCCGATCATCGAATAGATCGGCGTGTCATGGCCGTCGAAGATGAAGATGTAATCGTGCTGGTAGAAGGTCTCGAGCCAGCTGCCGACTCGCTCATGGACCCAAGTGGGATTGAACGTTTCGCGGATATTGCGCACGGCAGTTTCGGAGGAGGCGACGCTTTCGACCTCGCGCAAGACGCCGGCGCCGTAATTGTTCAGCGCGGTCGAGAACAATTGCGTTTCGTGCTCGACCGCGACTTCATCGGCGCTTTGCGCCGACGACAGCACGGCGACTACGATGCAAACGATCGCCACGGCAACGATGACGCCGATCGGCACCACCACGCTCAGGCGTGCGCGGTCCCAACTGGTATAGTGCCGGTCCTCGGTCGCGCTGGCGCGAGCCTCGATTGGCAAAGCTGCCGTCCCCTAAAGCGTCGTTCCTGTTGCACTTTTCGGTCGGAACCTAAGGGTGAAAGCTTGCTATTCGCTTTCGCTTTGCCGGAACGGGCGCGGGGGCAAGGCTCAAAGCGGGAATTCAACAGGCGCTGTTAATCGGTGGTAAACGCGTAATACGCCGCATGGTTAAATCTGTCTTAAACGCTGTCAGGCGGGGCTGCGGTAGGGCGGGCGCGGGATGGCGATGTGCGCCGCGCGCAGCGCCGTCGACCAACGTTCGCGCAAATCCTGGAAATAAGGTTCGCCCGGCTCGATCCGGTAGTTCACTTCCGGATTATAGGTGTCGCGCCGCACCACCAGCAGATCGATCGGCAGCCCGACCGCCAGATTGGACCGCATGGTCGAATCCATCGAAATCAGACCGATCTTGAGCGAATCGTAGAGGTCGGTATCGAAGCTGATGGCGCGATCCAGAACCGGTTTGCCGTATTTATGCTCGCCGATCTGCAAATAGGGCGTGTCGGTGGTGCATTCGATGAAATTGCCGGCCGAGTAGATCATGAACAAGCGCAGCCGCTCGCCCCGGATCTGCCCGCCGAACAGAAAGGCGACGGCATGGTCGACGTCGGCTTCCTCGAGCGCTTTGCCCTCGACGTCCTGAATGGTGCGGATGGCGCGGCCGATGCGCTGCGCCGCCTGGAACATGGTTGGCGCGTTCATCAAGGTTTCGCGTTCGCCGGTTTCCGGATTTTCAATGCCTTCGGTCAACATCGAGCGCACGGTCTGGCTCAGCGACAGATTCCCGGACGAGGCGAGCGCCATGATGCGTTCGCCCGGCTCGGTGTAGACGTGCAGCTTGCGGAAGGTCGAGACGTTATCGAGTCCGGCATTGGTGCGCGTGTCCGCGATCATCACCAAGCCTTCGCGCACCAGAATTCCGCAGCAATATGTCATGACGTCCGCACTTTTCGTGTTGCCTGATCGCTAGCCTTGCGACTGCGACTGCGATTGTTGACCGGTTTGAGCCACGTTGACGGCGACGATCAAGGTTTCGCCCTGGCCGCCGTAGCGCGTGCCGCGCACCGGCGAGGCGCCGAGAAAATCGAGGCCCGCCGCGATCCGTACATGCGCGTCGATCGGACAGATACCGTTGGTCGGGTCGAAGCCGATCCAGCCGTAATCGTCGATATAGGCTTCTGCCCAGGCGTGGCCGGCGTCCTGCGCGGTGACGCCGTCGGCGCGATAGAAGTGGCCGCCGATATAGCGAGCGGGGACGCCAAGGTGGCGCGCGGCCGCGATGAAGATATGCGTGAGGTCCTGGCAGACGCCGCGCTTGAGTTTGAACGCTTCCGCCGCGGTGGTCACGGTCTGCGTCGGTCTGACGTCGAAAGCGAGTTCGCCGTTCACATTGGCCATCAGTTGATGCATCACCGAGAGCGTACTGGCGCCGGCGCCCGCTTCCGCGCGCGTGGCTTCGGCAAATTCGACGATGGCGGCGTCAGGAAAAGTGAGGTCGGTCTCGCGCAAAAACAGTGCCGGCGGAAAACGTTCGACCGCGCCGCGCACGAAGCCGCTCATGTCCTGGGTGTCGACTTCGCCCGAGACGGAGATGGCGAGGGAATCGAACGGGCCATCGGCGGTGAAAGAGTGTGTGATGTTGCCGAAGGCGTCTTCGTGCTGGTGCAACTGGCAGTCCTGCGACAGATCGATGCGCCACTCCACGACGTATTGGCCGTCATGGTTGCGCGGCGTCAGCCGCAGCAGCTGCGTCACGGCGTTGGGCGGCGTGTCGTAGCGATAGGTAGTGGCGTGAGAGATGCGAATGCGCATGCGGCGTCTGTTCGATGACTGTGTTCGGTCCGGCGTTCTAGCACAGCATCCGCGGCGGCCAGTACCCTCATTTAGACAAGGAATTGCTCGGTGATGGCGCCGCCCAGGCCGTTGGTTTCAGTGATGAATTCACTGATGAACTCGTGCAGCCCGCGCTGGAAAATACCGTCCATGCGCGAGTTTTGCAGCCTTGTGCGGATGGCGCGGGCTTGCCGCTGCGCCGGGCCCTGGCGGCCATAGGCGCCGGAAATAGAGTCCAGGTTGCGCACGATGGCCTCGTAGCAGGAGGCCAGCGACCGCGGCAGTTCCTCTTTGAGGATCAGCAGGTCGGCGACCAGCCAGGGCTTGAGGCTGTCGCGGTAGACCCAGTGATAGGCTGTGAGCGCCGACACCGAGCGCAAGATCGCCGCCCATTGGAAATAGTCGAGCGGACCGCCGACGCGCTCATTGTCCGGCAACAGCAGATGATATTTCACGTCGAGGATGCGCGCAGTGTTGTCGGCGCGCTCGATATAGACGCCGAGCCGCGAGAACCAGTAGGCGTCGTTGCGCAGCATCGTGCGGTAGGCCGAGCCGTCGAAGCGCAGCGAGGATTCCTGTACCCAGCGCAGAAAGCGCGACAGCTCCTCGCGCGAGGTGGGGCCGTTGCCATAGCGTTGCAGCTCGAGCCAGGTGCCGTTGATCTGGTCCCACATCTCCATGGTGAGCGCGGTGCGCACCGCGCGCGCATTGCTGCGCGCCATTTCGAAGCAACTGCGGATCGACGACGAATTGGCGGTGGAAAAGGCGAGGAAGTCGGTGACGTTTTCCTCGTTGGCCTCGTCGTAGATCTTGAAGAAGGCGGTGGCGCAGCCGGCGGTGAGCACCGCCGATTCCCACTCATTGCTGGTGCCGACATAAGCCAGTGGCAGCGACGACAGCCGCTGCGTGGCGTCGAGAATGCGCGCGAGATATTCCGCACGTTCGACGTAACGCGAGAGCCAGTACAAATTATCAGCGGTGCGAGAGAGCATTAAATCGCGTGCCTCATCCGTCCAATACCCACGTGTCCTTGGTGCCGCCGCCTTGGCTGGAGTTGACCACCAACGAGCCTTCCTTGAGCGCGACGCGCGTCAGGCCGCCCGGTACGATGCGGGTGCGGTCGCTGCCGGATAGCACGAACGGACGCAAGTCGACGTGTCGCGGCGCCACCCCGGCCTCGACGCAGGTCGGGCAGGTGGACAAGGCAAGGGTCGGCTGGGCGATGAAGTTTTTCGGCGCTGTTTTCAGCTTGGCGCGGAATTGCTCGATGGCGATCTTGCTCGCGGTCGGCCCGATCAGCATGCCGTAGCCGCCGGAGCCGTGCACTTCCTTGACCACCAGTTCGGGCAGATGGTCGAGCACATAAGCGAGGTGTTCTTCCTCGCGGCAACGCCAGGTCGGCACGTTTTTCAGGATCGGCTCTTCGTCGAGGTAAAATTTCACGATGGCCGGCATGTAACTGTAGACGGCCTTGTCGTCGGCGATGCCGGTGCCGACGGCATTGGCCAGCGTGACGTTGCCGGCCTGATAGGCCGACATCAAACCGGGGACGCCGAGGATCGAATCCGGGCGGAAGGTGAGCGGATCTATGAAGTCGTCGTCGAGCCGGCGGTAAATCACGTCGACGCGCTTCAAGCCCTGCGTCGTGCGCATGTATACGATTTCGTTTTTCACCAGCAGGTCGCGGCCCTCAACCAGCTCGACGCCGAGCTTGTCGGCGAGGAACGAGTGCTCGTAATAAGCTGAGTTGAACACGCCAGGGGTCAGCAGAGCGACGTTTGGCTCGCCGCCGGCGGTGTGCGGCGCCACCGACTTGAGCGTCGCCAGCAATTCGTCCGGATAATTCTCGACCGGCGCGATGCGGTGGCGCGAGAACAATTCCGGAAACAGCCGCATCATGATTTCGCGGTTCTCCAGCATGTAGGAGACGCCGGAGGGCGTGCGCGCGTTGTCTTCCAGCACGTAGAAGGTGTCGGCGTCGACGCGCACGATGTCGATGCCGGCGATGTGCACGTAGATGTCGTGCGGCACGCTCTGGCCGCTCATTTCCGGGCGGAAGGCGGGGTTGCGAAACACCAGGTCGTCCGGGACGATGCCGGCGCGCAGAATTTCGCGGGCGCCGTAGATGTCCTTGATGAACATGTTGAGCGCTTTGACGCGCTGCGTCAGGCCCTTTTCCAGGAGCCGCCATTCGGTGCCGGAAATGATGCGTGGGATGACGTCGAAGGGGATCAGGCGTTCGGTGGAATCGGCTTCGCCATAGACCGCGAAGGTGATGCCGATGCGCCGGAACAGGAGTTCGGCCTCGCGGCGGCGGTAATCGAGGACGTCGGGCGGCACTTCCGTCAGCCAGCGCGACAGCTCGTCGTAGGGCGCGCGCACCGCGCCATCCCGGCCCTTCATCTCGTCGAAGATGGCACTCATCCAATATCCCCAGCAGACGGCACACGAACGCTAATCCAACGGCCCGGCGTCGTCCCCCTCTTGGGGCCGGCAAGCCCCAGGAGGTAATCTGCAAACTTTAGGCCAAGAAAAGGAGGAGATAACCGAGGGAAAACACGTATTTGCACCGTCTTAGACTAGCCCGCGGGATCGTTGTTGCCTAAAAAATGGGCGGGCTTGCCGAGAATACAAGACTGCTCACAGCCAATGGTTCCGCTGTAACTTGAGCGGGGCGCTTTGCCACGCTAGGTCTGCGGTTCGTGTCCACAAGGGTCCCCCATGTCCGAGATCGTTACCGCGGCAGTCCTCGTGATCGGCGACGAAATCCTGTCGGGGCGGACCAAGGACAAGAACATCGGCTACATCGCCGATTATCTCACCGCCATCGGCATCGACCTCAAGGAAGTCCGGGTCGTTTCGGACGACGAAACGGCGATCGTCAGCGCGCTGAACGCGCTGCGCAACACCTACACCCACGTCTTCACCACCGGCGGTATCGGGCCGACCCATGACGACATCACCGCCGACTGCGTCGCCAAGGCCTTCGGCGTGGCATTGCTGCATCATCCGGAAGCAGTCGCGATCCTTGAGGAGCGCATGGCCAAGAGCGGCAACGTCATGAACGAGGCGCGGCTGCGCATGGCACGCATTCCCGAAGGCGCCGCGCTGGTGGCGAACAAGGTTTCCGGCGCGCCGGGTTTCTGGATCGGCAATGTCATCGTCATGGCCGGCGTGCCGTCGATCATGCAGGCGATGCTCGACGACGTCGCCCCGAAGCTCAAGACCGGCGCCAAGCTGATATCGGAGACGATCCGCGCCGAC
>Ga0265314_10000280_pt1 | contig 74157 bp, 79 predicted proteins | sample 4126metaG_FD_203106 | JGI IMG/M metagenome (GOLD analysis project Ga0265314, IMG submission 203106) | Rhizosphere microbial communities from Carex aquatilis grown in University of Washington, Seatle, WA, United States - 4-1-26 metaG | ecosystem: Host-associated > Plants > Roots > Rhizosphere >...
GCCGAGGACAAAAAGAGGACTTGGACAGGTGTCAGTCGTCGTGGACGGGCGCCGGCGTCGAGTCTGCTGTGGTTGCAGTCCCAAGAATGGTTCCATTTTCAGGGCGCGCCGGCGGCGCCGATCGCCGAGTCTGACCGCGAGGAGCCGATTCCGATAAAACGCATGGGTAAGCGGCGCGCCTGCGGCTGTGTCAGAAATCGGTCGATAAATGAGACATCCCAGAATACGGTTGAGTAAATGAGACACCGGCACGCCCTCGGTGGCAGCGAGCGCTGCAAGAGCCACGAGTTTTGGCTCCATTAGTCAACGGGCTGCGGGTCGAGTCGGGCAGCAGTTCCTTCTGGCCGGTGCTGACCAGCAGGATCCATAATCGAGCTAAAGAAAGGAATCCCGGCCGGACTAGAGTTGCGTCAATCGAGGGGGAAGTTCCGGGGCGTATCGGTTGTAACTCCTGAAAGCCGCGGAGGGCCAAAACCAGGCCCTTATCGCTTGTCCGACGTGGCCGTTGCAATCGTCGAACTGCCGGGAGCCTTCCGTGCTCGGCACGAACCCACCAATGGTGCCCGAACACGACCGCGAGCAACACGACGAGCACAATTGTTGATCGCCCAGGGAGGTGTCAGAGTCAGCTTTACTGACGCCCCCACCGGCCCCGGCGCGCTGGTCATGACGTACATCCCGAAAGCAATGACCCCGATGACGATGGCGATGGCGATGGCCGGGACCAACCGCCACAGTTCGCAAACGCGCGCAACGCTTTCATCACCTCGGGACGGATGACAATCGAAGGGCGAGCGGCGCGAAGTAGGTCCACAGCCTCATCGATCCATTGTGCCTGACCGCTGGTGAGCAAGTAAGCCGCCACCACCGCCGCGCTGCGCGAGTATCCGATCTTGCAATGCACGTACACGGTGCCATCGGCCGCCTGCTCAGCAATGAATGCTGCCGCCTCGCGCAAGTGGTCCTGTGTCGGAGCTGTCAGATCGAGGATCGGAAGGTTGAGATACCTCGTGTCGCGGAATGGCGATGCCTCCGAGAATTCCGCCGTCAAGTCGAGCACGGCCGTCACGCCCTGCTTCACGGCCTCGGCGGCCTCCGCGTCGCTAAGCCTGCGACCAATCCGGACCGCCGGCACCACTTCATCCCACGCCCGACATCGAAGGCGATAGTACACAAGGGACAGGTACTGGCCGAGGAGGATCGGAGCAAGCACGAACCGCGAGCTCCAAGGCAACCGGCCCTCGTCTTTGCGGAAGATTCCCGGCCCGAATCCGAAATAGGCGCTGGCAGTTATCCCCAGACTGGCCGCAGGCCAAAGTAGGAACACGCCCCAAAGCCCGAGTGCCTTCGCCAGCATCAGCACCATCACGGATCCCGCCGTGTAGTAGCAACCGATCCGGACGTTCGGCGTCATCGCACGGCTCGAGTCGCATTCTCGGAAAACGTAAAAGGCGAACCCGGCCAGTATCCCTCCGCCCGCAATGTCCACCCAATGGTGCTGCCAGGTCAACAACGTGGAAATACCGATCAGGAAAAACCATAAGCACAATAGAACTCGGACGACCCGGCGCGAATGCCGGGTGTAAGTGTCTGCCACGATCAGGCACAGCGCGATGTGCAGCGATGGAAACAGGTTGTGTGGATATTCCATCAGGAACGGCGCACTGCATGACTGATCTACGAATTCCCCAAACCAACCGTCGACGCGGGGCCGCTCCGGCCAGTCGAGCTTCAACGGCAGCATCAGGAAAAAAGTCGCGGCCACCAGGACCGAGAATACCACCCGCTTCCCAAAAGTACGGAGCTCCCGTTCATCACGGCACAGAAACGTCGCCATGAAGAAAAAGAGGTCCATCGACATGTACGGCACAATAAGCAACGGCAAATAGGGGGTGATTGTCAACTCCCACGGGTAACACCACGTTCGCACGTCCGCGCTGGCACGTTGCGCGGTGAACCAGTTCGTGATGCCGTAGACGATCACAAAGAGCAACGACAGAAGCACAGACGTTCCAGCGGCGCGGAAGATCAGGCTCCGACGCGCCGGGCGACCGATACCGTGAATATTCCTGATGGGTCGATCTCCTGTGAAATCTTTTCGAATCCGGCGTTGCGTACCAGTCCGTCGATTTCCGCCTGTGTGCGGCGGCGCATGATCCATGGTCGGCCTTCGCGGTTGGTTAGCACGCGCGCGATCAACTCGACCTGTGGATGCCACGGCTGATTGGTGTATATCAAATGCCCGCCCGCCTCGACGCCGTCGGCCAATCCGCGCAGCGATCGGAGCACCGGCTCGTTCTCCGGGAAGAGTTCATAAAGGCCGGAGACAATCGCGATCGTGGGTCGGGGCGTGACGGCGGCCAATCCTGCCCGATCGAAGGCATCGCCCCGTTCCACGGTAATCTGCGTCAGGCCGAGCTCGTCGCGCAGACGGGCGGCGGCGTCCAAATTCTCCAGCTTATAGTCGCGCAGAACGGCAGAGATCGGGATCGTGCGTAGCGAGTGCATCGTCTCGAGGATGTACCGGCCCGGCCCCGAGGCGATGTCGAGCAACCGCACCGGACGGCCCGCGGAGTGAGTCTGTTCGATGAGCAAGCGCAGCGCCTTCTCCAGCAGCAATCGTCGGACACGAATCCCGCGCCAACCGATGGCATTGAGAAAAAAGCGGTCGATAAGGCGACCCAGCGGCGTTAGGCCGTGTGCCCGGTTTTGGTAGATGTAATCGAGCATGACGCCGGAATCGTAGCCGTGCTTCCTGCCGACGCGGATGCCGCGGCTAAGCCGACCTGGCCCCTTCATCAGCCAGCGCACGGGGGTGAACCACGGACCGCCCGGCTTTAGTAGGCGCTCATGCTCGTCGTGCGTGTATCCACGCCGATCGGCGTCGAGAAGCGATGGCTGCGACGCAGGTCCCCCGAAACGTTCGTTGATGAAGTCGCGCACCTTGTTTACAACGAGCCGCCGGTCTTTCTGATGGAAGACCGCGTGGGAGAAACCCTTTAGCACCTCGAAGTTCTTGATCGGCGAAGACGCGCGCTCGACAAATTGCCGCTGTACCGATTCCTTCACGACCCAATCCGAGCCCGCAGCGAACACGAGTAGCGGCACATGGACGGCGCCGGCGTCGTCCAGCAGTCGTGTCGAGGTATCATGTAGGTCGAGGAGCATGTTCACCGCGATCTGCCGAAAGATCATTGGGTCGGCGTTGTAACGAGCGGCTTGTTTTGGGTCGTTGGTGAGCATGGTCGACTTGATGAAGCTCTTGACATACCCCGGCCCGAACAATCGCTGGCGCAAACGAAGGAGCCCAACGGCAAACGGCACGTAGAGGTTCACGCGGAAAGCTGGCGTGGCAAGAATCAACCCGCGGATCGGCGGACCGTAATCATGGATCCATGCCGTCGCGATCACCGCTCCGAGACTATGAGCGAGGACCACGGTTTCTTGCAACTCGATGCAGTGCGCCGTGCGGAGGTGGCGTACCCATTCCTCTGCGTCGCGGATCACAGTCGCCAAGTCCGGCGCCGACCCACGCTCACCGGACGAACGTCCGTGCCCGCGCTGGTCCCAGGCGAAAACAGCGACATCGTCGAATCCCAGCGCCGCAACCGTTTCCTGCCATCGGGCCGAGTGTTCGTGGCCACGGTGAAACAAAAGCAGGGTCTTTGTGGTTGGCTTCTCCGGTAGCCACGTGCGGTAAAACAGCTTGGCCCCGTCTCGCAACGTCACCGTGTGTTCGCTTGACTTGATCACCGCCGGCGCGGTAGCGCGGGAGGTGGGGGGCCGTTCTTGCACAAAGGTCATGTGAGATCCTCCTTATTTCGCATCCAAGGCTTCCCGTCGCCGCTCCTTTGTCCACACGTAGGCAATCGTCAACAGGTCGCAGGCGATGTGAAAATAGCGTGCGCCGGCGATATCATAGGCCGTCAGCGTAGGCTCCAACTTCGCTCGAAGGAGCTTGACATCCGCAGCACTCGCTCCGGTGTCCGGGTAGTCCTTGAATGCCGCCCGGATGGCTTCGCGCTCCTCCGCGGTCGCTTCGATGGCGCCCTCGTTTTTGAATGCGAAACCTGCAAACAAGATGGTAACCAGGACGGTCGTCACAAATTGGCGTTGCAGCCGGAATATTGAGAAGGCAACTAAGCCGCCGATCACGAGAATGTAAATCGTCCAGTACCATTGCAGCGCCACCGAACGTTCAAAGTACACCTGAATCAACTCGCTGTAATTCATGGGACCTCCCGGTTAAGGAACTTGTTTCGGGCTCGCTGCAATGGATCACGCGGACGGACTGAGGCCGTGGCAATACCGGACGTAATGGAAGAACAAGGGCGCCACATAGATCAAGCTGTCGATGCGATCCACGACGCCGCCATGGCCGGGGATCAGCGCACCCATATCCTTAATCCCCAGGTCGCGCTTGAAGACGCTGACGACGAGATCACCTAGCTGTCCCCCGATGCCGACTATCAAGCCTGCCAGCATGCAGTCCAACGCCTCAAAATGTGGAAAAGTGGGGCGCAATATCCAAGGCAGGACGAGGGAAACCGCCAGGGCGCCGCCGGCGCCTTCCCAGGTCTTTTTCGGACTGATGTTGGGGCGCAGCGGGTGTCGGCCGAATAACTTGCCGAAGGCATAGGCTGCAATGTCATTCATCTCCACGGCCACGATCAGATAGCCCATGTAACTGTAGGCGTAGGCGGAATTGGCCAGGAACGCCACGTGCCCGAACATCCAGCCGAAATAAACGAAGCCGACAATGGCCAGGGCGAGCAACTGGAGTTGGCCTTGGCCGCGGTTGCGAGCAACCGGGATCGCTAAGACCGCGGCGGTCACGAAGACTGGCAGCGCCATGAACAGACCGTACCAACCTGGACTGCCGTCGGTCGGATTTCTCATCCAGCAGACGACACCGGTGGCAATGATTCCGAGGTAGACTGCCGCGGTGATGATCCGATCGTTGTACAGCCCGGTGACGCGGGCAAATTCTTGGAAACCAAAGATGGCCACCCCGGTCAGGAAGACTATGGCCGCTTCGCGCCCTAGAAAAAAGCCGAGTATTAGCAGCGGTACCATGAAAAGCCAACCGCAGTACGCTTTCCATGCACACCCGACGTGAGCACGTAGACCCCACTTCAGCACGGCGAGGATGAGGCCACCTGCAATCAGCAAGCCGACGGCCGTTGCCAGGTAGAACAGAAAAACCGGGCTTTGAAGCGCCAGAGTGGGCGACATCGTTTAGTCCTCTGGCGGTCGCTCCGCCACGGCCATTTTCGGTTCCTCCTTCTGAAGGACACGAACGATCTTGAGTACCCGCAATCCTACGGTCTGCACGCAGCCGGCAAGGATAGTCAACAGTGTCCAATCAAGGATCGTCAAGCCGCAGTAGCGAATCGTGTGGTCTCCGCACCACAAACAGCCGAGCGTGATCCATGCGCCGAAGTGAAGCGCGACCATGCGCCATGGCTTTGCCATCCATCCGCTGAACTCGCGCTGTACGCCGACCGCCTGGCCGAGCATGCCTACATACGCCACGAGAAGCGCGAACATCGCTACCCAGTAGCCACCGAGCGGGTAGCAAAGATTGCTGTGCGCGACACCAACGAAGATGAGCACGTCGGAGACGCGATCCGGAAGTTCGTTGGCGATTTCACCGGTACGGCTGGCCTTGCCGGCGGCCAATGCGACCATGCCGTCCAGCATGTTCAGCCATAGCCGAAGATAGCAAAATCCCACGGCCACGATCAACAATGCCGGCACTGCGCCCGCCTGCCAAAAGCACAAACCCGCTCCCGCCGATGCCACGATCGAAGAGTAGGAAACCAGGTTTGGATGGATCCCCAACCGCACACACCATCGGACGGTTGCATGAGCTGTTTGCCGAAATCCGTCGGCGATCGGCCGCCCGCACGTGGGTTGGTAAGTGGTCATCTTTCCCACTTTCCGAGGGCACTGGTCGACGCAGGGCTTTCTGACGAACGCGCCTAGTCCCGGCAGAATCGTTACTGGCGATCAGGTCAAGGGATATATGCGACAGGCCAGAAAAACGCAATCCCATTTTACGTCGGGGAAACAGGTTCGGCTCCCGCTCCCTCCAAGCCACACGGGCGGTTTTCCCGCATTTGGCTCGCCGAAGGCACCGACCATGATGTTGGCCGGCTTCAGATCGCAGTGGATCACGCCACGACTGTGGGCGAAGCCGACCGCTTGGCAGACCTGTTTGAAGACCTGCAGGAGCCGCGGCCGATCGGCGGTTTTCAGCTCCTCGGCCAGGGTTTGCCCTTCGATCAGTTTCATGGTCAGGAAGGGGGAGCCGTCGTCCAGCGTGCCCAAGGCATACACCGGCGGGATGCCCGGATGCGGCAACCGCGGTGATTTTCGACTCGCGGACGAAGCGGTCGGCGTTGGCCCCGGGCAGCAGAATCTTGAGCGCGACTTCGCGGTCGAGGGTGCGGTCGATGGTGCCGCAGACATCGGAAATCGGGACAACAGGACGGCTATTGAACTTTTTCTGGCCGGGATCAGGGGTTGGAAAGCTGGGCTGCGCCAACGACTGGGTAAGGGCAAGTCGAAACCGGAGTAAGATTTACGTGCCGGTTTCCGTGGGAAAGTCAATGACCTCGTTCGCTACATCGTCTTGGCCAGCGCTACGAGCTGGTCGAGCGCTTTGCCCCAACCGTGCTCAAAGCCCATCGCTTCGTGCTTCGCGCGCCCATCGGCGTTGCTGTGCATCACCGTCGCGGTGTACTTCGTCCCCGTCCCGCTCGGCTCCATCGCAATGATCGCGGTGAACACGAACGGCACGTCGGCGGTCAGGTTGGCTGGCCGGTATCCGGGCAGCAGCGCCCCGGTCCAGACGAGCTTCCGATTGGGGACGACTTCGAGGTAGCACCCGGTGTTCGGGAACTGCTGCCCTTCCGGCGACTCCATGAGCGTGTGGAACTTCCCGCCCGGCTTTAGTTCGACCTCGGCATGGACCGTTTTCCACGGGGCCGGGGTGAACCACTTCTTCAGGTGGTCCGGTGTGGTCCACGCCTTCCATACGAGCTCCGGCGGCACGTCCACGACGCGCTCGAACGACAGGTCGAATTCCGGGTTCATTCTGACTGCTCCTTCAAATCGTTGAGAAAATGATCCAACTGGTCAAGACGTTGCTTCCACACGATCCGCTGCTTCGCCATCCAGTCCTCGGCCGCCTTCAGTGCGTCCGGAGCGAGTTCATAGGTTCGGACCCGCCCAGTCTTCGACGAGCGGACCAAGTCGCAATTCCGGAGAACCTCAAGGTGCTGGAGGAATGATGGCAGCGCCATTTTGAACGGGGCGGCAAGTTCCTTCGTAGCCACAGGCCCCTGGCTCAAACGCTCGACAACGGCCAACCGAGTCGGGTCAGCGAGCGCCTGGAAGATCAGAATGAGTGGGATCGATCGCTTAGGCATGGGGCTAAGTATATCGTCATTGTCGGTTAGGTCAATGCCTATCTTTTTGAGGAGAAAGAACCGACTTGGGCGAACAGCATTCGGGTGGACGAGGATGTCAGTAATAAAAATCTGGTCGGATCGTCAACCGGAAGCGTATCGACTCGGCGGCTTTTTGAAGCATGCTAATATCAATAAACAGAAGCGATTGCGTCGGGCAAAAGAAAAATGCCTTTGCCGACGTTCCCAGATTTTGAACCACGGCATGGCGGCAGAAAAACGCACAATTTCAAGCAATACCGATGCCGCTACTGCAGCGGTTTTTCGAGAAATATCAAACAGAGAGGATCAATGCCTTTTTTCAGCAGCTCACGCGTGAATGGGTTCGGAACGGCGGCGGCAACTTTGATGGCAGTGTTGCTTTGTCGTCGACACGATGAGTAAAATCGGATGTTGACCATGCGAACCCTGCCAGCCACTGACCATGCCGGGAGTCTTTGCGCGTCGCTCGCGGCGATTTCGGTTCTGGCCGGTCTGACCGGTTGCAGTCCCTCGCCCGAAAGGGCCGCCAGCGACCGCATCGCACAACTCGGTGGCAAGACGCGCAGCGAGCATGGGCACGTGATCAGCGTCAACCTCCGCAAGAGCCGCGCGACCGACAACGATCTCGCCGGCCTCACACAGTTTCCGCAGCTCGAACGAGTCGTGCTCGCCCCGGGCATTACCGATATGGGACTGCGGCACCTCGAAGGAATGGGCAACCTGACCAGCGTCGACCTGCAGGATACGCAGATCACCGACGAGGGGCTGGCTTCACTGAAAACCATGCCGAAGTTGAAGCAAATTTACATTCACGGCAGCAAGGTCACGCCGGAAGGCGACCGCGCGTTGAAAGCACAGCTTCCCCAACTCGCCATCGAGAGATTCCCAGTTCAGCCGCAGTGACCGACACCGCCGCAGAGACGAAGAACCATGAGGTATTTCCTGTCACTTCCGGACGATGGCTCGATTCTCGTCATGAATCAATGGGGCTCTTGGACCGTGAAGGGGAGGGTGACTCCGGTGTCAGAATTACAGTTCAAGTCCTGGTAGTCTCGAGTGATTCGTAACTGCAAATTTCGCCACTGGTAGCGAAAGCGACTTCAAGAGCCTGACTTTTCGAGCGTTTCCAGCAGCCCGATCACGGCCCAGGCGGTGCCCCAGTAATGGTAGAGTTCGTCGCGAACCTTCAGGCGTTCAGGATCGGTGGACTTCGTGAAGTTCTTTGCCGGAGTCAGCCAGGAACCGTCGGATTGCTGCGACGCGAGCAGCCATTTGCGAGCGTCTCGCAAGACGGACGAGTCATCGCCGGCTCGGACCTTCGCCAGAACGTAGATCGCCAGGCCGGTCGTGAGGGCATCGCTTGGTACGCCTTTTTCCCACCCCCACGCGCCGTCGCCGTTCCGAGCATCGAGCAATTGTTGACGCAGTTTCGCTACATCCTCGGCCGACCCGAACTGACGCTCAAACAATAGCCTCATCGCCAACCATTCGCGATTATCGGGATTCGGCGTCTGTTGCCGTTGATAAGCAATGGCTTTCTGAATCGACGCAGATCTCTTCGGATCCGGTGTGTCGTAAGAGGCAAGTGCGAGCGTCGTCCACATCGTGGTCGCTTGATTCGCCGTCGGAAGCGTCCAGCGGCGCATCCCGGTGAACTGACCTCCCGGCGTCCACGAGCCGTCCGCCAACTGAACCTGGCTCATCAGGTCGATCACGCCGTCGCGAAATTCCGCTTGAGCCAGAACGCTCGCAATCCCTTGACTTGCGATCAGCAATGGGCCCAGGGCCTCGAGGCCGCCTCCAACACGATCGAATATGTCAACTGTCCGCTCGGAAATCTTCAGCACGGTCGCCCGATGCGACTTCATTTCGTCTTCAGTCAGCAGCGGCGTCAGCTCCGCAAGGAACTCGGCTTCAGTTTGGAACGGGCGTGCGATCAGCGGCTTGAGCTTGTCTTTCACGGCCGGCGGCAGCGTCGCCGCTTCGGGTCTGCCGAGGTCGTAATTCCGCAACGTGAATAGATTGCGATTTGCGAGCGAATCCTTCCGAGTCCACTCGTCCCACTCCGCCAACTTCTGGGAATCGACCGTGAGGCCTTGCGCCTGAGCCGATCGATGCGACCACAGCAGGAACGGCACATGATGGCACGACATGCAGCCGTGAGCTTCCATCCAGGCCACTCCCTCTTTTTCCAGGAAGGGAAGGCTGCGTGACACGGCATCCCGAACCGCAGTATCGCTGACTGGAGCCGGATCGTCGGCTTGGACCGCCGCAATCGTGGAACAGAGGCAGAACAGAGTCAGAAAGAACACGCGGCTCATGATATGACCTTATGCATTTGAGGGGGCGCCTCCGATTCTGAAAACGGTCGGCCGTGCTACTTGTCGTGTCTTTGGCCAGAAATCAAGAGGCCCATGCTCCAGTCTACCGTCGTTCAACGGGTCTGTGAACCCACGTCCACGTGCCTGTGGTCTGGGTCGTTTTTCGGGATGGCCAGAAGATTACTCTCTTGCGAGATTCTGACGGAGGGGGTCCACCCTTGTGCACAAGCGGCATGCTCTGCAATCTCGATTGGCCAGACAGCCGCTTCACTGCATAATACGAACGGTATCTTGTCGCCCCAATTCTTAAACTTTCAGCCCTTCGGACCGACACACCGACGCGGTTTGCAGTGTAAGCAGTTCACACCGGCAGCGCGCCTCGCTGATGCACGACAATGCCGAACAGTTCAACAGCCGGTTTACACCCGCCGCCGTCAACGCGGCTTCCGGCTAAAGCCGGCACTCTCACCGACGGGCACGACGGGCTTCTCCGGATTGATGAATAGCCAGAGCAGGCCGCCCACCACGAGCACGCCGCCGTAAAAATAGAACGCGGGGTCCCACTGGTCGCGGCCCATCAGCCCAAGCGCCTTGCGGTAATCGGCGTACGAACCCAGGAAAACCTGCGACAGGGCGCCCCCTGCAAGCCCGATCATATTCCCAAGTCCGAAGAGGGCCCCCACGTGACGGCCGCCGATGTCGGCCATCGTCGACCACCAGGCGGCCAGTTGGATGTAGGAAAAAAAATAGCCGACCGAGCATAACAACACGGCCGGAAGCGGCGCATCGATCAAGACGCTGCCGCCTACAAGTGTGCCCGCCAGCAGCAACCCCACCGTGCCCATCATCCCAAGTGCGCGTCGCCGCGAACCGAGCCGGACCGTGAGCCAGTCGCCCAGATAGCCGCCAATAAGCACTCCTGTGGCACCGAACAGGTAAGGAATGCTCCCCAGTTGACCGGAAGGACCTTCCTCCAGCCCACGGCCTTCCTTCAAGTAGGTTGGAAACCAGAAAAACAACATGTACGAGAAGAACGACGTGCAGGCACTGATCGCGCCGAGCAGCCATACATTGGCGCTGGCCAGGACGAACTCCCAGGGAACGCGTTCGACGTGCGCGGCCGATTCGGCGAGAGCACTCCGGCCCGTCTGGATAAAGCGTCGCTCGGCGTCGTTCACGTGCGGGTGAGTCGCCGGGTCGTCGCGAAACCAGCGCGCGAAGAACCAGCTCCACACCACGCCCAGGCTGCCGAAGATGACGAAGGCCCAACGCCAGCCGATAAAGGGCGAGTCGATGAAACGCGCGGCAAGCGCCGGCGTGACCGCACCGCCGAGTTGCGCGGAGGTGCTGATCATCGCCAGCGCCGGGCCGCGCTTCGCGGGTGGAAACCAGTCCGAGACGACGCGCGCCGCGTTGGGCAGTGCCCCGGCCTCGCCGGCGCCGAATAAGAACCGGATCAGGAGCAAGAGCACGAAACCGCTGAACACCACACCCGGCAGCGGCTCCCAGGAGAACCGCCAGACGCAGCCGGTCAGCGCGGTGAAGGCCGACCACCAGAGCACGATGCGAATCAGCACGCGCCGCGAGCCGAAGCGGTCGCCCCAATGGCCCGTAGTGGGCTCGAAAATGGCGTAGGCGATCTGAAAGGCCACTCCCACGAAGCTCCATTGAAGGTTGCTCAGACCCAGCTCTGCCTTCATCGACGTCCCCGCCTGCCCGATGCAGATGCGATCGATATAGAGGATGAACGCCAGGGCGCAGATGTAGCCCATCACGCCGTAGCGAACGCGCGTCGGCTTCGGGTCGATTCGTTCGAGGTCGTTCATGGTACGTTCTCGCAGGCGCGGCCGATCAGGTTCACAACGACCCGCCCGGCGCGGCCGATTGGGCGTCTGCGCGCCATGGGTCGGCCAGGACGACAAGCAGATTGGGCTTTGTCGGCGGGGTATCGGCGGCATCAACCTTTGGTGCCGCCAAAGTCAAAATGGACACGAGCATCGTTGGGGCAAAGAGGGCGGTGCGACTCATGCCGCCAGCATGCCGCGCTGGAGCGCGCAGGGCAAGGGCCTGGGTCATGCCCACTTACTTCCTGGTGGGCAAATGCTTTTCAAACCGGCTGGGGAGTTTGTCGCCCGTTTCCTCCAAGAGTTCGCGGGTCAGTGGAAGCACAAGCTGCAGTGCCCACTCTGGTTCTACTTTCAGTTTTTCTGACATGGTCTGCACCGCGGCATGGCCGCGTACGACGGCCAAAACTTGGACGTCATCCTGCTCCTGTTTGAATTCGGCATCGAGCCAATACTCCGGATTCCCCAGTCGTTCCTGCACTCGCTTCTTCGCCTCCTCAACGGAGTGCATGCGACGTGCGACGAAACCGACCAGATTGACGATCCGGGCATCAAATTCCTGGCCATTCGGGGGCTCCGTACCAGCCAATTGGCGATACGCCGTGTCGGCCTGCCGAAGAGCATCGTCGGAGAGTTCCGCGTGATTTTGCAACGCCGCCGCGAACCGCGTGGCGAGGTAATACTTGTCGTCTTCGTGATCTCGAATGCTCCACAGGATGCGCGTTCGGAAATTGCCATTGGTTGTGCGGTCGAACGGAGGCGACATATAGGCTTGAAACAGCACCTCCAGCATGTTGCGCGTTTTCGGTGAATTCAGGTTGTACCCGTAATAAACGGCCGCGTCGCGAACCGCGAATGGTGCCCGGGCGTCGGTGGCCTGGTAGAAAATCTCTTTCAGCAGTGGATCGGTCGGCCAACCCAGAGATCCAGAAATCCAGCCAAACAGCATGTTCGGAGTCTTTGTCGATCGCCGTACGCCGCGTCGAAACAGGGCTAGTAATTCCCGATCCTTCAGCGTGACCTGGTCATGATGGTCGTAGACCTGATCGAGTTGCTGACCCGCTTCAGGATCGTCGGCAAAATAGGCTGAAAATTCTGGTGGAACGAAGGTACCGGCATTGAACGCAAACGTCTCATCGACACCCGGACGCGTGTATTCGGGCAAACATTTGTCGGGAAGTCCGTGCGGCAGATGCCTCGCGAATTCCCGCAGTCGGTATTCGCGCAAGATCCGTGGTGACAACAGCAGTTTGAAGTCCACCTTGGTGAAGAGATACTGGTTCAGCCGAATCACAAAATCCTGCCGCGCCTGCACACCTTGCAGCAAAAGGACCGCCGTTTCATGACCCTCGTCGACTCGTGTGACGAAGTCGAGCAAAAGCTCCTCACGGCCTCGCATCAGACGAGTGGTTTGCTCGCGCAAGATCTGCGCCGCGCGGGGATGCGTGGCGGAAAGGTCCGTTCGATGGAAGGCCACGACCCATTTGCCCACGCGGTCAAACCGCGTCATCTCGGGAGGCATCGTGTCAAACACCGCTTGGTAGGTGTCGATCGCCGCACACACCGCTGAATCGTCCATGGTTTCGTGGCCATCAAGGAATTCCAGCAGCAATCGTCGTGTCTGGTCCTTGTCGCCATAGGTTTTCATGCCCCAGGCGATGCGACCCTGATCTTGTTCGCCACGAGCCTGATATTGCTCCATGAGGGCGCGAACCAGGTTAGGCGATCGGTTCGAAACGACCGAGGGGCCGTGATAGAACGCAGAGCCGGCGAGCTCAGGCTCGCGAAGATCGCTCGCGTGATACATCAATTCGATCGCCCGTTCGTCCTGGGGCTCTTTGTTCCAGATAAACTCATTGCCGAGCGAACCGAGTATCAGGGTTTTGTGGCCACGCATGCGGCGCAGTCCCCGTCGCACCAGAGCCAGCCGTTCATCAATATCTGCCGGCCATTGTTGCTTGCCGTCAACGCATAACGTCAGTTCCTTACCGCCCTCGTCATCGTCAGGAAAAAATGCTTCGGCGTTGGGAGGCGCGTATCGATCGGGACGGTTCCAGGCGAATGGGGGCTCGATCCGATACAGGATTTCCTTTCCGGCGCGTTCATCCTGACCGACCAGATTGGCCTGCAAAAAGCCGCAGACGATCGCGCCGACGCAATACATGGTGAACAGCACAGAATCGCCAATCCATTTCATTAGCGCCTCCTGACGTTAAGAGCTGGAGCCACGTCGCTTATTGCCGTACTACAATAACATCACGGACCACCGAGCAAGCCGGTGGCATGACGGCTTCCACCATCGACGGCCGATTGCGCACGTCAGCACGGCTCTTCAATAAGGGCGTGAGTTCTCGGAGAATATCACGCAAAAATTTGCTTTCTTCGTAAATTTTGGCGGCCTGGTGGTCTACTTGGGCGTGGATCGCTTTGAGCATCGCGGCGACTTCCTTGATCTTCCCCTTGGGCACCACCGTGAACACGTTGCGGTAGAAGTGCACCACGCACCGCTGCCACGCGGACCCCAGCAGGATACGCAGAATCTGCTTCCCCTTGGTCGGCATCGGCACTTCCGGCAGGTCCAAACGGAACTGCGTCCAAGCCTCCTTCGGGCCGACCTGAAAAAAGGTTACGTTGGTCCCCCGAAGCAACTTTTCGCCCGTCATCGTCAGACTCCTTTCGAGCAGTTTTTACGACGGAAAACACTTGCCGAAGGCCACCAGCAACTTCGGCGAGCCCTTGAGCCGAATCCTTCTGGTCAGCAAGGCCCATACCAGGCTTCGTTCTTTCGCCAGGAAGCCGAGCCACGTCTCGCTGTCGGCGGTAACACGCAGGTCGGCCTCGCTCTGATGACCGTCCTGGACCTGCACGGTGGCGTCCCGAATCGTGACGGTCGCCTGTTTCTCCTCCTTGCCGGTGAACGTGAAGTGGTAGACGGCGTTCAACTTCGCCGCTTTCCCCGGCTGAAACGTAAGACGAAGACCCAACAAGAACCGCTGGATCGAGCGGGGCCGCAGTCCGTTGCTGACCCGTTTTACCTTCTTGTGCGGGAACCGCTGTGCGGCGTGCTCTTCGGCATCTGAGCCCGGCACGACGTAGAGCGTTTCCTCTTTGGCCTGCAAAGGGCGAACCACGTCCTGCATGTAGCCCTGCCGGTCGGTGAGGAACGGCCCGATCACATCTTCACCGGCCGGGCAAACGGACAAGCAGTAGGCGGCCTTGTAGTTCGGGCCGAAGCTGAGGCTCTGCCACATCGAACTCGATTCCTGGTCGCTCACTTTGCGGCGGTAATCGTGGGCGTCCTTGCTGTCGGCGATCTTCTCCACCCAGTCGGTGAATCCGCTCATGAACTCCCGGTAGTTGTGCGTGTAGCAGGCCGAGAAGTTGAATTGCCCCTCGGGCGAGATGGCTCCCACGGGGCAGGCCGCCACGCAAAGCTTGCACTCCAGGCACGGGTTGTAGTCGATTGGCTGGCTGTAGTCGGTCATTTCGGCATCGACGAGGATCGTGCCCAACAGGATGAAGTTACCGAATTTGGGGTGGATCACGTTGCGGTGAATTCCCATGTAGCCCAACCCGGCAGCGACTGCCACCGGCTTGTGCGAGACGACCCAGATCTTTTCGCCGAAGCGGTCCATCTCCATCGGGAAGCCCATCGCCGGATTCAGCGCCCGCACACCCTGGCGCTCAAGGCTCGCCACGATCTTGCGGGCGATCTCGTTGACGTGATCGCCGGTGTGATGGAACTCCAGATTCGCCGCCGAGCGAGCCGTGCTGCGAATCGGTTCACGGTTCATTCGACAGACGATGCTGATGAGTGACCGGGCGTGCGGAAAGTATCGCAGGATGTCGTCCCGCTGGTCGTCGAGCGCCGGTCGGTCGATCTGGACAAAGCCAACGTCGTCGGCACCGGCATCCAGGCAAAGCTGACGCAGCCAATCGATGTCGAGTTTGCGATCCGTGTGTTCGTCCGACTTGGGCCGACTGAAGAACGCTTTGGCGGTGGGGTGTTCGGCTGGTTTCATGGCAGTAAGTTGTATATGCAAGTATCTGCTGAAAAAATGGGCGACTAACGCCTGGCCCGCAACGTTGCGCACGATTCACGCAGGAGATCGACCCCCTTTTGGCCGAGCAGATCGGTTGCCTGTTGCTGGGCCTTTTGCCAAGCCGGGAAGGCTTGCTCGATCAACCGTTTGCCTTTGGTCGAGACCCTGAAGGGCTGGGTCCGGCCGTCATCGTCCGGCACGATTTCCAGCCAGCCATTTGCGACCATTCGCTCGACGTTGCGGCTGAGCGTGGAGGTGTCGAGTTGTAGAAAGTCGCAGACCACAGCAGGCCGAGCGGTGCCAAGCTTGGCGGCGGCGACCAGGATGTTCATCTGACTCACCTTGATTCCCAGCGGGCGTAGGGCGTCGTCGTAGATGTTGGTGACGACCCGGTTCAACAACCGCATACGGACGGCGATGCACGCTTGGGCCATGGTCTCGATCTGGCCGGTGGTCTGCTTGCTGGTCATACGCTATTTGTATATGCAATTAGATCGACCGTCAAGGGCCATTTTGGGAAGCTTTTTCGACCGGGCATCGCCTTTTAAACCTCAGCCGCCACTCCCCCTTTTCCCTGCGTTGTCGTCGCCCCGTTCGACCTTCGCAGGTTCATAATGGTTTCGTCCGAAGTCCGATCAAGATCGTCGTCTCCAACTCGGATGGTTCGTCGCAATGATGATGCCCGTAAATCTCCAGCGAAGGTGAGCCAATGGTTTCGCCCCGATTTGCAAGCGCGGCCATCAGTTCTTTCCATTTTTGAGGCAATGCTTGATATGGCCCGACGTGGAGATGCTTCATGTACCGATGCAACTCGAATTCAAGCGGCACAAGCTGGCCGGAAGTCGGCACTTGCTGCGGGCTTCGGAATTCAACGCCGACGAACATTTTTCCATCGGGCAGGTAGACCCAATGGTTGATGCCCGTCGTTGGAATCTTGGCCCCTTTGACCACCTGCCACATTTCGTTCATCAGGCGCAAGCCAACCTCGGCGTATCGCTCGTTCTCGACGACGCCCCCGATGCCGTGCAGGTGAAACCGAATTGGTTCAGCAATAATCTCGATTGTCATTTGAATGCCCTTGGCTGAGATTTCATTCTTCGTTTCGCCGCCGCCTTCGCCAAGTCCTGCTTCACCCGCAGCTTCACGAGCCGTTCGATCAACCCGTAGGGGATCGGCTCATCGAGCGGAAACTGAAGATTGCCCTTCGGCCCAGCGTACCGTGCGACTGCTTTCTCAAGGGCCTTGTCCCCGGAGATCGGCGGGTACAGCCCGATGTGCTTCTTCCAAGCGGCGAAGTAGACCAGAATTCCGTGTTGCTTGAAGGCGGGCATCTGGTAGCTGATCGTTTCCTTGGCATCTGGTGCAGCCTTGCGGATCGTCGCTCGCACTTTACGAAGGATGGCCTGCGTGTCGGCAGGGAACTGCGAGATATAACCGTCGATGTCTTTCGTTCCTGGTGGTTTTGGCATTTGTTCCTCCCGATGCCCGACCGCTGATCGTCGGTCGGCGGCTGCCTTCGGTCAAGAGGCAGATCGAGCCATTCCAACCGGGGCAAGAACGGGCTGGCACCTGAACCGCTCGTCGGTAAAATGCACGCTGACCACGGAGGGATCGAATCATGCCCAAATTCATCCAGTTCATCGGCGGGCCACTCGACGGACATCGGCAAGAAGTAACGGAAACGAAACCTCATCCCGCCGTTAAACACAGAGGCTCTCTCTAGTCATGCGGAATGATCCGCGGTCTATTCGAATCGTGATTCACGGCAAGGCCGCCGGGCGAATGGATGTCCGGGAGGCGGTGAAGGCCGCACGCGCGCGGGGGCACCGAGTCGAGGTGAGCGTCACTTGGGAGGCCGGAGATGCCGCGCGGCTTGCCGAGTTAGCGGTCGCCGCGGGTCAGGCGATCGTGGTGGCCGGCGGGGGGGATGGGACCGTCAACGAGGTTGCCACCGGTTTGATGCGGGCGAGTTCGTCCGCAGATTGTCGGCCGGCAATCGGGATTCTCCCACTGGGGACTGCCAACGATCTCGCGCATGCATGCGGCATCCCCCTGGACCCCGCGGAGGCTCTGCGGTTGGTGACCGACGGCCACCCGCAACCCATTGATGTCGGCCGTGTGCAGGATCGTGTCTTCGTCAATGTGGCGACGGGGGGCTTTGGCACACAGGTGACGCTGGAGACGCCGCCGGAGCTGAAGCAGCATCTCGGAGGCGCCGCGTACCTGTTGACGGGACTGTCGCGATTTACCAGTGTGCGATCGCTCCCCGCGAGCCTGCACGGCCCCGGCTTTGAATGGGAGGGGGCGTTCCTGGTGCTCGCCATCGGCAACGGACGCCAGGCAGGGGGCGGGCACGTGCTCTGTCCCAATGCGCTTGTCAACGATGGGCTGCTGGACGTGCGGATACTTCCCGAGCCGAAACCGGGGGATCTCAACAGAACACTCGCCGCATTTCTTCAAGAGGGGCTTGGGGCCTTCGAGCGGATTGTGGTAAAGGCTCGGCTCCCCTGGGTGGAAGTGGCGTCGGCAGACAGCATGAACGTAAATCTGGATGGCGAGCCGATCGCGGGAGAGAGGCTCCGCTTCGAGATTACGCCCGGTGCGCTGCGGATGTTCGTGCCTGAGGACTCGCCTCTTCTCCGCCGGTAACCGGCGGGTCGGCCAACTCGCTGAGGCTCGTCGGTTCCTCTCTTTCCGCCAGCAAATTGAGAGCCGCAAATTTCGGACCCGACAGCTCCACGCCTGCCAGCGCCTCTTCCAGGCGAGACTCGATACGCCGGGCGACGTGAAGCAATTGCCGCCCGTGTTCAATAGCGAAACCCCTCAGGAGCTTGCTTTCTGGGTCCAATCTCTGCTGGTGGTGCGCGGAATTCGGCGGTTGCCACTGGACGTCCTTCATTGGATTGCCACCACCCCGCTGCCAACTCGGCCGACCATTCGTCCGCGCATGCGCACTTCGACAGCGCTCGGTCGAGGTCAATGGCTGCCTGAAACCGCTCGTTTGGCTCCTTCGCCAGACACCGGGCGACGACCGCGGCGATATCCGCCGGCACGTCCGTCCGGAAGTCGGTCAGCGCTGGTGGCGGCTCCGAGCGATGGGCCGCGAGCAGTTGACCGAAGCTCTTCTCCTGAAACGGAGGCCGTCCGGTCAAAGCAAAAAACGCCACCGCACCCAGGCCGTAAATGTCTCCGCGGGGGTCCACGGCGGACTCGCCTGCCGCCTGTTCCGGAGACATGTAGTCGGGCGTGCCGAGCACGGTTCCGATTCGCGTCAGCCGGGTATCGCGGACGAGCGACAGGTCTTGCACCAAGCCGAAGTCGAGTAACTTCACCACGTCGCGCTGGCCACCTAGCGTGGCGATGATGACGTTGCCGGGTTTCACGTCCCGATGCACCAGTCCCGCCGCATGCGCCTCCGCCAGCGCCCCACATAGTTGTCGAAGCAGATACACGACTCGACCGGGCGGAAGTGGCCCATTTTCGCGGACCAATCCATCAAGAGTGGGACCGTCCAGACGGTCATGGCGACGATGTATCCGGGCTCAGTGAGCCAGAACTGGCGGGGCTGCGCAAGCAGGCGCGCGACTGGTTGTGCCTCGAGCTGGCCGCCTGGACCGAGAAGGTGGACACCGGCACGGAACCGGACCGCATCCAAGCTCAGAAGCTGTTGGCGCGCTGGCGGGACGACCCCGACCTGGCCGGGCTGCGCGACCCGGGTGGCTTGGAGAAGCTGTCCCCGGACGAGCGCCAAGAGTGCCGTTCCCTGTGGCGCGACGTCGAGGCCGTGATCGAATCCCCGCCGCGCGCCAGGTAGTTCCCGGCGGAGTGGACGCGTCGAAGTGACTTGTGGAATCGGCGAGTCGATAAGACGTCGATAGGGCCAAGAAAAAAGTTGCGTGAGCAAAGGACCATGCCAGGCCTGAATTTCCGTCGAACCCACGAATGCCCGCCGCGTTTACTGTCAAATTGACAGCAACGGTCGGCCGTTCTTGCCATTTTGACGGTATTTGAAGGTCTGGAAGCCACGAGCGGTTTGCTCCACTTTTTACCGGTCTTTCCCTGGCGATCTCGACCAAACCGATTGGCTTTTCGTCGGTTGCGACAAGGCGTCTTCACCACGCATTCGAGGCTCATCTGCCGTCGGCCAAATTGGCGCACGAGTTGCAAGAATGGTTCTGCTGACATTGCCCCACATTGGTTCAATATCAGAAAGGAGCTTGAACATGGCGCGTCATCTCGCACAATCGGCCACCGAGGCGTCTCGGGTGGGCAACGGTTCGAGGCCGGACATGGAAACGTTTTTCGATCGTTTGCTGGGACTTCGCGAGGATGCCTGGCCAAGGTCAGACGCGTTTGCGCCACGGATGGATATCGCGGAAAACGCAAGCGAATACGAAATCGTCTTGGAGGTTCCCGGTGTCGAGGCAACGGACTTCAACGTCGAGTTTAAGAACGGCGAGCTATGGATCACGGGTGAAAAAAAACCCGCGGAACCACGTAGCGACAAGACCTACCATCGTGTCGAGCGACACTACGGGCAGTTCCGGAGGGTGGTTTCGTTGGCGGCGCCCGTGGATGAATCGAGGATCAAGGCGGATTACTCGCAGGGCGTGCTGACCGTGACCATTCCCAAGGCCGAGAGCGCCAAGCCAAAACGGATACACGTCAACGTATGAGCGTATCCAAAGCTTGCCTCGTCTAGGCCGTCGGCCGGCGGCCGACGAGGCATCGTTGAAGGACGTGCGCCATGCCTCGTTCCATTCAGCCAGGTCAGCGCCGAATGGTCGTCATCCTCGGGCGCCCCGAGGTCGTGCAGATTCTCGAAGCCTGGCTCTACAGCCGTAATTGTTGGACTTGCAAGTCGGAAAGTTCGGGAAAAATCATTGTGTTGTTGGAGCACGAATTGGGCGAACTCGTACCCGCACTGTCGACGACCCGGGAGCAACAACAACGGAATACCGGTCCGGGATGAACCTTCCCGACACCTGTCTTGTCTTGCTCGATCGAGGATGCCGAGATCCGCTGCCACGTCCAAGCCGCTATTTCTCGGGCGAAGCCCGTTTTGGTTTTGAGGCCGTGAGGACCACGCGCTGGGTTCAGGCAACCGTCGTCCTGCGACTGCAATCCACGTTGGGCTTTCAAGCGCACGGACATCACTCTTGAACGCTCAGTATACGCTTCTTGATTTTCGAGACCGTGTGGAGCTTTACCTGAGCGGCCCACGGCCCATCGACCGTCCGCAGGGTCGAACTGAGGGCGCCAACATCGAGCGAGAGATTCGTGACCAGGACGTCGTCGCCGTGGAATACCAGGCTATTCGACCAGAGAAAACCGATGGGCGCGCCGTCTTTGTCGATCCCGCCGAAATCGCCAAGCTTGGCGATCACCTGGCCTTGCTTCGGCTCAAGCACCATGATCTCGTTGGACTGATTGCACGCGATCCACAGGTTGTCGTGCTCATCAATGATGAGACCGTCTGGTCCACCGCCCGCGCGGTTCACGAAGACCTCGGGGGCGCCGGGCTCGAGCGGCGAGCCGCTCACCGGTATCTTCACGATCGTGTCGTTTGCGGTGTTGGCGACGAACAACGCCGTCTGCTCGTTGTTGAACGCCAGGCCATTCGCGCCAATGGGAGGCGGCGGCCTCGTCGGCTTGAGGAGCGGGCTCTTGACCCAGGCGGTCCCCTTGCCGCCGGCTTTGCCCACTTTCCAGATAATCCCCTCGTGCGCGTCAGTCACGTACACGTTTCCGGCGCCGTCAATGGTCAACCCATCAAGACCGGGGTTCTTGCCCGTGACCGCCATGAATACGGACGAGGCGCCCGTCTTGGGATCGACGCTCAGGACCTTCGCGGCTTTGTAATCGATGACGAGCAACTGGCCGGAGTGCGGATGGAAGCGAAGGTCAAGCAGCCATGGAGTTGAGCCAGCAATTGTGACGCTCCGCAGGTGCTTCCCATTGCGATCGAACACAATCAGTGTTCCGCCACTCGTGTCTGGTTTGTTTGCCGCCACGGTGACCACATAGACGTTGCCCTCGCGGTCTACGCAAATGCCCTCGGGGTGCGCCTCACCCGGAGGCAGCGTGGCGAAGCGCTCGACCTTGCCGCGCTCCCAGGCCTGCGCGCCGATCGGCGCCATCAGCAGCACCAGCAGCGTCAGTATCGCGTTGGTTTTCTTCATACTCATTTCAGACCCTCCCAACTTCGCGGGGCTCATGGTTGATTCAGTCGGGTGTCATAGGCGTGGCTCCGCTATGCCCTGGCGGGCTCAAGCGGAATACGCCATGACCTGAATGACTTGCTTGCCCAGATCAATTGTCCCGATGCCCCTCACCTGAATTTCGTTCACCCAAGCGTAATCCTTCGAAGAAGCAAACAATGTCATGTTCACGCGGAGATCAGCGATGCCGCCTTCTGGCCGAAGAATGGCCACTCCGTCGCCGTGAGCGGCAATATTTTGTTCATCCTCTGTCCTGATCGTTTCATGAATGTGGAGTTCAAAGCGGCCATCCGCGCCGACACGGACGTAATCAATTCCCTCGGCAGCGCTATTCAGCTTCGGCCCGGTCGCTTTGCCCTCGAAAGCGACATCGAATCTCGCGCCTTCAACGGGTGGTGTCACTTCCCCCGCCGCCAATGCCGCAAAACTGACACCGAATTCCTTCATGCCGGTGATGTTCAAGGTCAGCCTGTACAGCAACTCACGCACTTCAATCGTACTCATGATTGCTCCTTCTGAATCGCGCAAAAGACTGCCAAGGACTAACTGTCACCGGGCGGCCACCACGCTTGCCAGCCGCTTCGCCTCGGCCAGCAGCAATGCCGGGTCGTTGAACGGCCGATTGCTGATGTCGCGCCAGCGAATGCGGCCCTGGGCATCGATCAGAAACGTGCCGTGCAGCGGCTGGTTGCCGGCTTCACTACAGCCATAAGCCTTGAAGACGTCCAGCTTCGCGTCGGAAAGCAGCGGGATCGGAAAGCCGCCTTCGTCTTGGTAATCGGCCAACGCATTTTCCAGGTCTTCCGGCACGTCAGTGCTGATGGCGACCAGGTCGTATCCAAGGGCCGCAAACTCCCGAGACTTCGCCGCGAAGTTGTTGAGCTGCTCCATGCAGCGGATGCAGCCGGAGCCCTCGTAGAAGATCAGCACCATTTGCCGACCCTGATACTGACCGAGCGAGACAGTCTTGCCAGAGCCGTCGGGCAGGCTCCAGGCGGGGGCCGGCGAAGGCCCTCCGGCTTTGCCGTCGCTGTCGCGATTGGCCGGAGGAGTTTGGGCGAGCGGTGTGGCGGCCGGCTTCGGCGACGTGGAGCCCGGCTTCGGAGGCTGTTCATACTTGTCATATTCATAGCCGAGCTGCGCGATCCGGTCGCCCGCGCTGACCGGCATCTCCACTCGATTGCCGCTGCGGTCCGCGAACGTGAACTTGCGGTCGAGGTATTTGGCGTCGGTTGGATTGCTGTTGCCGAGCCGGTTCCAACTCTCCCAAACCCGGTCCAGGTTGCAGTGATGGAGATAAAAGAGCGGATCAGCGCCGACCGTGGCGAAGTCGGCCATATCGCCCCCAAGGGCGATGTGAGTGAAGAAATGCGGGTTCTGGTCCAGCCTGGGGTTGAACCCAAGACTGCCGGTCGGCGAGTCGATGTAAAACTTCTCATTGAGGCAGTCCAGACTGAGCCATCCCATCCAGAGTGTATCGATCCGTTCGCCCCCATTGACCCAGGGCCAGCGGGTGCCGTTATATAGCGTGGTGCCCGGATCCCGGAACACCGCGGGGAGGACAAGATCGTCGGGGTTTCCGGTAACCGGATTCCAGTAGGGCAGCGAAAAATCGTCATCTCGCAGCACCTCGCGGATCGTCTGCTCGAACTGAGAGAGCATCAGGCGATGCCACGGCAGGAAGTACCACTGTTCATATTGCTCAGGGTCAGAGGGATTGTACGGGTGGGCCTGGCAGCCGTTCCATACGGCCTCGGCAAAGGCCCGTTTATCCTGCGGAAGTGACGCGATGACTTCCGTTTTCTTCTTGCTCGCGAAGTCCCACAGGAAGGCCGGTGGGCCCTTGATCCAATGGGTATACCACCACCAGGTCCAGGAACGGGTATCGTAGTCCGGCAACGTCCGCATGATCTCGATCGCCCGCGCGAATTTCACGAGCATCACCTGGCCTTCGGGGCTGTTGATGTTGTAGCGCGTGTAGAGCCTCTTCTGGCCTGCGGAAGGCACCCCCTCCTCGCTCGTCGAGCGCGTGGAGAGCTCCTTTGGGCCAGCGGAAGGTGTCCCCTCCACGCTCGTCGCAGCCTTCGGTGGATTCGGGTTGAACTGCAGCTCCAACACGTCGTGGAACGCGGTGTGGACTTCGAGTTTGGGGTCGAACATCGCCATCGCGCCGGCAGACTGGATCATTCCGCTCACTAGGTGAAAGCGATTGTTGATCACCGCGCCTGCGAGGCCGTGACGGGGCATCGGCATGGGCAGTAAAGTGGTCCAGGAATTGGTCGTCGGCTCGTACGCTTCGATGCCTCGAAACGTACCGACGAGCTCTTTCGTTGTCACCTCGCCGCCGGCACAATAGATCCTGCGACCGTCCGTGCCCCAGCCGCCGCCGCTTCGAGCCGTCGGCATCCGCTCTTTAGGGGCGCTCCACATGTCGGACACGGGGTTATACTCCTCGACAACGTCCGTGTTGCTGGCGGATAGGATGAACCCGTGGCCGGTGCGACCGCCGATGACATAGATCTTGCCATTGACAGCGCCGGCGAACGCGTGATTGCGCGGCACCGCCATCGGCTTGCGGCTCACCCACTTGTTCGTCGCGGGGTCGTACACGTCGTTGGAGTTGAGAACCCGACACGGTCCGAAGAACGTGAAGAACGGATCCTTGGTCCCTTCGACCGTCGTGGCGCCGCCGATCACATAGATCTTGCCGCCGGCTTCGACAGCCACTGCGGAACCGCGATTGCCGGGCAGCGACGCCAGGGTCTTCCAGGAATCGGCCGCAGGGTCGTACTCCCATACATCGTCAATGGGTTGCCATGCACCGCCGGTTGGGATCTGAGTTCCCTCCGGGGCGACGAAGCCGCCGAACATGTAAATCTTGCCATTCGCAGCGGCCAGGGCGGCGTGGTGCGCCGGCCGAGGCATCGACGTTTTCTTCGTCCATTTGTCGGTGGCCGGGTCGTACTCGTAGTTGGCCCCGCGGGCTTTGCCCTCACCCCAGCCGCCGATCACGTACAACTTGTCGTTGACGGCAACGCCGTAGAGTTCTTCATCCGGCTCCGGGAATGGTGCCGCCTTCTTCCAGGGGGAAGACGGCATTTGAGCCAGCGCCGCCGTCGTAAAAACCAATGTGCTGGCGATCACGGCAAGGATTGCAATTCCGCGTTGTAGCATTGTCGACATAGAAGTCTCCTTTCGAGGTAGCTGACGAACAGACAACCGCTGCCTGTTCGCATGGATCAGAATGCCTGAGGCAGCTTTCTCTTCTGGCCGTCGCGGCGGACCCCTTTGTGGCCTCATATTCCTAAGAGGCGCGGGTGGACACCAATTCGGCTATACTGTCGCTACACCGTTTTTGCAGGCTCCCTCGCATGAACGAAGAACCGACGACTGCCGCTATCCAGCGTTGCCTTGACGCCCTGCAAGGCGACAAGGGCGCGGAACCGCTCATCCGCGACCTGTTGGAACGGGCTGTCCAACGCCTGCGCCTTTTGTGTGCAAGCATGTTGAAGCGGAGCTACCCGCGGCTGACGCAAGCGCCGTTGAATTTCGAGACGGACGAGCTCCTCGACGGCGTGGTGGCCGGCCTGATTACGGCCCTGCGGAAAGTCCAACCCCAAACGGTGCGCCAATTCTTTGCTCTGGCCAATCAGCACATGCGTTGGCAACTCAATGACCTGGCCCGCCTCTTAGATAGTCGGCCAAGGCCGATCGCCGTTGCGGAATCCGGCGTGTTGGCCCCGCCGCAGAGCAGCGACTCTTGCCTCAGTCAGGATGCTCGCCGCATGTTGGTGGCGATCGAGGGCTTGCCGTCGGAGGATCGAGAGGTGTTCGAATTGGTCCGAATCCAGGGCCTGTCCCACACCGAGACCGCCGCTGTGGTCGGGGTTTCGGTGAAAACCATACAGAGACGGCTGAATCGTGCTCGCCTGCTTTTGGCGCAACAGTTGGCCGACCTTCATCCCGACGGGCAGGGCGGACCCAGCGAGGAATCGTCTCGCGAAACGCCCAAACCTTGAGAGAGGGCCGCCGATGGCCGTTGACCCCCGCGTGTTTTCGCTGCTCGAGGAGATACTCGACTCGGGGCGATCACCGGAAGAAGTCTGTGGCGACGATCTTGAGTTGCTTCCGGAGGTCCGCCGACAGTGGAACTCTTTCCGCCGGATCGACGCGGAGTTCGAGGCGTTGCTTCCATCGTCGAATGGACCGCACGCAATCCAGTCGACACCCCAACCAGCCACAACGCCGGAGATCCCTGGCTACCGGGTGGATGCGGTGCTCGGTCAGGGAGGCATGGGCATCGTCTACAAAGCCTGGCACCTGCGTCTCAATCGCCCGGTTGCACTCAAGATGTCACTGTCCGGCCCTTACGCTCGGCCGCAGGAATTGGAGCGTTTCCTCCGCGAGGCGGAGGCGGTTGCCGCGCTGCATCACCCCAACATCGTTCAGATCCACGACGCCGGCGAGGTGGACGGCCGGCCATATTTCACGATGGAGCTGGTCGAAGGCGGCAAGGTGGCCGATCGAATTCAGGGGGTTCCGCAACCGGCTCGTCAGGCGGCCGCGCTGGTGGCGACGCTGGCCGAGGCTGTCCAAGCGGCACATCAGCGCGGCATTGTGCATCGGGACCTTAAGCCGGGCAACATCCTGATCACTGTGAACGGCACGCCCAAGGTAACCGACTTCGGCCTGGCTCGGTGGCTGGACGGCCGCGAAGAGCTGACGCTTAGCGGCACCCCCGTCGGCACGCCGAGCTACATGGCGCCTGAGCAGGCGCGAGGAGACAAGGTTGCGACTGGGCCGGCATCGGACACCTACGCTCTGGGGGCCATCCTGTACGAATTGCTCACGGGTCGGCCGCCCTTCCGCTCGGACACCGTGTCGGCCACGCTGCATCAGGTCGTGCATGAAGAGGCGGTGCCGCCGCGACGGCTGAACCCGCGGGTGCCGCGCGACCTGCAAACCATCTGCTTGAAGTGCTTGCACAAAGAGCCCCAAAAGCGCTATGCAAGCGCGCAAGCCCTGGCGGACGACTTGCGCCGTTTCGAGCGGGCCGAACCCATTAAGGCCCGTCCCGTGGGACCAGTTGAACGCGGCGTGCGCTGGGTGCGACGCCGGCCGACCCTGGCCGGGGCGCTGGGCGCCGGCGTGCTGTTGGGATTGGCTCTCCTTATCACCGTTCTTTGGTGGCACGGGCAGCGGAAAGCGCTCGAGGCGGCGGCCGTGGCCTACGCCGAGGCAGACCTGAGCGAGTCGGAGCGCCTGCGAGACCGAGGGGAGTTCAATGCCTCGGCCGCCCTGCTGCAACGGGCCAAGGACCGGCTGCACGAATTTGTTCCCCCAGAGCTGCGCGACCGCCTTGCGACGGCGTTCAACAACCTGGAGCTTGTCACGCGACTGGATGCGATCCGCATGGAGCGTGCGCTCGTCAAGCCGCCCGCCGAAACTCTCAGTGTCCTGGTCCTGCCAATGACCGAGGCCGTCGATGCGACGCTGTCCGGTCGCCACTATGAGGAAGCGTTCCGCGATGCGGGTATCGGTGCGCCCGGAGACGATGCGGCGGAAGTGGCCGCGCGCGTTGGGAATTCGCTCGTGCGCCGGGCTCTCGTGGCCGCGCTCGACGACTGGGTCGCTTGTGCCGATGGGGACCAGCAGGCCTGGGTCCTCGCAGTGCTTCGGGCTACCGACCCGGACCCTTGGCGCGATCGCGTGCGCGACCCCGCAACGTGGGACAACCCGCTGGCGCTCGGCGACCTCGCCGCGCATGCGCACCCGGTCGAGCAGTCGCCCCAACTCCTGGCCCTGCTCGGCGCCAGGCTGCGGGCCCAAAAAATTGACGCGGTGCCTTTCCTCTCGCGCGTGACGGCGGCCTACCCCGACGACTACTGGGCGAACATCGAAATGGGAAACGCCTTTCTCGCTCAGTCCAACGCGGCGGATGCGGTTGAATCATATCGGGCAGCCCTGGAGCTGCGCCCCGAAACGACTTCCATCCATTACGCGCTCGGCTGCATGTATCTCGGTCTGCACCGCTGGGACCGGTGCATCGCCGAGTTGGAGCAGGCCATCCGCCTGGATCCCGACAACGCCTGGTGCCACAACCGCCTGGGGGTCGCCTGGGCGTGGAGGGGCGGCCACGACGACGAGGCGATCAACCAGTACCGCGAGTCGATCCGCCTCGATCCCAACATCGGCTGGACGCACCACCATCTGGCCGTGAGTCTGGAGCGTGAGCGCCGTTTCGAGGAGGCCGCTACGGAATTCCAGGAGGCCGCGCGACTATTCCCCGAGAAACGCGCCGAGTGGAAGCGCGACATGCGGCGCATGTTGATGAAACTCGGCCGCAGCGCCGACGTGCATGCCGCCTGGAAGGAGGAGCTACCGGCTCATCCGACCGAGCCGGACGACTGGTTCGGTTACGCCGAGCTCTGCCTGTTCCTGGGAGATGAAGACGAGTACCGCCGCGTCCGCGGTGACCTGCTGGCGCAGTTCGGGGCGATCAACGACCCAGACGTCGCGGAGCGGATTGGACGCGCCTGCCTGCTGCTGCCGCCGTCAGCCGACGAACTGCGACAGGCCGTCGCGCTGACGGAGCGCGCCGTGGCGGTCGGCCGGGAAGGACATGAATTCATCTACCCCTACTATCGCTTCGCAGAAGGGCTGGCGCGCTATCGTCAAGGGCGGTTCGACGACGCCATCACGCTGATGACCGGCGACGCCGCCCAGGCATTGGGGGCGTGCCCCCGCCTCGTGCTCGCCATGGCGCTGCACCAACAGGGCCGCAGGGAGGAAGCCCGCAGTGCGCTGGAGGATGCGATCCGCCAATCTGACTGGACGCCGCTGAGCGCGGACCACCATGACGTATGGATCGCTCATATCCTCCGTCGTGAGGCCGCAGCGCTGATTTTCCCGGACAGGTCGTCGTCTGTGGAGGGCAAGCATACAAACGAGACGATAGACGCGGAATCGCGGCGTTGACCGAGCGACGGTCACGGCGTCAGTTCGAGTCTGCCTTCCTATCCGGTACGTTGTTCTCGTGTTTCAGCTCTCGAAAAAGCAGTTGAGAGAAGTGGTACAGGTCGCTCTTCCACACTTTGAAATCGTGCTGACCGCCGGAAACGACATTGTAGACGTGCGGCACGTTTTTCTCGTCGAGCATGTTGTGAACGCCTTGGCTGATCCTGAACAGGCGGTCCTGGTCACCACAGGCGACATATAGCAGCCGTAGCTTCGCCGTCGCCTCCTGAGGGTCCTTGATGAGCTCTGCGGGGGGCTTGGTATTTGGTGCTGACGAGAACCCACCCACCCAGGCGAACGTGTCGAGGTTGTTGAGCCCGAAGTTGAGCGCCTGCCCTCCGCCCATCGACAATCCGGCCAGAGCGCGCGACGCGCGGTCGGTCTTCACCGAGTAGGTCTTCTCGATGAATGGGATCAGATCGGTGAGCAGGTCCTTCTCGAAGGCGGCGAACGCCGGCGACTGCGTGGGGATCGGATCGCGCGCCGTCACGTCCTTCGCGGCCCGGCCGTTCGGCAGGACAACGATCATTGGCACCGCCTTCTTGTCGGCATACAGGTTATCGAGGATCACGTCGGGCGAACCGCCGCGCGCCCATTCGTTCTCGTCGCCGCCGATGCCGTGGAGGAGGTACAAGACGGGATACTTTTGATCCTGGGAGTACCCCGGTGGGGTATAGACCCGCGCTTTGCGCTCGATCCCCACGGTCGTCGATTCGTACTCGACCGTTTCCAGGTTGCCGCGGTCGATGCCCTCGCGGCGGGTGTCGAAACCATCAGGCGGCGCGGGGAACCTCCCGTCGGCCGATTGTGCCGATGCCGGCACTGTTGCGAATGCCAGCACGGCATACGCGATAAGCGCCTGGATGCGTACGATCATGATTTTATCCCCTTCAATGTGTATCCGCAGGATACAGCAACTTATTCCAGCAGTGGTAGAATGGCGGGCATGACGGCGACTACCTCGACCTGCTCCCACACCCAGTCGGCACCCTTGTGCCTGTTCGTTTACGGCGGGGCGATCTGGATATTCGTGGAAGCGGTGATGTGCCGTAACGAGATGCTTGATGAACAACTCTTCGCTCCTTTCAGAGACTGTTGCCAAACTCAAGCTGAGCCGGAATCATGGCGGTACAAAACCACCCGGACCCGCTCCAGCGTAACAAGGCCCTCGGTGATTAACGTGTCAAGATCGGGAAGAAACTCCGCAATCCGCTCCGGTTTGTCAACGATTTCAACCACCATCGGCAAGTCTTCCGACAGGCGAAGTATCTTGGCGGTATGGATGAGACTGCTCGCACCGAACCCCAAGGTGCCTCGCAGGACAGTCGCCCCTGCCAGCCCTTTCCGACGGGCCTCATCCACGATGACTTCATAGAGTGGGCGTCCGTGGTACTTGTCGCTCTCGCCGATGAAGATGCGGAGGAGTTCAGCTTCGGCCGGAAGTGCCATATTTCATCTCCTTCCTACAGACGACTGCCGATGGCGAGCCCCCCGAACATGCAGACGAGTCCCAAGGCGATCTGCCCGATGATGTTGGCGCCTGCGGGAAGCCATTGCGACTCCCGCAGGAAATCGGCGGACTGAAAGGTGAAAGTGGAGAACGTGGTGAACGATCCCATGAAACCTGTCAGGATGATGAGCCGTGTTTCACCGCTGATCAGCAGACGCTCCTCAGCCAGCGGATAAATCATGCCAAACAACAAGCAGCCAAGAGCATTGACCACCAAGATGCCCCACGGAAACTTCGTGCCGCAGAGCCGCAACACCAGCCCGTCAAGCCCGTAGCGGGCAAGCGTCCCGAAGGCACCCATCACCGCAAGCCATGCCAGTCGATGCCACACGCTACGGTCCATCCTTCTACACCGTCAACTTCTTGATCGTGCCTTCGGGCATTGGTGCGCTTCCCTTTGGGTGAGTGGTCGACGGATTGTAGCGATCCGGGTGCCGGAACGCCAATGGGGCGGCGATGCCATTAGGGTGCGATCAGCATCGAGTCCCTCGTCGGTTATCCGGTCATTGTCCCAGGCTCCATGTCGCTGAAGCAAAACAAGAACAGCCGACTCCCTGGTTTCTGCACGCTGGAATCCTTCCAAATTCCACGCAGCAGTGGCCTTGACACGCCAATCGCCACACACTAACATTCAAATGTCTGAATGTCTTAACGCAATGGATGGTCCCATGCCGCACCGTGTACTGGTAACAAAAGAGCTTGCGGACTTCCTGAGTGTCCTCTCGCATCCGCACCGCATTCGCATTATTGAGGAGTTGCGAGATACGGAACTTGACGTGACTTCGCTGCAAGAGGCTCTGGGCATCAGCCATTCCGGGGTGTCGCAACATCTGATGGTGCTACGCTCCCACCGGCTCGTTTCCGAACGCCGAGAAGGGCGTCGTGTGTTCTACCAGCTACTCCAGCCTGAAATTGCTTCTTGGTTGATGGACGCAACTCGGTTCCTTGAAAAAGAATCTGCTGCGGCAGCAGAGCTTCGGAAAGCCATTGATAAGACCCGCAAGAACTGGTCGGGAAAATGAACATTGCCGTGACGGAGTGATCTCAACGGAATGAACCCAGCTTTCCAGAAAGGCAACAAGGAACCATGCAAAAGCTGATTCAAGGCATTCACCAGTTCCAGGGAAAGAGTTTCCTGCCGCTTCAAGGGCTGTTTGAGCAATTGGCAAAGGGCCAGAATCCAGAAACTCTGTTCATCACCTGTTCCGACTCCCGAATCGACCCCAGCTTGCTGACGCAAGCCAGGCCCGGCGATCTGTTCATTCTTCGCAACGCTGGGAACATTGTGCCACCACACGGTGCGGGCAACGGCGGTGAAGCAGCGACCATCGAATTCGCAGTGGCCGCTCATGGTGTCAAGGACATCATCATCTGCGGTCATTCCCACTGCGGAGCGATGCAGGGCTTGCTGAAACCTGAGCAAGTCGCCTCACTTCCTGCAGTCTCGTCATGGTTATCCCACGCTGAGATGACCCGCCGTATCATGCGTGACAACTACGGCCATCTGGAAGGGGAGCGTTTGTTGACTGCCACCGTTGAAGAGAACGTCCTGGTGCAACTGGAGAATCTACGGACGCTTCCCGCAGTCGGCTCACGTCTGGTGCGAGGCGACCTTCACTTGCATGGGTGGGTCTACAAAATCGAAACCGGCGAAGTGTTCGCCTACGACGTAGAAAATGCGCAGTTCGTGAAACTTGCCGAGTATAATCCGCAGATCGAAACCAACGTGCGGCGACGGACCACCCACGTCATCTGACCCGCCCCTCATGAGGGTGTTCGCTCCATGCACTCGACCCCGACAAGATCGGTGTCACCGGCGAGTCGGCAGGTGGTCATCTGGCGGCGATGCTCGGAACCACCGGCGACGTAAAGGAACTTGAAGGCGAGTTGGGCGAGCATTTGAGAGAAAGCAGCCGAGTGACCTGCGTAGTCGATCAGTTCGGTCCCAACGACTTGTTGGCAATGGGCGGTTCGCACAACAATCCCAACTCGCCGGAATCGAAGTTGGTGGGCGGTGCGGTTCAAGAGATGCAGAAAGTCGCTCTTGAAGCCTCAGCAACGACGCACACATCCACGGACGATCCGCCGTTTCTTCTGATTCACGGCACGAGCGACAATGTTGTGCCGTTCAATCAGTCCGAGTTGCTGCACGAGGCGCTCAAGAAGGCGGGCGTAGAATCAATGCTCGTGCCGGTCCAAGGTGGCGGTCACGGGAATTTCCGCACAAACGACGTGGCCGAACGGCTCAGGCAATTTTATGACAAGCATCTTCGGGGCAAGGAAGTGACGATTTCCGCAGAGCCGATCAAGCAGGGAAAGCAATGATTATTTCAAGGCCCCAGGGCAAGACGAAAGAACGAGGTCGCCGTCAACGAAAGGCAGCGGTCGGCCTAAAGCGGTATCGAAAGAGAAAAACCTACCCACCTTGATAGCCGGATAGGTTCTTGCGGCTGACTACGGCAGACTGACCAGCACCCAAATCATCGCGCCCACCATTCCGATGAACCAGCCCATTGCCGCCGACAATGCCAGATGTTGGGTGCCAGGCGGCAAACCCGGAATCCCGGTGGCGCAACCAACTGCGATGCCTGAGCCACTGCATCCAAAGTTGCCAAAACCCGCCAGCCGATGAGAGCACTGCTGGACCGATGCCGTTCACCGTTCAACCGTGAAGTGCGATAGACATCACGGCCACGGCGATGGAGGCGATCAGGGTAAGCCATTCAGCCTCGGTCATCCTTCGCCCTGATTCTCCGACAATTCCTTCGATTCGTCCGTCCGATCAGATTCCTCCGTCCTCTGGCGCAAGGCGGAACACCTGCCCGCCCGGTGCCTGAAAATAGAAACGGCTCTTGTCGGGATACTCGACTTCCTTCACGCCGAACTCAACCAGCCGCCGTTTGACATCTTCGACATCTTTCGCCTTGATTTCCAGCCACGCTGCTTTCAGTTGATCTTCCTCGGAGAGAACATCGGCCTGGTCGCAATAGAAAACGCCCAGCACGAAGCCGTCAGCGAACAGAAACAGGTCCAGGTTTTCAGCCGGGCTCGGCATCGTCGTGCATTGAAGGGCATCGACGTAGAAAGACCACACTCGCTCCCGCAGGCTTGAGTGGACGTTGAACTTCATGTGGTTGCCGATGGTGGTCATGGCTGGTCCCTCACCAATCGGATTCCTTGGTTTCGAGCGTCTTCAGTTGACCGATCATGATTGCGATCAGCTTTTCAGCAATGGGCTTTAGCTCGTCGTTTCCGTTGACCTGGCCTGTCGGCTCAAAAAGGAGGAACTGAATCGCAGTCATTGCCACAACCCGTTGCCGGGCTTCGAGGCAGGCGTACTGCCACCTCTTCGACCCGATTGGTGTCGGATGGGCGTCTCGCAGCAGAGCGTCGATTTCTGTTTGCAAATCCATGATCTCCAGTAGCTTCTTGCCGATAAGCTCGCCGGTCTTTTGAGCGTCACGCCGCTCATCGTCAGAAACACCCATCGTTGAAACTCCTGGTTGTTTTAGCCGCTCACGGCACGAAACACGGATCGTCCTGGATTGCTTTCATGCTTTGATCCACTGAAAGGGCATCGTACATCCCAACCCATTCGCTCCCCGTGTACCGCATGAAATAGAGCGCGAACTTGCCGTTGCCGAGGTATTCCATCCGTACAAACTTCGACTCGAACGTTGGCGAGAGGGCGTTCGGTCCTGGGCAGGCGTAGGTCGAGATGAAGTAGAAGTAATTTCTGTACCACTTCGTCCCGATGTCGATCAAGTAGTTGAAGTGCTTGCCTTTTGGCGGCGGCAGAATGTGCTTGGGTTTCAAGACGTTCTCGATCAGGTCGGTGGCCTTGGCTTCCAATTCCGCCTTGATTGAAGCTGGCACAGGCGGCTGGGGACTCTTGAGCGGGCTAATCTCCCAGGCTTTGCGCTTCTTTGCCATCGTCGTCACCCCCTTCGATCACGCTTCACCGCCCCAAAGGCAGCGTAGCACGAGTTCTTGTGAAGCAATTCGACTTCGCCGAAACCGACTGCTCGCAGCAAGTCCAGTTGGAACGGGACGGAGCGTGGCGTGTCTTCGGCGATGATCCGTTCGTACATTTCCTCTCGAAAGGTATCGCGACCAGCGGCCGTCAGGTACTCGCCGTACCGCCGCCAATGAATCGCCTGGACTTCGGGAAGGGCGCTTTCGACGATATCGAAGATCCAAAACGAGCCACGGGGCTTGATCACATCGTGCAGTTTTTGGAAGACCGTTTGCCATTCGTCGTCGGTTCGCAGGTGGTGCAACACGGCCGAGGCCAGAACGATGTCGAAACGCCCGTTTCCAACGCCAATGTCCCGGATGTCGGCTTGAATGACTTCGACGGCACCCGTCGTCTTGGGACGAACTCTCTGAACGGCCCGGTCGAGCATTGCCTGGCTGAGATCAACCAAAGTCACGTTCAGTTGCGGCATTCGCTCCAGAAGTTTCAGCGTGTAACTGCCACCGCCGCAACCGACATCGAGAAGATGCGTGGCGTGGGGAGTCGTGACTGCCGCAGCTTCTGCAACGAGAGCCATTGCCAAGGCCGAATCGACGGCTGAGACCTGGCCCGTTTCGAGGTTTGCGTAGCGGTCTGTTTCAGCGTCGAAACGTTGACGGATTTCTTCAACGGTGGATTTCTGGGTGGTCATGGGGAACCTGACGAGGGAGAATGTCAGGCTGGTCCTACTTGGTCGCACATCCTCCGTTACGCCATGCAGTGCGTTGCCAGGTGAATTGCCTACCACGATCTTTCATCGAATTGATACCCGTGAGCGTGTAACAAATACACCATCTGCCCGATATGGTTGCTCATGTGACCGGCACAAACCAGAAATATGCCGAAGCGGTTTTGGACGGGTGAACCGCCGGTTGCAAACGGACTGCCAAGCACCTGGCCGTCTTGTGAACGGAGCGTCTGGACCACCATTCCCACGGTAGCATTGAACGCAGTCAGTATTTCGTCTGCAGTGCGACCGATTGAGGCGTCGGAGAATTCCGCCACCCGGTTGCGAACGTACCCGCTCCCGGCGACCCCTGTCCCGATGAAGTGGCTCAGGCTTCCGGTCAAATGGACCACCAGGTTGCCCACGCTGTTGCCGAAGGGAAGCGGGTTCACCCACAGTTGTTCGGGACCGAGGGTTCGGGTGAGTTTTTCGATCCGATTCCCAAGATGCACGAAGTAGTCCGCAAGCTGGCCTTGAACTGCGAGCAAGTCGATGTTGTCGTCGCCCATCTGTTCACCTCTTCCGAATCAGAATTGGTTTACTGCCTCGGCGTATTGTACTGGTGAAAGCTGACGATGCAGACCCCCGCACGCCCTGGATTGATCCTACAACGACATCGGGCTTCTCGAACTCTGCTTGGGCGACGGCAACAGACTCATCGAAACTCCGATCGGGCAACGCCGAGTTAATGACCTCGTGGCCGTACTGGGCCAAGTATGTCGGCTTGACGCCGCCTGGGACCGATTGCCAGGCGTGGAGAAAGAGGATGATCATTGGGTAGCTATTCCGGTAAAGGCCAAGATCGTGCCAATCATTTTACCATCCGAAAATCGGGGTGCTGACACCATCGCCTCAATCCAGCCGGCAGCAAGAAATGCGATACGCACGTTTGCCCCAGTGCAGACACGTATTCCACGGCACAATCGCCTGCATTGGACAAGATGCCTGCGTCGGAAGTGAATGTTCGCAAATCTCCTCCGAGATCCGTGACGCCGGAGAACTTCTCAGACAAATGTAGGCACAAGTGGGCGAGCAGGGCGTGGTCAACATCGCTATTGCACATCGCTGCAAGGCCAATCTGATCTTGCGGAGTCCAAGGCAATATGGTCGCCAGTGCGTCGATCTCATCCACGTCAAATTGTTCGCCAAGCGTCATGATGAATGGGCGACCCTCGCCGCAATAATCAACCCCAATCGCTCTGCCATCGGAAATCCAGAAGTCGGTCGAGGTGCTCTGGATGTCAACTGAAGTAGCGTCGGACATCTGCCGAATGACCGAAGCAATGTCGTCGTCGCCCAACGAGCTTGGCAAAACAACTGACGCAGAAGGTCCAGCCATACGCCGTCCTCAGCCAACTGTTTTCCCGTAAAGCCGTGCGAAGAACGGCCCCCGCCTTGAGCAAGCCGACTTTGGTATTGGATGAGATCATTTGTTGGCACGTTGATCGTCGGACATCGAAAGGCCCAGGTCAAGGCTGGTGCCGGTCAAAACACGGCCTGGGCGATGCGGACGGCTTCACCGAAATTGTCGTCGGATTGACGACCTCATGGCGAGCTGGGCCAGGTTGGTCGGGAACGACTGCCAGCCGTGGAGGAAAAGGGTTTTCATGTTGCAGATCGCTCGTAGTAAGAATCGACGGCGGGTTGCCCCGTGTAGTTCGGTCCCGATTCGTCGTCAGCGCCGAGAAAATGGAACGGAAACTTCACCTCCCGTTGACCCTCGCACGTGACAAGTTTCTTCCGAGGTTGATACAGGAGGCCGTTTCGGCGAAACTCGGCCGCCAAGATGCGACCCGCCGACCGGCCATCCACGAACTTGCAGTTGTTCAAATCGAGGTTGGCTGCGAAGCGGCCGTCGTCGTGCAACCAGGAAACAGCCCGTGCGATCAGGTTCAGCTTGTCAGCGATATAATGCAGGCCATGCACACAGGTGATCAGGTCGAACCGCTGGTCGGGTTCCCAGGTGCTAAGTGATGCCGCCACGAACCGCAAGCATTTCACGGTTGGGTCAGGGCGTACAAACGCTTCGACTAAATCGACTCCGACGATCTTGAATTTGGCCTCCCAGCCGTGGCTACCGACAATCTGCGCCGCTTCGAGGAGCGCCCGACCCGATCCACAACAAAGATCCAGCCAGCTTATCTGATCGCCGCCATTCGATTTTTCCTCCAGCAAGCTGAGAAAATGGAAACCGAGGTCGCTGGAGTATCCGTTGGTACCAGTCAAGGTCCGTTCCCGGTTCATGCGACAGTTGGCGACAGTCCCTGATCGCTCCAGCGCATCGACGCCAAGTAGTCTTTTCATCGGGATCATCGTTGGTAAAGTTCGACGGCACGACCATCGGGATCACGAACTACGGCACGATGACCCCAGGCCGTCGTCTTCGGTTGCTCGGCAACGTGCGAACCCGAAGCTTGGAGTTCGTTGACCACCTTGGTTAAATCCGCCACGGCAAAGCCAAGTCGAGTCGTCGCATCGACTGGGATGTCGCCATCGGCAAGTGGATAAACCTCGAAAACGAGGTCGCCAATCTTGCCAGCGTAGTGAATCGGCCCGGTTCCGTGTTGCTCTTCGGCCAAAGTGAGTCCCAACGTGCCGTAGAATGCCCGTAGCAGGTCCACTTGGCGGCTCTTCAAAACCAAGGTGCGCCGCCACGAGCAGGCCGATCTTGGTTTTGGACGAGATCATTTTGTCATCCTCGATATTCACTGGTCGTTGAATTGCCGCCAGCTTCATCGCTCGGCTGCTCAGTGCGAAAACCCAGGTAGACCTGGAAGCCCTCGTCCATGAGCGACCTGATGTTGGCTGGCTCAACCCGCTTGCCGGTTCGATAGTAGATCAGCCGGTCGCCATCGCCTTCGACACAAACCCCGAGCGTCCGCTCGAACAACGCCAGAACCCCGTCCTCGAAAACTGCTCGAATCCTGGTCTCGTCGCTGCCACGAAGCAGGAACGCCTTGGAGAATACGGGATTCGACTCGAAGTCGATGTCCTTGTAACCGAAGACCTGGCCGATCTTGTGAAGCAGGTTTTCAGGCTGGAGGCTGAAATCGGGCAGGTTCAAAAGTGGCGAACGAATGGAGACGACGCTCTGTTTCAAGGTTTTGCCGTCCTCGCCGTCCTGCGTGAATTGATAGTCGAAGATGCCGACCTCCACGTCTTCGGTCGTGCCATGCAGCAGGTTCCTGATCTTCTTGCCCCCGCCCTGCGAAAACAACTTGAACTGGGAAAACTCCGAGATCAAGTTGTCGCCCCGTTCCTGGAATTGGAGGCCAAGTTGGTCGGCCACGGCCCGAATCCCGTCAGTCCGCTGTTTTGCCTTGCGTCGGGCCACGATGATGGCCGAGGCTATCAGCACAATCAGGCCGCCGACAATGAATGTGGCGACGGCATGACCGCCGAGGAAACCGAACAACAGACCGATCAAGACAAGACCAACCAGGCCCAACAGGCAGCCAAGTGTTCGTCTTGGCTGGTGATCTGGTACGGCGGGGGCGAACTTGTTCGGGTCTTCGTCCATAACGGTTTCGTTACTCCTTTCATGTCGTCGAGATTTGACCGCCTACTTTGCGCCGTCGGGCTGCCACGGCCTCAACCGTGGAATCCACCTGGGCACGTTCCGCTTGTAGGTCAGGTAATCGTTGCCAAATCGCTTCACCAGCCCCGGCTCCTCGGACAAGGGAATGTAAATGATGTTGATGATTGCGCCGACGATGACCAGGCCCAACAATGGTAGGGACGCTGCTAGAATTGCCTCGCCAAGCAGAATGAAATGAAGCCCGGAGATCATTGGATTGCGGACGTGGCGGTAAACGTCCTGAACGACGAGCCGTTTCGGCGGGTTCCACGGAGCCAGGGTGCCCTTGCCGACCATCCCGAACAACCGGATCGTGGCAACCAACATCACGAGGCCGAGAACAATCAACAATACGCCGACGACGGACAATCCGACACGAGTTGCTGGGGCCGACTGCCAAATGCCAAACGTGTCAGGCCCAATCCGCCATACGATTATGGCGGGGATGACGACCGTCACCATGAACGGCAGTAGAAGAATCGCCCGAATGTGTTGCCACATGGCTCGCTTGAAGTTTTTTTAGGCCCCCCTCGGTCATCAGCCGCTCCAAAGATCGTCAACGGGCTGATCTCCCTGGTCAAGGGCTGGCAACCCGGCGGATTTCTGGGCTAAAATGGTGCGAGCTGTCCCCCCACAGCGGTTGCCACGACTATGGCCGTACCCCTCGAACAATTCGTCAAGCAGCTTGAAGAAAGCGGCATTCTAGCTGGCAATACGCTCAAGGACTTCATCCCGCCCAAGGCAACCCCCAAGGATGCCGAGGAACTGGCCCGTGAATTGGTCCGCAAGAAAAAGCTGACCAAGTTTCAGGCCGAGGAGGTTTACCGGGGCAAGGGAAAATCGCTCGTGCTGGGCAACTACGTCCTGATGGAAAAGATTGGGGCTGGAGGAATGGGGCAAGTCTTCAAGGCAGAGCACCGCCGCTTGAAACGAGTCGTGGCCGTCAAGTTGTTGCCCGCTGCGATGACCAGTGACAAAGCCGCCATCGCTCGTTTCGAGCGGGAAGTCGAAGCGGCGGCCAAATTGCGGCACCCCAACATCGTGGCTGCCGATGATGCCGACCAGGCCAACGGCGTTCACTTCCTGGTGATGGAGTTCGTGGAGGGGAGCGACCTCTCGGCCCTGGTCAAGAAAGATGGACCGTTGCCCATTGCCAAGGCGGTCAACTATATCCTGCAAGCGGCGAGAGGACTCGAAGCGGCCCACAAGAAAGGTATCGTTCACCGGGATATCAAGCCCGCCAACTTGCTCTTGGACAAGGCGGGCACGGTCAAGATCCTTGATATGGGATTGGCTCGCCTGAGCGACGGTAATACAGCGGCCGATTTAACATCGAGCGGCACGGTGTTGGGCACCGTCGATTTCATGGCTCCCGAACAAGCCCTGAACACCAAGACGGCAGATTCCCGTGCCGACATCTATTCCCTGGGCTGTACGCTCTATTACCTGCTGACCGGCAAGGCCGCCTACGACGGCGATACGCTGATGGCGAAGCTGTTGGCTCACCGTGAGCAGCCGATTCCCTCGTTGCGACCCGCACGGGCGGAAGTTCCAGAGCCGCTGGAAACCATCTTCAAGAAGATGCTCGCCAAGAAGGTCAAGGATCGCTACCAGACGATGACCGAGGTTGTGGCGGCGTTGGAATCCCTTCCGCCAACGGTGAACAGCGAGGCGGCGACTGCTTGGGTGCCTACTGCCGAAGAAAGGAAACAGCTCGGAAAGGCTGGTGCTCCCAAGCCCCTGGCTCCGCTGGTTCAGGTAGCTTCCGAGAAGTCAAAGCACCTGATTGCCAAGTTCGCTGGCGGGGCTTTTGCCACCATCATCGCTCCGATCCTGGTCACGTTCCTCATCAAGTACCTGGAAAGAGACACTTCGCCGCCGATCCCATCCAACACTGCCACGTCACCAGACCTGGCCGCAGAAGCCGCTGACGATCTTGCCACGCAACCCATCAGTACAACCTCGCCCGCCAGCCAAATCACCGGTTATACGACCCCCGCCTTCCAGCAATGGGTAAACGATGTTGCCGTCATGCCTGCCCAGAAGCAGGTGAAAGCCGTCGCTAAGAAATTGCAGGATCTCAATCCGGGGTTTGACGGAAACGTCTTCGGTCGTAACGGGAAAAGCACACCTAAGATCGAGAAAGGTGTCGTTACCGAGTTGCTGTTTTCCACGGAGAACGTCATCGACATTTCTCCAGTGCGAGCGTTGGCGGGACTAACTTATCTCAAATTCGAGGCCCGCATAGGACAAGGTAAAGTAACTGATCTGTCACCATTACAAGGAATGAATCTAACGACTCTCATTTGCAGTCACAATCCGGTATCGACGGTGGCACCGCTGCAAGGAATGAAATTGACATTCCTGAACATCGATAGAACGAAGGTGTTCGACCTATCGCCACTCCGAGGTATGCCTCTGACAACGTTGAATTTCAGCACGACAAAGGTGTCCGATCTTTCGGCTCTCAAAGGTATGCCTCTGGACAGCTTGCATTTCTACAACACACGAGTTTCAGATCTGACATCGCTCGAAGGCATGTCTTTAACATCATTGAATTGCGGAATCACGAAAGTCACCAATTTATCGCCCCTGAAGGGAATGGCTCTGACGACTCTCATTTGCCACGGCACACGGATCTCCAATTTGTCGCCGCTGCAAGATTGCAAGAGGCTGAAACTTCTACGTGTATATCGCACCAAAGTCACCCCCGTCGGTGTCGCCGCCTTGCAACAAGCCTTGCCGGATTGCAAGATCGACTGGGACGATCCGGCGAAGGCGGAGCCTTGATCAGTCTTGAAACGTGCTTGGTTCCACTGCTGAACCAGCGTTGAGCGGCTGAAATCAATCGACGACCTGTTCGCCGAAGTCCTCGACCAATTGTGCCACATTGAATCGGCTTACGAAGATAATCCATTTGCGGCAACGATACGGGACGCCGTAATAAGAACTGTTGAATACTGGGAACACCCCGAAGCAACGATTGATGAGGATAGTCCCCTCTCGGAGGGCATCCTTGCGTCGATTGCGGGCGTGCTGGTAGAGCATGAGGGGGTGAAACAATGATGGTGCTCACGGAAAGGCAGCTATTTCGGCCTTGGACCTCGCAGCGATCGAGATCGTCAGCAGGTGACGAAGAAGCAATATCTCCGGGCCTGCGAATCCGACCCGATCCTGCCGCAGTACCTTCCTGCGCAAGATCAGCCATACCGCAAACTTCCGGACGAGTTCCTCGCCCAACGGAAAAAGAAGCGTGACCGCTGAAGCTCAGGAGTAGGGCCAAAAGCAAGCGTACCTACCAGCGGCGAATGCGACAACGGAAGACAATGGGGCGGCGGCAACGCCGCTCATAAGACCGTGGCGTTCTGGCGTTATGTCGTTTTGGCACCAGCGACACAACGCCACGACGCCATATCAAGCAGCATGGCATTTGCCGGAATTGACCCGCTCACTCGATAAGCCATCCAGCGAGCGGCCTCGGGCCCGCGGGTCCATTCTCCCGCCTTGGCCTGGCTATCCCTTGTTGAGTTGCTCCACAGCAGAGCCCAACTCCGTTTCGCCAGGCAACAGGAAGCCTACCATGCCAAAGAACCGAGCGAGCGCCATACCAGCCAAACGCGCTCACCGGGAATTACTCGATCGCGCCGATCGGATACCAGCCAAACGCGCCCACCGGATCCCGAAGGCGATGGCTCCCACACAATTCATACAAACGAACTTGCCAACGGCAAAATTCGAGGCGATAACAGGTAATACCCCAACCAATCACTGGCTGGTATCACGCGCCCATCAGTGGCCGGTTTCAGGGCGCCCCGTGACACCTATGGATCATGAATGTCGGCTCGTATCAGCGTGAAATAAATCCACGACACTCCGACGGCCACGGCGGCTCCAAATTGGCAAGGTCGATTGTCGGGAAAAAGCCACTTGGCGATCCCAAACAAAAGCGCTCCGCAAAATGTCAGCCAGAAGATGAAGCGGAGACGGAACTGAAAGGGAGCAGGAGACATGGGCGCAGTATAGCCGCCAACCAACGGCACGTTAAACGTTTATCGGCCGTCCTCGCCCGCCAGCCGCTCCATCAGCCCCATGACCTCTCGCTCCAGATGCGGCATCGCCACGTCCGGCCCGGCACAATCGACATCGTGGACCTGCCAAAACTCGACCCGATTCAGGATCGTAGGGAACCGGCTGCGGATCAGTGGCCGATGCTCGACTTCTTTTACGGCAACGACGTGGTGGGCGGCGTCGAAATCGTTGTAGGTCGCATCCAGTGGCAATCGCAGATTTGATTCGACGGGAATGCCGTGACTCGCCAGCCGCTCGACGGTGTGCCGGGAAATCGGGCCGGGGTTGAGTGGGTTCAGGGCCAAACCCCTTGATGAAGCTCGCCACGGAACGCCCCTTTGCTCGGCATGATGATTGAAGAAAATCTCGGCGAACCGGCTGCGGTAGTAGTTGCCAGTGCAAAGGAAAAGGATGGTGTTCACTGCTGGTCCTCCATGACGCCATGATTTTTCGTGTCGCCGATCTAGCAAAATCTGGGGACAGGGCCAACCCGTGTTTTGCTGCTGTCTTGCCCACTCTACGCAAGTTCACCGATGGCGAGGCCATGTCGGTCATTTCCGCTTTCCAAGAACAACAAATGCGATTCGGTCGTCGGATCAAATGGCAAAGCTGACTCGCTCTCTGCCTGACACCCGCTTGATGAGTGTTCAACAACTCGGAGTCACCAGCCATGCCAACCGTCCTCGACAAGTTCGGCAAACGGATCGCCAAAGAGCCGCACGCCGACGACAAAATGTTCCAATACATCAGGTCTGCTGCGGCTGCCGAGGCCGACGATCTGACCATGCCAGATGCCTGATGTACGACCTGGAGTGCGCCTTGGCTGTGGCGATGACTCGGCGGGTCAGGGGAGATCGGGCTGGGTGACACTTGACGGCCAAGACGCCCGCCGAGGCCAGGTTGGTGGCCGAGCGGCTCATCCGCATGTTGGATTCACTGGCCCTTAAGCGAAAGGGCCATCGAGATCGCCGACAACTTCGATTGCCCCACATCGGTCCAAGGCGGTAAAATGCCCAGATGACCGCCAGCACCACCAAGTTCGTTTCCTTCTCGAAGCCTAAGCGGACATGGTTCCAATTTCGGTTAAGGACGCTGTTGTTGCTTGTGGTGGTCGTGGCCGTGCCGTGCGTTTTGCTCAAGTCGAAGATAGAACGCAAACGAAAGGAGCGTGCGGCGGTGGCACAAATCGAGAAGCTGGGCGGCTTCGTGCTTTATGACTGGCAACTATACGGCGGAAGGGAGCCAAATGGGCCTGGGTGGCTTCGGAGGGTGGTGGGTGACGATTTCTTTGAGGATGCCTCCACTGTGATTGAGCCTCGACGCACTCCCGATGCGAGACTTGCCAATCTTAGTGACATTGGGGGACTGAGATCATTGGAACTGTTCTGGTCAAACGTGACCGACGCCGGAATGGTGAATATTGAGAAACTACGTGGGCTTGAATGGTTGAACATCAGTGGCAGCAGGGTGACCGACGTTGGGCTAGCTCGGCTCAAGAAGCTCCCACGGTTGAAATACGTGAGCCTGGGCAACACTTTGGTGACGGACACTGGCATTGCCGATCTTCAAGCGGCCTTACCCAAATGTAAAATCGAACGATGACCGCCACACCACGCCACCGATGGTTCCAATTCAGCCTTGCCACGATGCTTGTGTTCGTGGCCGTCATCTGCGTGGTTCTGGCCGTTCGGTCGAACCGACAGCACAATCGACGGGTCGCAATCGCCAAAATCGAGAAGTTGGGTGGGAAGATCCAAGGCGTTCCAAATTGGTTCCGCACGGCAAAACCTCGCTACTGTATGGTGCGGGTCACGTCGCCCAAAGAAAGTCTTACGACTAGCTACTCAACGGAACTGAGGATGCCGATGGTGGAGGCAAGGGTCAAGTCACCCAAAGCACGATTGTTGACGACGCTGTTGGGTGACACCCGCTTCGTTCTTGGTGTGTATTTTGAAGATGAAAACGATTTGACGGATGCCAACTTGGCGTGCCTGCTGCCGTTTGACGAGCTTCAAGTGATTGTATTGGGTAATAACTCTGTCACGGATGCCGGTTTGATTAGCCTCGCATCGTTGCCAAACGTCGTATACGTAGAACTCTTTGGGAACACCAACGTGACGGACGACGGCATCGCTCGATTTGAAAAGGCATTACCAAACTGCGTGGTCTGGAGATGAGCGGCGGCGAGTCACGAGGCCGCCACCCTCGGTCTTGCACTTCCGTTTCCCCTTGCCCACCCCTCACTTCAATCCCCTCAACTCGGCCACCTTCGCAAGCAGGTAGCCCAGTTCGTCGCCGTCGAGGTTCGCCTCCTTGGCGACCGCATGAATCCCGCTGATTAGGTCGAGCTTGGTTCCACCGTATACCCTCATTTCCGCCTCCCCCGTGAAACGAACAACAAGGTGTCGGTCGGAATTCAGGTAAAGCTCCTCGATTCGAGGCGTAGTCCATTGACTTGCCAGGAAGCAGGCGAGGGCGATGGAGAATTGGCCGTCAGACTCGATCTGCCGCAACTTGTCGGCGAGGCTCTGGCGGATTTCTTCGGGTTCACGGATGTGCGGTTCGATCATGGTGATGGGGATTGAGGCCGGGAAAGCAATGGGCGTGCTTTTCTTTGGCGGGCGACGTGAATCAGCCAGGCCAAAAAGAACGGAACGGCAAACAGCGAGCCGCTGACAAGGCCGACGATCACGGCCGCCGGAAGGTCGGCCCACTGCTCCACGGGGTCAACGGCATCGAGCATCATGGCAATGGCATAGAACAAACCAGCGATGGTCGGACCAAGCACGAACGTCAGCCCGGCGAGAATCAGGTATTTCGACGGCCTCGCACCTTGCGTCGTCGGCTCCGCTTTGATGGTATGTTGAGGGGAGACAAGCACCCACACCGCCATCACCCAATAAATGCCTCCAAGGAACGCTCCAACGCAAGGGAGGGTTGGGCCATACTGAACCAGATTTGCTCCGATAAAATCGCCGCCGAACATGCCGCCGAACGTGCCACCGATGGCACCACATGCGACGGCGCAGACCCCAATTATCGGATCGAGTCCCTGGCGTTGTGAAATAAAGACTGGAAACACGCTCCACAGAAAAGCACATACGGCAACGACCAATCCAGATGGCCCAAGGAATCGAACGACCCCCAAGGTGATCGCAATGACGAGGATAACGGCCATCAAGCGGGCCAACGAGAATCGGAACATCCCTCACCCTCACGTGTGGTAATGCCATTGTACCAAGTCGGTGGTCATCTGGCTGGAAGAGGCAACTGGTGGGCATCTGTAGCCACGATGCGGTAAAATGAACCCGCCCAGAACCACACGGTCGCCACCATGCCACGCTTTTCGCTCCGCAGTTTTTTCCTCTTTCTGTTCGTCGCCTGCTTGATCGGCTCGAACATCTTTACGGCTTGGGAGGTCAACAGGCTGAACGAGAAGCTGAACGAGAAGAACCGGCTGATCGAGAACTTGCAGGTCCAACTGGGTGAGTTGGTCATCACCGATCCCGCCAAGCTTCATGCGGTGGCGATTCCAACCTACGACAGCCTCACTTGGAGGTGGCGACTGCACGTTCCGAATCAAACAAAGTACGGCATCCGGATTGCCACGCAAGTTCCTGAAAACGACATCCCGCCAAACGGCGAGTCGTTGAGCCTGCCTGGCGGCGACCACGAATTCACGGCTACCATTCGCAAGGACCGCAACGGCGAGTGGGCCATGAACATGATCTTCACCCAACGAACTCCGATGGGGACTGTCGGATCGAGCCAGCAAAATACATTGGCAATGGCCCCAGACCAATTGCAATGGGCCGCTCATGAATCCAGTTCGACTTCCAGGCAAGCAGGTTCGAATGGAACCGAGTCGATGACGCCTGGGGAACCGATGGTTTTGCTGCGGCATCGCATCATGCGGGGGCTCGACGGTGGCAGCCGAAGCACTGTCCCGGAGCCCTGCGACGGGGTGATGATCTGGATTGCGGAGGAGAAGCCGTGAGCACAAGCCTCTGCGAAACCTGCCGCCAAATGCGAGAGATCGTGTCGGGCAAGGGTTCACGGTTCGTGCTTTGCCAACTGGCCCAGGACGACGCTCGATTCCCGAAGTACCCGCCGCAGCCGATCATCAAGTGCGAAGGATACAAGGAGAGGGAGCCATGACCGAGGCGGAATGGCTGGCCTGCACTGATCCGAAGCCGATGCTGGAATTCCTCGAAGGCAAGGCCAGCGACCGCAAGTTGCGGCTGTTTGCCATGGCGTGCTGCCGTCGCATTTGGGACTTGTTCAAGGACGCAATTGTTGAGCAGGCAATGATCCTGTTGGAACAACGTGCAGATGAGAGTTACGACAAAGACCAATTGCACAACGTCCTTGTCGGGCTTCAGGAAAAAGCGGACGGCCTCCCTCCTTCCACGATGGCCTACCAGGGCACGATCGGGATCATCTTGACTGCTGCCTGTACCGCACCGGGTGATGCGTTGTTCATCTTGGGGTTGTATTCCCTTGCCAATGCAGTGGCGTGGCAATCGGACCCAGATGCCATGATTGTGGAGGATGACTGGACCTCCCCTCACGACCAAAGGTGGCAAGAAGTGCAGGCCGGAGAACGAACCGCCCAGGCCGCTCTTCTCCGTGACATCTTCGGAAACCCCTTCCGCCCAGTCGCCGTCGATCCAGCATGGCTCATCCCAACAGTGACCTTTCTGGCCCGCATGATTTACGAAGAGCGTAGTTTCGACCAGATGCCTGACTTGGCCGACGCACTCGAAGCGGCGGGCTGTGCGAACGAGGAAATCTTGGCCCATTGCCGTGGGCCGGGTGAGCATGTGCGGGGCTGTTGGGTCGTCGATTTGATTCTGGGGAAGGAGTGAGGCATGACCTGGCCGCTATTCCAAGTCGCCAAAATCATCGCAAATGGCGATCAATTCCCCGGTGTCGTGATACCACCAGTAGACTGGGGCGAGAATTGATGGATCATCGCTTCGAGGCCTCAGAACCTGTCGCCAGTGCCATTGCCCCCGATGGCGACGACATCGGCTGGAAAGTCCGGCCAGTCTCGTGCCTTCCTTGTCTCCAGCACAATGTCGTTGCACGTTCGCTTGCGGCGCTTGCGATCACTGCTGTCAAGAAATGGATATAGCTCCCAGCACTCTGTGGGCGTCGAAAGTTCGCCTCCATTGTTCTTAACCATACGGATGACAAAGGCGGCGGGAAACTCAACACCGAGCTTGCGTTCGGCCTCCGTCACGTACTTTATGTCAACCGGAAATGGCATGGCGTCATCAGCATACATGCGGCAATCGGCACTAGCAACTCGCTGACAGTTGCGTTCTTTTGCAAGCGAGTTTATTCTGTTAACAACAGATGTGGGCACAGCAACGGAGATTTGACTAATGGCAAAGACGAAGACCAGAGGCGAGGGCAGCACGGCAATTCGAGCCTACTTTTCCAAAAACCCCAAGGCCACTGCACAGGAAGTTGTGGACGCCTTGAAGGCCGAAGGCGTTACGGTGACTGCGAGCCTGGTCTACAGCGTCAAGGCGTTGGGCAAGAAGAAGAAAAAGAAGGCTGGCAAATCGAATGCCGCAGCCCGAATGGAAAAGGCGGCAGCCTGGGCCGATGGTGTCACCGGAAGCACCAAGGCCGATCTGATCCGTGAAACTGCCAAGAGTATGCCCAAGCCGGTGCGGCCCAAGGATGTGATCGCTGCACTGAGGGAGAAAGGAGTCACTGCCTCGTCTACCCAAGTCAGCACTGTGCTCAAGAGCATGGGAATGAAGCGGCGACGGAAGGCCGCAGTCGGCGGTGCGGCACCAGCAGTTGCCTCAAACGGGCTGAACATCGACGATCTCGTGGCCGCCAAGAAATTGGTCAGCCAAGTTGGATCGGTAGAAAAAGTCAGAGAAGCTTTGGCTGCGCTGGCGAGGCTGGGCTAACCATCTGCCAGTTCGAGATCGCAAGCTCGCTCAACACGCCATTCGACGAGATGTGGTCGCACGCCAGCAGCTTTGCCGGGGTCAACCGGGAACTGCGACCACTGGCCCGGATGACATTCCCGCCGGAATTTGCGAATTTGTTACCAGCGATGGTGCTGAAGGACCGGCCCGCATTTCGAAGTTTCCGTGATCTTGTTTCTTTTAAGTCGTTGATAACAAGCAAATTCCATGCGATAATTCTTCTCGCTCTGGAGAGCCTTGACAGCACTTCGGCGATCCGATCTGTAGACGATCCCGTCGGTGCCTTCCCCAAGTGGGCTTGAAAAGTCGAGTTCAATACCAAATGATGCCGCAAGGCGGCCGGTCTGCAATGGAGCGACGAATGAGATCCTGAACAAAGCTCTATCTGCGCTAGCGTCCAATCTACAGCCTGGATCGTTCTCGGCATGATCTTTTTGCTGGCCGTGCTGCCGTTTATCATCGCCGGCGCCATGCGACTTCTCCAGAGGAATCGCATCAAAACGAAGATCACTATCCCCGCCCATGCACCGTTGACCGGCCGAGCCGATGAAACGAGAATGAGGGTAAGCACGATCGCCTGGCCTGGACGAATTCAATGAATCCGTTGATCGAACATCGGCAGCTCCTCAACCGCAGGCACTTGCTGGGCCACCTCGGCTCGGGAATCGGACTGGCGGCCCTGGCCACGTTGCTTGGCGAGACGACGAAGGCGCTCGGCGAGACGGCCACGGCGGAAAATGCGGTGACCAGGGGCGGGCTGGCCGACTTGCCGCATTTCGCGCCCAAGGCGAAGCGTGTGATCTACCTCTTCCAGTCCGGGGCGCCGTCGCAATTGGACCTGTTCGACTTTAAACCCGCATTGGCCGAACGCCGAGGCACGGAGTTGCCCGATTCGGTCCGTCGCGGCCAGCGCCTGACGGGCATGACCGCCACTCAGGCCAGCTTTCCCGTCGCGCCCTCCAGGTTCCGCTTCGCGCAGCACGGCCAAAGCGGGGCCTGGGTCAGCGAGTTGTTGCCCCACACGGCACGCATCGCCGATCGGCTCACGTTCATCAAGTCGATCCACACCGAGGCGATCAACCACGACCCGGCTATCACGTTTTTTCAAACCGGGGCCCAATTGGCGGGCAGGCCAAGCATCGGCGCGTGGTTGTCGTACGGCCTGGGAAGCGAAAACCGCGACCTGCCCGCCTTCGTGGCCATGGTTTCGCAAGGCACCGGAAACCCGAACGACCAACCACTCTATGACCGTTTGTGGGGCAGCGGCTTCCTGCCAACCAAGTACCAGGGGATCAAGTTCCGCTCATCGGGCGACCCCGTTCTGTTCCTCTCGAACCCCGCAGGCGTGGCCGACGGCACCCGGCGGCGGATGCTCGACGACCTCGCCCGGCTCAACCAGTTGAAGCTTGATTCGACCGGCGATCCTGAAATCGCGACGCGGATCGCGCAGTACGAGCTGGCCTACCGCATGCAAACCTCCGTGCCCGAGCTCACCGACGTCTCCCAGGAGCCGGAACACGTTTTCGAGCTGTACGGCGCCGATTCACGAAAGCCGGGCACTTACGCGGCTAATTGCCTTTTGGCTCGCCGGCTGGTCGAACGGGGAGTGCGGTTCGTGCAGCTCTTCCACCGTGGCTGGGATCAACACACGTCGCTCCCCAAACAGATCGCCGGACAATGTGCCGACACCGACCAGGCTTCAGCGGCCCTGATCACCGACCTGGAGCGGCGCGGTCTGCTCGACGACACGCTGGTGGTTTGGGGCGGCGAATTCGGACGCACGGTTTATTGCCAGGGGAAACTGACGGCCGAAGTTTATGGCCGCGATCACCACCCGAGAGCATTTACCATCTGGCTGGCCGGCGCCGGAATCAAACCGGGCTTATCCTATGGCCAAACCGACGATTTCAGCTACAACATCACCGAGAACCCCGTACACGTCCACGACTTGCACGCCACGCTCCTGCACTGCCTGGGGATCGACCACACACGGCTCACATTCAAATTCCAAGGCCGCTACCACCGCCTAACGGACGTCCACGGAGAAGTGGTCAAGGAACTTTTGGCGTAGGTGGTGGTGTCCGGGGGGGTTCGGGCACTGATCTTGCCCGATTTTCCCAGAAGGGTTAGCATTCGCCAGTTGATACATCGCCTGACGGCACCGTCAACCACGGTGGTCCGTATCGCGGCTTGAAACGGAAAGGATTCCGGCAATGGCAGTCAGTCTGGCCGAACTGGCGAAAATGGTGGGCGGCGCGACGCTGGGTGATGGCGGTCTGGCAATCACGGGCGCGGCGACTTTGGCCAACGCGCGGCCGGGCGAAATCACGTTCGTCACTTCAGTCGACAAAGCCCATCGACTGGGCCATACGGCGGCCTCTGCCGTGGTCGTGCCTCGCGACATGACGCCTGGCAATTTCCCTGCCATTCAGGTCGATGACGTGGCGGCCGCTTTTTCCTTGATCGTGTGCCATTTTCGCCCTCCACGCGCAGTCCGCCGGACCGGCGTTAGTCCGCAGGCCCTGCTCAGCCCTTCGGCGCGGCTCGGCGACGACGTCGAAATCCACCCTGGCGCCACGATCGGCGACGACGTCGTCATCGGCGCTGGCTCGACGATTCACGCGGGCGCTCGGGTGATGGCCGGGTGCAAGCTGGGCGAAAAAGTGACGATTTTTCCGAATGCGGTGCTTTACGAGAACACGATCGTCGGCCCTCGCTCAACGATCCACGCGGGCGCGGTGCTGGGGGGCTTTGGTTTCGGCTATACGCTGGTCGATGCCCGTCACCAACTCTCGGCTCAACTGGGCCACGTCGAGATCGGCGCCGACGTCGAGATCGGCGCCGGCACCACGATCGACCGCGGCACCTATGGCCCCACGGTGGTCGGCGAAGGAACCAAGATCGACAACCTGGTGATGATCGCCCACAACTGCCGCTTGGGGCGGCACAACCTGATCTGTTCGCAAGTCGGCATCGCCGGCAGCACCACGACGGGCGACTACGTGACGATGGCCGGACAGGTGGGTGTTCGCGACCACGTGCATATCGGTGACCGCGCCGTACTGGGCGCGCAGGCGGGCGTGCCGAATGACGTGTCCGACGACGCTTTCGTGTTCGGCAGCCCGGCCCGCCCGATACGAGAGCAAAAGGTGATCTACGCCGCCATCGCCAGGTTGCCCGACATGCGGCACGAGCTCAAGGCCCTGCGTGCCGCGGTGGCGCGGCTCGAAGCGGAATCCGGAAAGAGTGGACGCAACGCGGCGGCGTAACGAAATGCAAACAACCTTGCCAACGATTACGGCTACGCCCACCCCGCCGGCCGCCACGCGTATCGGACTTCTGGCCGGTTGGGGCCGGTACCCTTTCATCGTCGCCGAGTCGCTGCGTCGACAGGGGGCCAAGACGTATTGCATGGGCGTCAAAGGGCACGCTGATCCGGCACTGGCCGAGGTTTGCGACGAATTCGAGTGGATGGGATTGGGCAAACTGAATCGCGCGGTTCGCTTCTTCGAGCAGCACGGTATCCGGCGGGCCACGATGGCCGGAAAAATCCACAAGCTGCGGATGTTCGAGCCGTGGTTCTGGATCAAGCATTGTCCCGACTGGCCGACGACGCGGCGATTCTTCAAGCACTTCGTGCTCAATCGCCACGACCGCCGCGACGACACGTTGCTCTTGGCCGTGGTCGAGGAGTTCGCCGCCAACGGCATCGAGCTGGTTCCGGCAACCGATTTTGCGCCGGAGCTGTTGGTGAAACGAGGACAACTCACCCACCGTGGCCCGACCGCGGCGCAAAGCAACGACATCGAGTTCGGTTGGCAGTTGGCCAAAGAGCTGGGCCGGCTCGACGTCGGTCAAAGCGTGGCAGTCAAGGGAGGCACGGCGTTGGCCGTCGAGGCGATCGAAGGCACCGACCAGTGCATCCGGCGGGCGGGCGAGCTATGCCGCTCGGGCGGCTTTACCGTGGTCAAGGTGGCCAAGCCGCAGCAGGACATGCGGTTCGATGTGCCGACCATCGGGCTGGGCACGCTCAAAACAATGGTCGAGGCCGGCGCCACCTGCCTGGCCGTTGAGGACGGGCGGACGATCATCGTCGATCGCGACGAAACCATCCGCTTCGCCAATGAACACAAACTGGCCATCGTAGCCATTGATCCGGCGCGAGTGGCCCTGAAAACACCTCTGGAGACCCCGTGCGAATCAAGGGAAAGGTAGAAGAAGAACGGGCGGTACGGCCATCCCGCGGTACGACCACCCACCCCGCGTTCTCCCCACATCAACCCTCCTTTCGCGTTTTTGTCCCACCTCGTCACTCTTGCGACGTGCGGCGGTCTCCGGAGGATTTTTCCTCAACGGCTCAATTTGCCGAGCGCTTTGCGCGCCGCGTAACGAACCGACAACATCGTGTCGGCAAGGGCCTTCGAGAGCGCGGTCGTCACCGCGGCTGTCGAAAGGCCTAATTCTCCCAGGCTCGCCGCCGCATGTTGGCGGACGGCGGAATCGGGGTCGTCCAGGGCGCCAGCCAATGCCTGCGCGGCGGGCGCCGAATGCTGGCCGGCCAGCCGCAATGCCTGGGCCGCTCCGGTACGCGTCGCCGCGTCGTCGCACTGGAGTAATTCGATCAGTGCCTCGACGCCGTCGGCACCGATCCGGGCCAGGGCTTCACCCGGCCGATCGCCGGGCTGAGGATCGGAGCCAACCAAACGCCTCAGCCAGCCGACGGCGGGCGCCGCCGGTGGGCCGATGCGGCCCAGCACTTCCGCCGCGGAAAAACGGATGTGCAGATCCCTCGACGTGAGCGATTCGATGAGCACCGGCACCGCCTTGGTGTCGTCCAACGTGGCCGTGCTCTTGCCGCCGGGGGTTTGCTCGAGGTTGAGCGCCCCACGACGATAGAGAGTATTTGTCAGGCGGCGAGCGGCGGCACTCGTTTTATAGTCAAGGTCGGCGACTCTCAGCTCGGGATTCGGCGACAATCCCAGCATCCGCCGATCGATTCGGCCAAAAACGCCGATGAGGGCGCCTGCGCCGGCGGTAAGGGCGACGGCCTTGTCGGTGACGATCATCGGCCCCCCACCATAATAGGCCGCCCAGGCTGCGTCCGTGACGAAAAGAACCATGCTACCGGCGGCACTTCCGAGCAGGGCGCCCCCGATCCAGCCGGTGCGACGCGCGGCCACAACGACGACTGCCGCAACCATCGCCGCGTCGATGAACAAGTGCTCGATCCACGGCCCCCTCACGACCCACGGCGTGGCGAACACGCACGCCGCCAGCGCCGCGAGCACGAGCAACAATTTCCTGGCTGGCAACCGGGACGCATCAGGCGGGGCGCGCCAAAGCGCCCGTGCGGCTTGCACGCATGTGGCAAGCCAGATCCACGGTCGCGGATCGTGTCCCTCGAGGTTCACAAGCGGCCCCACGATTGCCGAGGCAAGCAGTACCGCCACCAGTCCAAACCGATCGTGCAAGACTCCCTTGGACACCGGAGACGTGAAACGTGCTCCAACGTTAACCGCGATCGAGATCGTGAGGCAGGCGAATAACGCCCGTGCGAAGCGGTAGTTGTCGAGCCAGCCCCAGGTCGCGACGGCCAAGGCAAAGAAATGGACAATGACCAGGAGCGTCGAGTAAGCCACTTGAGCCTTGTTCGGCAGAACGTCGGTCGCCGGGTGTGTAGACATCACGATGCGTCATGCCGTCAAGAAGTTCGCGAATTGAATCAGTGCGCCTGCCCCTATTGTGGCAAAGTCATGGCGGAGTGCCAGTCTTGGCGGCGTTAAGCTCCCTGGTCCGTGGCATCACAGTTTTCACACTCTGCCGAGATGTGGTTGACGCGGCAGAATCCGCCTATACTGGATTCTAGCCACCGTTCGCACAGCGCGCCCGAGTGTCGTTGGGCAAATTCGTTCAGGACGAGATCCCATGGACGTGTCGATTCTGCCACGATTGTTGGCCTGCTCCGACGCGCACGTCCGACCGGCGGCGTGGTTCTCGCGGCTGGATCCAATTTGGGTGGTCGCGGGCATTTTCAGTCTGACGCTGATCGTCATTCTTTGCATTCGACCGCTTCGCCGGCCCGCCGTGCTGGTGCCGTTTGGCATGGCGGCCGCATTGGCCTTGCTGCTGGTGCCCGCGATCGCCCAAGCACGCGAGGCTGCAAGGCGCTCGACATGCACCTGCAATCTCAAGCAGATTGGGATCGCTCTGCACAATTACCGCGATTGTTTTGGCACCTTTCCCCCAGCCTTTATTGCCGACGAATTCGGCCGGCCGATGCATAGTTGGCGAGTGCTGCTTTTGCCTTATCTGGAGGGAAAGCACGTCTACGATCAATACGATTTCGACGAACCTTGGGATGGGCCGCACAATCGTCTACTGGCCGATAAAATGCCTGGAATCTATCACTGCCCCAGCGACGACGAGTCGAATCCTGGCGAAACGAGTTACGCCGCGGTGGTCGGACCGGAAACGGCGTTTCCGGGGGATGAAACCGTCGCGCTCGATAGTGTAACGGACGGCACGCACAATACGCTGGTGATCGTAGAAGCGGCCGGCAATGGCATCCATTGGATGCAACCGCGCGACGTGCCGGTTTCCGTTGCCAAGGCGGGCATCAACAAGGCGCCGGGGTTGGGTATTTGCAGCCGGCACCCGCAAGTGGCACTCGCCGTGTTTGCCGATGGTTCGGTGCATGCGCTCCAAGAAATTATGGCGCCTGAAATGCTGCGAGCGCTGAGTACACGCGCGGGCGGTGAGCGGGTTGACCTCAATCCGTTCGATTGAACTCACCACTCTTGAATTACACAAACTGCTACACGCCAGGTCGGGTGGCAAACAAAAGCGGTATCTCTCATTCCGGATGGCGCGGACTAACGTGCTTCGTCTCTTCCAGTGTCAATGATGCCGAGTTGATGCAGAAGCGTAGCCCGGTCGGCCGCGGACCGTCGTCGAAGACGTGGCCCAGGTGCGCGTCGCAACGGGTGCACTGCACCTCGACGCGTTCCTCGGCTTTGCTGTAATCGGGCGACGTCTTGATGTTCTCCTCGCGGATCGGGGCCCAGAAACTCGGCCAGCCTGTCCCCGACTCGAACTTGGAGTCGCTGGCGAATAGCTTCGCACCGCAACAAACGCACCGATAGGTACCCTGTTTCTTCGAGCGGGCGTACTTGCCAGTAAACGGCTTCTCGGTCGCCTTCTTCCGCGTTACCTTGTACTGCTGCGGAGTAAGCTGCTTCTTCCACTCGGCGTCCGATTTGCGAACGGGCGTGTCGTCGTCATCATCCGGGTAATCGACCTTACCGGCGGTACCGGACGATCGGGAGGACGGAAGTTTGTTCGCGGTTTTGTCGGTGTCGCCACGCTTCGCGGCACGCTTGGGCTCGAGATCTGTCTGGGAGCCCTCGCCTTCCGCCAGTTCCGCCCCGTCATCCCGATCCGATCCGTCAGCCCGTTCCGACCCGTCAGCCGGCGGCGTTTTTCCAACCTTCGGCCGCGTCCTGGCCGTCGTCGACGGAGGCGAATCGGCCTCCGCGCTGGCCGATTCCGGATACCTCTCAACCCCAATCAAGACGGCCAACAGGCCCACCAAACAGGCCACGACGCGCACCTGCTTCGACAGGGGAATTCGCCCACACCAATTTCGTGGTTTCAACCATCGCACGACTTCATGATAGCGTGGTCCGCACATGCGGTTCAAGTCGGCCCCGCTGCCCTAAGGCCTCCGCACTAAAGGGTCGATCTATGGCTTCCGGCGCGTTAGAATGGGACAAATGCTTACCGCCGTTGGGATCGCGGGCTCACCGTACCAAGTAGTCCTGCCGAAGAAATTCCGCCCCTGGAGCGCGTCATGGCTTTGCGCCGTTTGTGTTGGATCGCACGATCGTCGATCGCTTTGGACACCGGGGCATCGCTGACGCTCTGCCCCAGGCACCTGCGCTTGTGCTGGATTGCACTTTTGTCGATCGCTTCGGCGCCGCCTTTGTCGGCGGCCGAGCCAGACGCGCGTGGAGTCGAGTTCTTCGAAAAAAGCGTGCGGCCACTCCTGGTCGAACGCTGCTATAAGTGCCACTCGGTCAAGGCCCAACCGCTGCGCGGCGGCCTGTTGCTCGATAGCCGGGCAGGTTGGCAGCGCGGCGGAGATTCCGGTCCGGCGATCGTGCCGGGCGACCCCGATGCCAGCCTGCTCGTCAAAGCAGTGCGCTATGACAATGACGAAGTGCAAATGCCGCCCGACGGTAAACTGCCCGCCCGCGAGATCGCCGCACTGACTGAATGGATCAAGCTCGGCGCACCCGACCCGCGCGAAGGCGAGGCCGCTCCGGTCGCGCGCAAATCGGTCAGTCTCGAAGAAGGCCGCCAGCGCTGGACCTTTCAGCCGCTGTCCACTGCCGGGCCGCCGCAGTTGGCCGACGCGGGCTGGTGTCGCACGCCAATCGACTATTTCATCCTCGCCAAGCTCCAGGAAAAAGGGATCGCCCCAAACGCACCCGTCGATCGCCATCGGCTGGTCCGCCGCGCCTATTTCGATCTCACGGGGTTGCCCCCGACTCACGACGAAATCGACGCTTTCGCTGGCGACCTATCGTCCGAGGCCTACGAAACGCTGATCGACCGGTTGCTCGACAGCCCGCATTATGGCGAGCGCTGGGGGAGGCACTGGCTCGACCTGGTACGCTTCGCCGAAAGCCACGGCTTCGAGCACGACTACGACCGGCCAAGCGCCTTTCATTACCGCGACTTCGTGATCCAGGCCCTCAACCAGGACCTCCCCTTCGACACGTTCGTCCGCTGGCAGATCGCCGGCGACGAGTTCGAGCCCGATAACCCGCTGGCCCTGATGGCCACGGGCTTCTTGGCAGCCGGAGTCCACAGCACCCAGATCACAAAAAACCAGGTCGAGAAAGAGCGCTACGACGAGCTCGACGACATGCTGGCCACGATCGGCACGTCAATGCTCGGGCTCTCGCTCGGCTGCGCCCGTTGCCACGATCACAAGTTCGACCCGATCCCAACGCGCGACTACTACCGGCTACTCTCGACCTTCACTACGGCGGTTCGCAGCGAGATCGACTTGAACCTCGACGCTGAATCGTACCAGCAGGCGAAACTCGCATTCGACGGCGAGCACGCTCAACTTGCCACGGAATTGACCCGCTTCGAGCGCGAGCAACTGCCCGCGCGGCTCGACGCCTGGCTCGCGAAGGGGCCGGCGACGACGGCCGAACCACGCTGGATGTTGCTCGACCTGGCAAGTTTTGAGTCGAAGGGTGGCGCAACGTTGACTCGGCTCGACGACGGGTCGCTGCTGGCCGGCGGTGCGAACCCCGAACACGATCAATATACGTTCGTCGCCCATACGTACCGCAAAGGAATCAGTGCCTTTCGTTTGGAGGCGATGGCGCACGAGTCGTTCGTCAAGGGCGGTCCGGGTCGCGCGGCGAATGGCAACTTCGCTTTGACCGATCTTTCGATCATCGCCGCCCCGCTCGACGGCAAGGGCGATCCCGTGCCGGTGAAACTGGTGAACCCCAAGGCGACGTTCGAGCAAGCCGGGCTGCCGGTGGCCGCGGCGATCGACGCCGACGCCGGCTCGGCCTGGGCCGTCGACCCTGAATTCGGCAAGAACCAAGCCGCGGTGTTCGAGGCCGAGTCGCCCGTTGGCTTCGAGGGGGGCACGAAACTCACTTTCATGCTTAAGTTCGATAACAACACCAGCCACTCGATCGGCCGGCCGCGGCTGTCGCTCACGACGGGGCCCAAACCGGCCGGCCTCGACGGTGACTCCGGCCCCCAGAACCTAAGTGAAATCGCCGCGATTCTCGCGCGCTCTTGCGGCAAGCCTTCGGCACCCGACAAGGCGGCCATCATCCCCTGGTATCGCTCGTTGGATGATGAATGGAAAAAACTGAGCCACGCCGTCGAAGAGCACCGGTCCAGGGCACCGGCGCCGAAAACGACCAAAGTGCTGATCACTAGCGAGGGATTGCCGGCCGTGCGCTTGCACACACAAGGGGGCGATTTCCTCGACGCGACCCATTTCCTCGAACGCGGCGACCCGAACCGAAAGCAGGGAATCGCCACACAGGGCTTCCTGCAAATCTTGATGTCGCCCACCTCCAGCGGCGTTTCCGACGCGCCCGAGCTCCATTGGCACCTCGATCCGCCGGCCGGCTGGCGCACGAGTTATCGCCGCCGCGCTCTGGCAAGCTGGATCAGCGACGTCGAGGGGGGCGCGGGGCAACTCTTGGCCCGTGTGATCGTTAATCGGCTTTGGCAGCATCACCTGGGACGCGGGATCGTGGCGACGCCCAGCGACTTCGGCGCTCAAGGCGAGCCTCCGACGCACCCAGAGCTTCTCGATTGGCTCGCCCGGCAGTTAATTGCCGGCGGCTGGCGGCTCAAGCCGATCCACAAGCTGATTATGTCCAGCGCCGTGTACCTCGAAGATTCGCAGCTCGACTCGGCAAAGGCGGCACTGGATCCGGCCGGCAAGCTTTTCTGGCGTCATCCGCGCCGTCGGCTGGAGGCGGAAGCGATTCGCGATTCGCTGCTGGCCGTGGGCGGAACGCTCGATGCCACGATGTTTGGCCCTGGTTCGCTCGACGACAACATGCGCCGCCGCGGCATTTACTTCACCATCAAGCGGAGCAAGCTGGTTCCGATGATGGTTTTATTCGACGCGCCCGATGCGCTCTCGGGAATCGCCGAGCGCTCGAGCACGACGATCGCCCCGCAGGCGCTCCTGCTCTTGAACAACCCGCTGGTGCGCGACTGCGCCCGGGATTTCGGCAAGCGGCTGGACCAGGGAGGTACTTCTCAGAGTGACGCGCCAAACAGCGGCTCCCATCTCGCCGCCGCCGTCGATCGCGGCTACCGCATCGCCCTGGCCCGTTCGCCCAGTACCGACGAGTTGGCAGACGCCGTCGATTTCCTTAAGGCGCAACTGGCCGCCTACCAGGCCGATGGCAAGACGAATGCCCGTGAGCTGGCACTCGCAGATTTGTGCCAGGTGCTCCTCGGGCTGAACGAATTCGTCTATGTCGAGTAGGACTACTTCACGCCCGCGGGTGAAACTGCTTGTGAACCGATTTCAATCGCGAATGGTCGACGTGCGTGTAGATTTGCGTCGTCGCGATACTGGCGTGCCCAAGCATCTCTTGCACTTGCCGCAGGTCGGCACCGCCGGCCAGGAGGTGCGTGGCAAAGCTGTGACGTAATGTGTGCGGGCTGACGCCACGTTGAGTTCCGGCCCGCGCGGCGTACTCCTTGATCAGTTCCCAAATGCGCTCTCGCCGCAGTCGCCGGCCGCGCCGCGAAAGCAGGAGCCAGTCGGGCGGCACCGCCGCGCGTGCGGCCAACGCGGGCCGTTCGTTATCGAGGTAATCGCGCACGGCCGCCGCGGCGCGCTTGCCCAGGGGAACCAGGCGCTCTTTGTCGCCTTTGCCATGACAGCGGCAATAGCCCGCCTCGAGGTGCAAATCGCGCGTCGCGAGGGCCGACAGCTCCGATGCCCGGCAACCGGTGGCGTAGAGCAATTCAAGCATAGCCCGGTCGCGTCGCCAGCAAGGCTCGGTGGAGCGGGGGCCGGCCAATAAGCGGTCGACCACCTCGGGCGAGAGGACTTCAGGTACCCGCTGCCAGAGCTTTTGACTCCCCAACAACTCGACTGGGTTATCAGTGAGCACTCCTTCGAGCTGCAAGTAGCGGAAAAAGAGTTTGAGCGAAACGATGTGCCGGCCGAGGCTGGCCGGGGCCAGCTTGTGCTCGTGCAGCCAGCCCGCGTAGTCGGCCAGTTCGCGAATTGAAAGCGAGGGTATCTTTCGCTGCCCCAACCAGGCAAAGAACCGCCGTAGATCGCGGCGGTAGGCCAACACCGTGTTGTCGGCCAAATGGCATTCGCTCCGCAGGTAATCGGCGAACGACGTGGCCCAGGGATGTTCGGGTTTGGCCGTCTCCGGCGTAGCCCCGGCGGCCTTTACCTCGTTCTTGCCCGCTACGGCGTCGCGCTTTTCAACCGACCTGGGACCACGGCTCGGCTTGGGTGGGTTGGCGTCGGCCGGTTGCGATTTTCGAGTGCTCATGCGCATGCCCATCGGTTCTGCTACTACTTTATTCGGACATTCGCCCCCTCCACCTGGAGGGATGATTTCGCCAGTGGCAATTCGACGGAACTCTCTGACATCACATGAAGGACGCGCATGACGCCGCACACGTGGAAGAATGAATCAATTGCGCACGTCGTAGGTTAGGCCTTCCAGCCTGACGGGACCGGTAGTTGCGCCGACAGGCTGGAAAGCCTATCCTACCTTCCCGACTTCCGACTTGCGGCATTATCATTCATCCTTCCCGCCCGCGGCGGATTTCTCTTCCACCTCAACATCCCTCATCTTTCCGCCGTCCCATGCCAAACATCGTTCTCGCCTGGAGCACCGGTAAAGATTCCGCCTGGGCCCTCGACGTCTTGCGTCGCGAGCCGGGACACAACGTCGTTGGTTTGCTGACGACGTTCAACGAGGCGTTCGACCGAGTGGCGATGCACGCCGTGCGGCGCGAACTTGTAGAGATTCAAGCGGCGGCGGCGGGCTTGCCGCTGACGTCGGTCTTGTTGCCTTGGCCTTGTTCGAACGACGAATACGAGCGGCGGATGTTGGCTGCGATCGCTGAGTTACGCAGGCGTGGCGTGACGCACCTGGCGTTCGGCGACTTGTATCTCGAAGACGTCCGCGATTACCGCGTGCGGATGTTGGCCAAGAGCGGCGTCGAACCCCTGTTCCCGATTTGGTGCTCTCCGGATGAAACGCCCGCGCTCGCACGCACGATGTTGGCGGCTGGCTTGGGGGCCGTGCTCACGTGCGTCGATCCACGGCAAATCGATGAACGGTTCATCGGCCGATCGTTCGACGCAACGCTCCTGGCCGAATTGCCACCACAGGCCGATCCCTGTGGCGAGCGCGGCGAGTTCCATACCTTTTGCCATCGTGGGCCGATGTTCAACCGTGACATCGAAGTGCGGCTCGGCGATACCGCGCCCCGCGATGGATTCTGTTTCGCGGATCTTATGCTTGCACGCTTGTGAATTGCTACCGTTTTAGTTCACGCAGCCGAAAATGAGATATTTTGCCGCGAGAAGTATTGGATAGCCAGCGTGGACACCGCGATTCGGGCGGAATAAACTAGCGATAGGCTGGCCCGTTCCATTGGCGGCCCTTGAGGTAGCCGACGCCATGTCGACCATTCCACCCATTTCGCCCCCCGCGACTCCCGGTTCATCGGAGGTCATTTACCCAAGCTCGGATGGCCGTCCCGTGGGAGAAACTCCACTTCACCGCGATATTCTGTTTACCACGATCGACGTCCTGCGGCGCCATTTCGCCGCCGATCAGCGAGTTTACGTGTCGGGAAACATGTTGGTGTTCTACGAGAAAGGTAACAAACGGAAACACGTTTCGCCCGATGTGTTCGTGGCCTTCGGAATTCCCAGGGACAAAGTGCGCGATCAATACCTTGTTTGGGAAGAGGGACACGGTCCCGAGGTGGTGCTCGAAATCACAAGCTCCTCGACGCGCGTCGAGGATCAGGAGCAGAAATTCGTACTCTATCGCGACATTCTGAACGTACCGGAGTATTTCCTGTTCGATCCCCGCGGGGAATACCTCGATGGGCAGTTACGAGGTTTTAGGCTGCGCGAGGGCCGGTACGAGCCCATTGCCGCGGTAGGCGGGCGATTGCCTAGCGAAGTACTTGATTTGCACCTTGAGGCCGACCGCGAAGACCTTCGCCTCTTCGACCCGAGCACGCAGCGTCGGTTGCCCACCCAGGAAGAAAGCAAAGCTGACGCGGAATCGAAGGCCGCCGAAATGCAGCTTGAAATCGAACGCTTGCGTCGCGAGATCGAAGCGTTACGCCGTCAGCAATCGGGCGGTTGATTACTGATCCCCGAACTCGTTCATGCCCGGCTCAACAGGCCCATTGCGAAACCCACCAGGTCGCCACGCTGGCGGCTGACCTCGGCCAGCCGGTCGTACTTGCCGGCGAGCTGGGCCAACTCCAACAAGCTCGGCGCGAAGCCACTGGTCCGTAGCCCGGCCAGAAACTTCGCCGCGGCCTCGAAGGCCTCGGCGTGCCGACCGATCCGCGCCAGCAACCCAACGTAGATCTCGGCCGGCGCGGCGCCTTGGTCCGTTTCGGCCAAGGCCTCGGCCCGGCCACGGAAGTAGGCCACCGCCTCCTCGACCTCTTCGCCCAAGAGTGCCCGGAAGAAGAGCGCGTGCGTTGGATAGGTGTCGACGAACGGTTCCTGGCCCGGGTACTGGTACAGCGAGCTCAGGCGACGGCCGTACTCGGTCAGGTCGACCGCGCGGCGCAGGTCGGCGGGTTCGTCGAGTACCAGCGCGAACCGCACCACCGCCGATAAGTGCGACGTATCGAGGTGGTAGTCGTTGTTGTCGAACAGCCAGTCACGGTCGGCGACCATCGCCGCGATCGAATCTTCGGCCGGCGGCGAGCCTTGTTTCCTGGTGATTTCCTCGCGCAGGCTACGCGTCAGATCGGAGTGCAGGTGTGCGACCAACAGCGCGGCGACCTCCTGTCGCTCGTGCCGCGGACGCCCATGCATCTGGGCGTCGAACATCGAAATGGCGTTGCAGACGCCATAGTTGGCCAGTACCAGCTCGAATCCCAGTCGCGGACAGGCACCTTCGTGCAGGGCCACCTCAATGATCTGTTCCCGGTTGTCGTCTTCGACGGGCACCTTTGCCAGGGCCGCGGCCACGCCCGCCTTGTCGCCCACCGGCTTAAGGTACATCCAGGCCTCGCGTACCCGGCCATCGTTCAACAACAACTGCCCCACCTCGCGGCAAGCGGCGAGGTACTCATCCTCCATCTTCGTGCGGAGCGGGTCTTGGAGGTCATCGAGGCTCTTGGTCAAAATCGCGGGCAGCCCAAGCCGCAGCCGTGCTTCGAGCAACCGCAGGTCGAACAGCTCGTGGTACTGCTCGTTTTGACGAAGTTGCTCGGCCAGCCTGGCCGTCGCGGCGGTTACCCCCTCACGGGCAAGGGTCGTCTGGATCTCGTCGAACATCGTATCGCTCATGGGCCTTCCGTCGCAGGGTGGGAGGAATGGCGTGGGCCGGTCGATGGTCGCGGCACACGAACAAGGCGGGCAATCCTGACTTTTATTATCGTAACAGACCGCCGCGGCGTACGCCATTGCCCGCTCGAACGAGCCTGGACATCGTTCGACAAACGCATAAACTGGCGAATCCACGCCACGACTGCGAGGAGTTGAAGAACCAACCTCTCTGTGCCGGCGCCGCCGGCGCGCAGTGCCATTCCTCCCGGAGCTCCTTCTTCCATGGACCGCCAGCAAACGATTGCCCGCATCTCCGGCTGCTACATCCCATTGCCGACGTTGTTTCGCGACGGCGATTTCGAGTTGAACCTTGACGGCATGCGACGGCACGTGAGGTTTCTGCTGGATGCCGGCGTGCGCGAAGGGAACGGTGTATTCCTGGTTGGCGGCGGGGCGGGCGAGTTTTCGACGCTCTCGACCGACGAGCGGCTGCGTCTGCTCGACACCGTGCTGGCCGAGGCGGGCGGCCGGGTGGGCGTAGTTCTGGGCGTACAGAGCAACGACCAGCGCGAGGCGGTGCGGTTGGCCCGTGGGGCCAAGGCGGCCGGAGCGGTCGCCATCCAGGCCGCGCCCCCCTTTTACCACCCGCCCACCGACGACGACGTCTTCGAGTGGATCGCCGCCCTGGCCGCGGCCGACGTGGGGATCGTCTTTTACACGACCTACTGGACCGGCTATCGCACGTCGCTCGAAATGCTTGGCCGCCTGGCCGACGTACCGCAAATCGTGGCGATCAAATGGGCCAGCCCGAGCTATCATGAATTCGAGCAGGGGCTGCGGCACTTCGCTTCGCGATTGGCATTTATCGACAACCAGCTCCACTTCGTGTTCAGCCACATGCTCGGCGCGCGGGGCGTGAACCTGCACCCCAGCAACTACTGGCCTACTTGGGGCGTGAAGTTCTGGGAGCTACTCGAAGCGGGCCGCTACCGCGAGGCTCAGGACGAGATGACCCGCGTGGTTTCGCCCTACTACGACCTGTGCGGCGAGGTTGCCCGTTTCACCGGCGGCGAAGGGCACATCGACAAGCTCTGCCTCGAGCTGGTCGGGCTCGACAGCAGCCGTTGCCGCCCGCCAACACGTGACATCCGCCCCCAGTTCCGCGAACGTATTCGCAAGATGCTGGTCGAATGCGGAACGATTGAAGAAAAAGGATGAGCGATGAAGAATGAAAAGGGCAGCGGCCGAGTAGTCGCTCATCATTTATCACTTCTCTCCCACCGTCAGCGGCTGACCGTTATCTTTCGCCCCCAGCTTCAAGAGAAACGGCACGGCTGCCTTGGCCCACTCATCGGGCGACGGGTACGAACCAGCGTCGGCGCCGAAGCAGCTTCGCAGCATGTCGGTGTCGATGATACCTGGGTTGAGCGGCACTGCCGCCATGCCCTTAGGGAGTTCCTCAGCCAGGGCACGGGTGAGCCCTTCGATGGCCCACTTCGTCGCGCAATAGGGGGCGACATCGGCCGAGACCGATCGGCCCCAGCCTGAGCTGAAATTGACGATCACCCCCTTCGAACGCGGCAGCATCAGCGGCAAGAAATGCCGCACGACGTTGGCCACACCCGAGATATTCACCCCGATGACCTGGTCGAACTCATCGGCCGAGATCTCCCAAAGCGGCGCGTTATGGTTGACCAGCGCCGCGTTATTCAGGAGCAAGTCTGGCGCAAAGCCCGCCTTTTTCGCCCGTTCGGCCCAGGCCCGCGCTTCTTCGTCGCGGCTCACGTCGACCACGTCGAACTGGTGCGGCGCCGGCCAGCGGCGGCGGTGCTCGTCGACAACCTTCGCCGAACGGGCGCAGCCCCAAACCGTATGACCGCGGGTAATGAATCCTTCCGCCATCGCCAGGCCAAGGCCACGGCTGACGCCGGTAAGCACGATTTTTTTGGGGATTTCTGGCACGTCTGTATCACCAATTGGGCTGGAAACGGGAAACCAATCGACGCCCAAGTCTACAGGTAAGTGAACGCCGGCGGAACTTGCCCAGGTTCGTTCAATCGGACCGTTTTTGGCTACCACGCCCCCCCAGGCTGCGCAGTGCCGCTTAAGGAAGGCAGAGGGCTCAATCGTACCAATCGACCGGAAAGGACCTGACGATGCCGGACGGACAACGCAGACGCCGACATTCAAACATCGCATCGAAGCGACGCTGGTACGCCTTCTACCGTTCGATTCGCTTCAACCGCCGCTTTGGGGTCGCCGCCGTGACCGTGGCCCCTTGCTTTCTTCGCAGGTTCGTCGAAGCCACAGCCATCAAATGCCCGTCCTATTGCTAAGGGCTTACCAGCTCGATGCGAAAGACGATCGGGGGGCGCTTTCACCGTCTTGGCCTAGCGGCAATGCCCGCCCCACCATCCTCGCTCGCCGTGCCCCGACCGCGGGCATGCTTGGGCGGGAGTTTGAATTCGGCGCGCGGGCAAAGTAACCTTAGAGTCGATCCTACTCGGCCAATCGCCGACACCGTCGCGTCACCAGGGAGTGCCAGCATGCGATCCGTCGTCTCTCGTGGTTTCATTGCACTTTGTCTCCCCGTAATCATCGTCCCATGCGCCGCGGCCGACGATTCCGCGGCCCGGCTCACGCTCCTGGACGTATTCAACCTCCAATTGGCCGTCGATCCACAAATCTCACCCGACGGCAAGCGAATCGTCTATGTGCGGCAGTTCTGCGACATCATGACCGACGAGAGGCATTCAAATTTGTGGATCGTCAACGCCGACGGCACCGGCCATCGCGCGCTGACCACCGGCAATTTCGACGACAGTTCGCCCCACTGGTCGGCCGACGGCAGCCAGCTCATTTACGTTTCGACGCGCGACGGAGGGACGCAGATCCACCGGCGCTGGATGGACACGGGCGAGACGGCCAAGGTTACGCGGCTGACCACCGCACCGTTTGGTCTGGCCTGGTCGCCCAACGGCAAGTGGATCTCATTCGCGGCTCACGTACCGGCCGACGCCACCCGAATTGGCACGCTCCCGCGGCCACCGGAAGGTGCCAAGTGGGCCGAGCCCGCCAAGGTGATCGACAAGCTCGTCTACCGGTACAACGGATTGGGCTACCTCAAGCCCGGCTACGCGCAGCTTTTCGTCGTGCCCGCCGACGGAGGTACGCCGCGGCAGGTTACCAGCGGCGAGTTCCAGCACGGCGGCCAGGCATTCAATGCCGGCGAGGCGGTCTGGACTCCCGATGGCAAGTACCTGCTCGTCCACGCCAACCGGCACGCCGACCGTGACCAGGAACCGCTCAACAGCGAAATCTACGAGTTCTCGGTGGCCGACGGTACCGTCAAGGCGCTCACCGATCGCAAGGGTCCCGACACCGAACCCGCCATCTCGCCCGACGGAAAGTCGATAGCATACGTCGGCTTCGACGACGAGTACCAGGGCTACCAGGTGCGCAAGCTTTATGTAATGCACCGCGATGGGAGCGACCCGAAACTGGTAACGGCCGACTTCGACCGCGATGTGCGTAGTCCGCGCTGGGCGCCCGATTCGAACCTGATCTACTTTCTATCGGACGACCAGGGCAACACCGGGCTTTATCGGGCCACGCTCGATGGCCAGGTTCGTAAACTGGCCGACCATCTCGGCAGCACCCGTTCAGCCTACGGAGGCGGAGCCAGCTTCACCGTCGCCAAAGGGGGAGTTTTTGCCACGACGGTCACACGCCCCAACTTGCCCGGCGACGTGGCGGTCGGCCGCGGCATGGAGGGAGCCAAGACCGTCACGGCCGTGAACGAGGGCCTGCTGTCCGCCAGGCATCTCGGCCAGGTCGAGGAGATCTTTTACCGGTCAGAAAAGGACCATCGCAAGATCCAGGGCTGGATCGTCAAACCGCCTGATTTCGACCCAGCCCGAAAGTATCCGCTGGTGCTGGAAATCCACGGTGGGCCGTTTGCGAACTATGGCGATCGGTTCGATCTGGAGAAGCAGTTGCTGGCGGCGAGGGATTACGTCGTCGTCTACGTCAACCCGCGCGGGAGCACGAGCTATGGCGGCGAGTTCGGCAACCTGATTCACCACGCCTACCCCGGCGACGATTTTTTTGACTTGAACTCGGGGGTCGATGCCGTCGTCGACAAGGGGTTTATCGACCCGGAGCAGCTCTTCGTCACCGGCGGCAGTGGCGGCGGAGTGTTGACTTGTTGGATGGTCGGTCGCACGACGCGGTTTCGCGCCGCCGTCACGGTTTACCCGGTGATTAACTGGTACAGCTTCGTGCTGACATCCGACATCGGCAACTTCGTAAGCAAGTATTGGTTCCCAGGATTGCCTTGGGACCACGTCGAACACTATGAGCAGCGCTCGCTGCTTTCGGTGGTCAAGAACGTCAAGACGCCGACGATGGTGCTCACCGGCGAAACTGATTACCGCACGCCGATGTCCGACTCGGAACAATATTATCAAGCACTAAAGCTCCTGGGCGTCGAAAGCGTGTTGGTGCGCGTGCCCGACGAACCGCACGGCATTGCCGTCCGCCCCAGCCACCACATGTCGAAAATCCACCACATCATCACCTGGTTCGATCAGCACCGCAAGCCGGTCGAGCCGGCCCAACGAAACGTCTCGCAATCGTCCGCGTCACCGTGATCGAACTCCGTGCCGCGATCACCCCTCATTGGCACTCGTGCCGGCCGGAAATGCGGCTTTGCGGGCGGCAACCGGCAGCGATTCTCCAAACAACCTGTCAATACCAGAATCCGTATACTCCCAAACGGATTTGCCGTTTCCCGACCAGCGTCTCAACGCAAAGGGCACCGTCGCGTCAACCAGAACAATCGGCTCAAGCCGCGGCCCTCATTCAGTCGATAAACGATGCCGCTGTCGTTCGCAAAGGCACCGATAGAGCCCTGGCGGTGCCAAAGAGGCAGACGAGCTGCTCGCGGACAAGGCAGTGCGCGTCGGGTACCTGGCGGAACCGTATTCCCGCCCCAATCCACATCCAACTCTTGATCGAGGTTCGCGCCGACGAAATCGAACGGGCCGTTGCTGACGGTAACCTGGGCAATGTGCGAAGCGAGCGCATCGCCAAGCATACTGAACATACTTAAGCCGACGACGCCAGCCACCCCGACCGGTTTTCCGACCTAAGCGGCGAAATCATGTAGCGCGCGATGTGCCCCCTGAGGGCAGGACGAATCGATGACGAACCGGGCCGAAGGAATCGTGCCCGGTGGCCGCCGGAAAAGGGGTACGCGCGAGACCTCTTACGGCCGATCGACCGAAAGCGTATTCACGGAGGAAGCATGTCAACCACAGTCGCACCCGATGTGATTCAACTCTGGGAAGCCTTCAAGGCCGACACGTCGAACCAGGAGCTTCGCAACCGACTGGTCGAGCTTTACCTGCCTCTGGTCAAATACAACGGCGAACGCGTCTGGTCGCGGCTCCCCGATGGGGTCGAGCTCGATGATCTGATCTCGGCCGGCGTTTTCGGACTGATGGACGCGATCGACGCATTCGACCTTTCGCGCGGCGTCAAGTTCGAAACCTACTGCGTGCCCCGTATTCGAGGCGCCATGCTCGACGAGCTGCGCGCCATGGATTGGGTGCCGCGCCTGGTCCGCTCGAAGGCCAACAAGCTGAACGAGGCGATGAAAACCCTCGATGCCCGGCTGGGCCGCCAACCGACCGCGGATGAGCTCTCTGCCCATCTCGGCATCAGTGTGCAGGAACTGGAAAAAATGATCCGCGACGCCAATGCCGTCGGATTGACCAGCCTGCAGAAAAAGTGGTACGAGTCCGACAATTCCAACGATATCCGCGAAATCGACCTGCTCGCCGACGAGAAGGGTGAAGATCCGACTCGCAGCCTGCAGAAGAACGACTTGATGCGGTTGGTCACCAAGGGGTTAAACCGCAACGAGCGGCTGATCATTATCCTCTACTACTATGAAGAGCTCACGATGAAGGAGATTGGCGGGACGCTCAATCTCTCGGAAAGCCGCGTTAGCCAAATGCACAGCTCGATCGTGATGCGCCTGCAAAGCCAACTCGAAGGACGACGTCGCGAATTCGCGGCGTGCTGAGGGAACAACCGCGCCCCCTCCGCAACTCCAAGCGGTGGCGCCAGGGCCATTAGGAAGGGGATTCGGAGTCGGTTTTCTTCGCGCAGCGATACGCCGCCGGCGTCGTGGCGCTGTCGCCACGCTGCCACGGCGAATACGGCCTAGCGGCCGAGACCGCTGGCTTGTCGATAAAGAACACGTTTTTGTCGGCTTTTTCTTGGGACTTCTCGCGCGGCTTACCCCCGCCGCTTGAGGATGTGCCGCGTCAAATCAGATAATGCGGTTCGCTGCCGGCCGTCGTCATCAAAGTTGCCGGGGTCGAGCCTCGCTCGGAAAGCTTCGTTCAGGGCCGGCCACTCGAGATCGATGGCGGCATACCAGGCCGTGTCCCGGTTACGGACCTTGTAAACCGTCGCCTGCCGGAATAGCCCTTCGAAGGAAAGCCCCAGACGCTGCGCGGCGCGAGGGCGCATTGAGCGAGTCACATTTCCATTCGTAACGTCGGTAGCCCAGCTCGAACGCCCGCTTCATCATCAGGTACATCGCTTCGGTCGCAGCCGGGCTTCGCTGCAGGCGAAGAGAGTAGTGAATGTGCCCCACTTCGATGGAACCACTGGCCGGGGCGATCCGAAGATAGCTTGCGACGCCCCTAGGCTCGCCGTCGCTTCGATCGACGATCGCGAAAAACAGCGGGTCATCGCCCAGGCAAAACGTGCTCATCCATTCGCGATATTCCCCAAGCGTGTAAAACGGTCCGTAAGCGAGATACGTCCAGCTCCTCCCTTCCACGTCCGCCGCATTGGCCGCGAATAAATGTGCCGCATGGCGGCCGGGGTCAAGTGGCTCCAGCCGACAAAATCGGCCTTCCATTGGCTCGCGCGGCGGGCTGGGGCTGGGTGTCCAGGCCGGCAGCGGGAAGCCGATAGGCTGACCAAGCTGATTGACGGATGGTTCCATGATTACAGTCCGAGCGTGGCTCGCCACTCGTCGTCGAGCACACCGAGCGTTTTGCCCGTCAACTCTTCGAAGGTCTTGTCACGGTATTCTCCGGCGCGCAGCAGCTTGTTGAGCTTGCGCACGATGTCCTGGTCGTACTTCTCGACAAGGTAGGCGAGAAAGGCCGCGCTGACGCGGTAGCTGCCGTCGTAATGTGCCCGCTCGGCGTCGATCGGTCCCAAATTGCCGGGCTCGAACTTGAAAAAACGCACGTAATCGGCCACGCCCTCCACCAGCCAGCCGGGATTCCGTCGTCCGCGATAATTCTGGACCACATGGACCGTTTCATGGACCATCGCGCCTACGTCGTCGGGATGCTGCTTGAAGAATTTCACCGAACCGACGATATGGTCGCCGCCCGTCGCCGCCACTCCCTGGTAATCGTTCTTGAGCGCCATCGTGACCATGTGCGGCGGCTTGTAGCCTTTGCTTTTCAATTCTTCGTTGATCATCCGATAGGCGCGCTCGCAGGTGTGGGCAACTTTCTCGGCCCACTCCTTCATTTCGGGAGCGTCGCTGGCATCGACGACGAACTCGACCGGGTACTCGAAAACGGCCACCGGAGGCTGTGATTTGATCGAGAGCTCGCGAATGACCAGCGGATTGAATAGATCGGCGGTCGCCGAAACGCGCACCGCCTGCACCAAACGGCCGTCGGGCCTCACCTGCGCGACACCCTTGGTGAACACTGCCAAACGCTCGAACGCCTTCCCGTCAGACGATACTTCAAGCGCACCGCCGCCGAACTGGTCGCCACCAAGCTCGTCACCGCCCTCGGCGCGTCCCGTGGTCACGGTGATGGAATCGATGGCGACCGGCTGGTCGAAGTTGAGTGTAAAGTGGTCGCCGGCGCTTGGTCCCCTGGCGGAGACAAAACATGTACCGGCGTCGCCGTCGAACGCGAACTGACGAATCTGGTCGCCCGCCGTGGTAAGAGAGGTTGCGATCGTCGCGGCGACAGGCAACTGGTCCGGCTTGCCGTCCGCTGCCGTCGCAACAGCGGCGGCTGCGTTCAACAAGCCCAGAATGAGCAGCGCGAAACAAATGGAACGTGGCATGGATTGCTCGCTATGGCCGGAGTTTCTTCGCACGATCCCCGACTCGAATGACGCCGCCTTGAACGACCTTGGCATTGATGCCGCGCAGGCGTAGCTCTTTGCCAACGGCCGAATTGACGAATTTCATGGCGTCCGACCCAAAACGCGCCTTGAACTTCACGCAGCCCGTGTGCGGCTGGGCGGTGACTTCGACAATCGCCGAGCCGAGCGCGAGCCGAGTGGTGGGGGGCAGATTGTCGGCGCTCAAGTCGATGTCGATGAAGAGCTGATCGCCGGCCAGTTGCCAACGCTCGTCCGTCCCGGCCACCAGCGCGATCACGCGCACATTCATGATATTAAGCTGCATCTCGGGATGAGCCGAACCGTCGAATGTGTTCGAAGCCCCTCTGATCCGCCAGTTGTCGCCGACAAGCCCTTCGCTCAGATCAAGCTGGGCTTCCTCGACGACTTCCCGCGCGCCGACCTGCGGCCGTCGGACGATCAGCTTCAGCACGCCATCGTCCAGAGGAGACTGCCGGATTTCGTTCAATCCGGCTTCGAGCTCGATTGTCGTCAGGTGTTTCATGTCTGCCATTGCGGCCCTTGTGCAGGCGCCGGCCGCCGAAACGAGGTGAGTTCGATCACGTTTCTACGCCAGCAGCGTTTCCACCAGCCGCACCCAGTAACTGCTGCCGAAGGGGATCGTCTCGTCGTTGAAATCGTAGCGCGGGTTGTGCAGCAAACGGCCACCTTCAGCCGATCCGTTGCCGATCCAGATGTAAGCGCCCGGCCGCTGACGGAGCATGAAGGAGAAGTCCTCAGAACCCATGCATGGCTGAGGAGCGAGATCGACCCGATCGCCACCGGAGACGTCGGCGGCGGCACGAGCCGCCCACTCGGTTTCCTGCTCGGTGTTCACCGTGGCCGGGTAGCGCCGCTGGTAGTCCAACTCAGCTTGCACATCGAGCGACGCCGCGACGCCCGCGACGATCCGCCGCATCGCGGCTTCGGCCATGTCCTGAACCTTCGGCAGAAAGGTCCGCACTGTGCCGCGGAGCAGGGCCGTGCCGGGGATCACGTTCCAGGTGTCACCCGCGTGAATCTGCGTGACGCTCAACACGATCTGGTCGAGCGGATTCGTATTGCGGCTGGCGATGGTCTGCAGTGTCGTGACCAGTTGCGCGGCGGCTACGACCGGGTCGATGCCCAGGTGCGGCATGGCGGCATGGGTGCCGCGGCCGGTGATCTTGATTTCGAACACGTCGAAGGCGGCCATCATGGGCCCGGAACGCACGGCAAAATTCCCCACGGCCATGCCCGGCCAGTTGTGCATGCCAAACACGGCGTCGACGGGAAAGCGCTCGAACAGCCCTTCGGCCACCATCTCGCGGCCACCTCCCTCGTTCTCTTCGGCCGGCTGGAAGATGAATTGCACCGTGCCGGCGAAGTCGCGGGTTTCGGCCAGGTAGCGTGCGGCCCCCAAGAGCATCGTCGTGTGTCCATCGTGCCCGCAGGCATGCATCTTGCCGGGATGCTTCGAGCGGTATTCCAGCCCGGTCTCTTCTTCGATGTCGAGCGCGTCGATATCGGTCCGCAGGCCGATGGCTCGCAGCTTTCCGACCCCGCTCCACTTACCTGCCAACGTGCCGACGACGCCTGTCTTGGCGAGGCCGCGATGCACCTCGATACCCATGGCAACCAGCCGTGAGGCAATGAACTCCGAGGCGTACGTTTCTTCGAAAGCCGTTTGTGGATGGGCATGCAAATCGCGCCGCCAGGCCGTAAGCTCGGGGTGCAGTTCGCGCAATCGGGCAGCGATGGTCATGGCCGATCTGCTCCAGTCGTGCAATCGTTGGTTAGTTGGATGACCGTTTCGTTTTACTCCCCTACTCCAACCCGTTCAAGTGTGCGACGTGGCTCACATAGTTACGAATGGTGGCCGGCGAGCGGTTGCGGAGCAGCAAATCCTGGATCAGACGTTGAGCGGAGAGGTGTCATGACTGCAACTGGGGGAGTAATGGGGAATTTCGTCTGCCCCATCCCAGCATGATTGCCCAGGCGCCGGCCTTGGGGTGAATTATCTGGGATGTTCGTATTCCTAGGGCTGCGCCCTCGTTGTTCTACACATCTTTGGCCGCGACGGGATGCTGTTTTGCCCCGTTCACGGGGCTTCGGCGCAGCCGTATTCGGCCCGGCGTTTACGCCGGGTTCGCAAACCGCGCAACTT
>Ga0265314_10000281_pt1 | contig 74068 bp, 80 predicted proteins | sample 4126metaG_FD_203106 | JGI IMG/M metagenome (GOLD analysis project Ga0265314, IMG submission 203106) | Rhizosphere microbial communities from Carex aquatilis grown in University of Washington, Seatle, WA, United States - 4-1-26 metaG | ecosystem: Host-associated > Plants > Roots > Rhizosphere >...
GGGCCAGTTCCCGTTCGATGCACGCCAGCTGCGGGAGTTGCGCCAGCGTCAGATCGAGGCGGTGCGCTACCTCGACCGCGTTTTTGCGCAGCTATTCGACCTGGTGCCGGCGAACACGTGGGTGGCGGTGACCGCCGACCACGGCGAGCTATTCGGCGAGGACGGCTACTTCGGTCATGGGCCGATCCAGCACGATAAGGTCTTCGAGGTGCCGTTCCTCGAAGGTCGCCTGCGCTGAGCGCGCCGGCGGCATCGGGTGGGAACGAGCCCGGCGTCCCAAGGACGCCGGGCTCCGTGCTCACGCCTTGCGGCGATAGTAATCGATCAGCAGGTCCGCGATCTCGGGGCGCAGAATGCGCGGATCGGGGCGCTCGCCGGTGGTCAGTGCCTCGCGCACCTTCGAGCCGGAGATCACCACCGGCTTCTCGTCGGGGTGGTTGTCCATCAAGTCGACGCGGCCGGCGCTGTCGTAGTACGCGGCGAACCCGATGTTGCATGGCCGGATGTGCAGCTGACCGGACAGGTTGTTGAAAATTTCCTGTGCGTCGAAGTCGCCCCAGATCGCCTTGCCGTCGTCGAACGGCGCGTCGGCGTGCTTGCGGCCGATGACGATGTCGGTGAAGCCGAGGTTCTGGCGGTAGATGCCGTGCATGACGGCTTCCTTCGGGCCGCCGTACAACATCTTGATATCGAGTCCGACGAGCTCGAAGACCTCCGTCAGGTCGTAGCCGCGCTCTTGCCACAGCGCCTCGTCCTTGTCGCCCTGGCCGAGCAACTGCTGGTCGTGCAGGGCGCGGTAGCATTGCATGCGCACGCTGGCGGGAACGTCGTCGCCTTTGAGCTCGCCGACCAGCGGGTTGAGCACCACGCCGGCAAAGTAGCCGAGGCGCGTCAGCTGCTCGACGCCGGCCACCAGGGCGTACTCGTGGGCGCGATGCAGCGGGTTGCGCGTCTGGAAGGCGAGGGCGCGCTCCCACCGCCGCTCGGCAATCAGCGTCCGCACCTGGCGCGGCGTCAGGATGAACTGGCCGTAGGCCGGATCGAGCTTTTGCGGCAGTGCGGCGATCTCGCCGCCGACCAGCTGGGTCCGCGGATCGTCCACGATCATATGGCCGCCCGGATGGTCGGTGCGCGTGGTGCCGTAGAAACGCTCGACGTGCTTCGGCTTGTCCCAAGCGAAGACGCTCGAAACGCGCAGCGTGCCGACGATCTGGCCCTCGAACGCGAGCGCCGCGGTCTGCCCGACGCGCAGCTTCTTCGCCTCGTCGTCGGTCACCGGGAACGAGATCGGCGCGGTCCAGGCGTAGCGGCGGAAGGCCGACTCGATCGTCCCGGTATCCAGCACCTGGTGCCAGGTCGCCTCGTCCATCGGACCGGTGAGCGGCGACAGCGTGCCGTCGGCGATGCGATACACGGTCGCCAAGTCGGCACGCGTCATTTCGATGCGCGGCAGCTTGCCGGCTTCGGCCAGGAAGATCTGACGGCGCGACAGCGGAACGGTGCGCGACACCGGCGCCTCGAGGCCGCCGTGTACGGGGACGAGATCGGGCATGAGTTGAGCTCTCCTTGCGTGTGGTGGTGGTGCGGCGGGCGAGGCGATGCCGCTGGGCGAAACGTGAACCCGTCAGTCGCTATGCGAGGGGTCCGAGTGTGTCAAGGCAGGCCGGCCGGCGGTGGCCGGACGCGGCCTTGGCTGCGTTGCCGAGCAGCGGACCGCGTCAGCCCGACCCGCCCGGGATGGGTGAGTCGGGCCGACGGATTCAATCCATACGGCTGCGCTTGCGCGGGGTCGCCGCGGCGACTCGGTTGCGCTGGCGCGGTGATTCGCTGGTCGCGACGCGCTCGCGCGTCCGCGCGGCGCTGGCGGCGACGCGGATGCGTTTGGCGCTCTCGACCCCAGCTCGGCCGCGTCGCGGTGCGACGACGGCGTGCGGCGCGGGCTCGCGATCCCGGCGCGCGGCCGGCGCGGCTGCCGCCACCCGTTGCGGCTCGCGATCGGGCAGCGGGTCGCCATCGTCGTAGGTCATCAGCCGGCCGCGGCCGCCGCGTCCGGGGATCTGCAGGCGCTGCCCTGTCTTGAGCGGGCTCGGCCGGCGCATCCCGTTCGCCCGCAGCAGCGCGCTCACCGGCACGCGGTAGCGCTGCGCAATGCTGGCCAGCGTGTCGCCGCTGCGCACGGTGTGGACGCCACCGGGCGCGCTATCGGTCAAGACGGGCGGTGGCTCGCGATACGTCGCCAGCGCCACCTCAAACTGTTCGCGCGTTCCCTGCGGCAGACGCACGGCGTACCCGTCGGGCGGGACGATGCCCCGCTTCAGGGCCGGATTGAGGTCCTTCAGCGTGTCCACATCACTGCCGCACAGCTGCGCGACGACATTGAGCGAGATCGGACGCATGATCTGGACGGTCTCGAACTGCTCCGGATTGCTCGGCGGCATGTAGATGCCGTAGCGATTGGCGCCTTCCGCGACCTCCATCGCCGCCAGCACGCGCGGCACGTACTCCGAGGTCTCGGACGGCAGGTAGCCGCGTTCGCGCATCTCCCAGAAGTCCTCGCAGCCGAGGTCGTCGCGAATGCGCTCGATGTTGCCTTCGCCGGTGTTGTAGGCGGCCAGGGCCAAGTGCCAGTCGCCGAAGCGGTCGTACAGATCGCGCAGATAACGGGCGGCGGCACGGGTGGCTTTTTCCGGGTCGCGGCGCTCGTCGACGTAGCCGTCGATGCGCAAGCCGTAGCGCTGGCCGGTGCCGCGGATGAACTGCCACGGCCCGACGGCACCGGCGGGCGAGGTCGCCGCGAGCTGGTAGCCGCTCTCGACGATCGGTACGCCGTAGGCGAATTCCGGCGGGACGCCTTCCTCTACCAACGTCGCCTTCATCGAAGGCACGTAGCGGCTGCCACGCTCCAGCGCCCGCTCGAGCGACGGGCGCATGCTCGTCTGGTAGGCGATGACGAGGTCCTGCACGTGTGGGTGCTGGACCGCGAGCTCCGCTTCCGGCGTCAGTCCGGCATTGCCGGACTGACCCGAGCGATCAGCCGGAAATTCCCGGTCCGCCGCAGCGGAAGGCTGGCCGGTCCCCCGACCATCGGCCCCCCGCAGGTTGGTCGGTCGGCGACTCGACGTCGCGCAACCGGAGATGGCCAGAACACAAACCAGAATCCCCAAGGCCACTAGGGGTCGCTGATTCGCAGCGCTCATAGGTTCCTCCCTCCCGCTTCTGCGACTGCCAGGGTGGGGAAGAGCCAAAGTCGCCCCGTGACAGCCGAGACGTTGGGAAGATTACCAACGTCTGTCCAACCTCGTGTGACGAACCCGCCGAGGCGAGCGTCACGTCCCTCACTCCATCACATCTCATTCGTTTACCGCCCCGTCCCCCAGGGCGCGATTTGGGTACCACAATCGTTTCCGGCAGCGCAACCCGATTCGGCCGCAGCGTCAATAATTTGACGCTGGCGTCGTGCGGGCGCCGATCGCACATCAGGCGCCGTCTCGCGTCGCGAGCGTCGCCGCGAGACGAAGTGCGGCCGTCATGCTGCGCCAGTCGGCGATGCCGCGGCCGGCGATGTCGTGCGCGGTGCCGTGATCCGGCGACGTGCGCACGAAGGGCAACCCGAGCGTGACGTTCACGCCGTCGGCGAAGTGCAGCAACTTGAACGGCGCCAGCCCTTGGTCATGGTACATGCACACGACGGCATCGAACTGTCCGGCGAGCGCGTGCGGAAAGGCGCTATCGGCGCCGAGCGGACCGCGCGCATCGATGCCGGCGCGTCGAGCGGCGCGCACGGCGGGCGCGATGAGGCGTGCTTCCTCGTCGCCGAACAGTCCCTGATCGCCTGCGTGCGGGTTCAGCCCCGCCACGGCAAGGCGCGGGGCGGTCAGTCCGAATTGCCGGCGCAGGGCGCGGTCGGCAATGCGCAAGGTGTCGAGCACGAGCGGCGTCGTGATGGCGCGCGGCACGCGCGCCAACTGCAGGTGGGTGGTCACCAGGACGACGCGCAGCTTCGGGCCGGCCATCATCATGCGGACGGGGACGCCACCGGCGAGCTTCGCCAGCAGCTCGGTGTGGCCGCTGCTCACCAGTCCAGCCGCGGCAAGATTCGCTTTGCTGATCGGTGCGGTGACCAGTGCCTCGGCTTGGCCGGCACCGATAAGCTGCACCGCTTCCAAGATGGCGCCATAGGCCGCCCGGCCGCCGGCCGGGGTCGAACGGCCCGGTCGCGCCGCGCGCTCGGACAGATTCGAGATCACGCGTACCGGCAGTACGCCGCGCGGCAGCGGTTCGCCGGGATTCCACGCGACGCATTTGGGACAGCCATGCAGTCGCTGCGCCGCGCTCTGGAAGACGCCGAGGTCGCCGACCAGGATTGGCGTCAGGGCCCGGCGCAGGCCACCCCGCGCCAAGGCGGCGAGCGTAACCTCGGGCCCGATACCGGTCGGGTCGCCCATGGAGATGACGACCCGAGGCGGCCTCACGGCCGGATCTCCACCGAGTGGCGCTGGCGCAGGTCTTCTTTCAGCCAGCGCATGTAGCGCTCTTCCAGGGCGGCGGCGTACAGCTTCTCCTTGATCTCGTCGTGCGCCGTATCGGCCGGCGTGGCCGACGGCTCGGCCGCCTCTTTGGTCGCTTCATGGTGGGCGCTGCCGCTGATGCGATCATCCAGCTTGACGATGTGAATCGCACCGGACGAGCGCACCGGCTTGCTGAATTCGCCCGGATCGAGCCCGGCAACGGCGTTGGCCAACTCGTCTTTGATCTCAGTTTTGCGGAACGTGCCGAGCTTGCCGCCGACTTTGGCCACGCCGTCTTCCGACTCGCGCTTGGCGACCTCGGTAAAGTCGGCGCCACCCTTCAACTCGTCGTAGATCTTGTCGGCGCGCGCCTGCACGGCGGCCACTTGCTCGTCGCTCGCATCCGGCGGGATCTGCAAGACGATATGCGAGATCGAGATCTGCTCGTCGTCGTCGGTCGCCGGCGTCGCCGCCGCGACGGCCGGCGCATCCGCTCCGAGCGCCGTCCCGGCGGTATCGCCGCCACCGCCGTCGCCGTGCTCCTTTTGGTAGCGGGCGATGTCTTCCGGCGACACCGACACTTTGCCGCGGATCTCGCGGTTGATCAGCTGCGCGCGCTCGAGCTCCTCTTTGATCTGCTTGCGATAGCGCACGCGTGTCAGTCCCTGTTGGGCCAGCGCTGCGTCGAGCTGCTCGTCGGTGATGTTGTTCCGCTGCCGGACGTTGCCGATGTAGCGATCAATCTCGGCGTCGCTGACGACGATGCCCTGTGCTTCGATCTCTTTTTCCAGCACGCGCTGGGTGATCAACAGCTCGAGGATCTCGGAGGGCGAGGCGGTGGTTTGCGCCAGGCGCGGGTCGTCTTTGGTGAAGGTGCGCAGCTCATGCAGCGTGATCGGGTCGCCGTCGACCAAGGCGACGATGCGGTTCACCACCGTGCCGGTGACGACGGTCGGCGTCTCGAAGGCGCCGATGTCGCAGCGCATGCCGGCGGGCCGTCGCTGGCCGCGCTGGTCGACAGTCAGCATCCCGTCGCTGGCCGGGTCGGCGCAGCCGGCCGGGTCGCCGCCCTCGATGGCCTTGCTGCCGCCCGTCGGCGCGATGGTTTCGGTGGGCCCGCCGTTCTGCGCCAGCGCGCCGAGCCGCGGATCGTCGGTCTGTACGTCACCCGGCCCGGAAAACGCACAGCTGGTCTCGTCGACCAGGTTGTATCCCAGCGAGCTGATCGTCCCATCGCAGGCGCGCAGGTTGGCGACCAGGATGGTGTTGCGCACGACCGACTCGCCTTGGCTGAGCTCGATGCCGGCGCCCCGGTTTCCCGTGATGGTGCAGTTGGCGCTGCGCAGCGTCCCCTTGTCGGCGCGCAGTCCGGCGCCGCCATTGTCGGCGATGGTCGAGTTGACGCAGGTGGCGGCGCCGTCGTCGACCTCGACCCCGGCGCCGTGATTGGCGGTAACCAGGCTGCGCACCAGCGTCAGCTTGGCGTCGCCGACGTCGACGCCGACCCCGCTGCTGTCGCGCACCGCGCAATCGAGCAGGGTGATCTTGCCATGCGTCAGCTTCAGCGCGGCATCGGTGCCACCGCTGATGGTGATGCCGGAGATGGCGACGTTGCCGTGCGCCTTGATCGTCTGGTCGCCACTGCCCTTGACCGTCACCGTGTCGGCTCCGGGCCCTTTGAGCGTCGCGTTGGCTGGAAGATTCAGTGAATCGTCGAGCGCGATGGTGCCGCGCACACTGCTGCCGAAAAGGATGACATCGCCGTCCGATGCATCATCGACCGCTTGGCGGAGCGATCCCTCGCCCTCGGCGTCGGTATTGCGCACCGTGTGCGTCGCCGCGGCGGCGGGCATGGCGAACAGCAGGGCGGCGACCAGCGTGCGGCAGTAGCGAATCATCCCCTGTTCTTTAGCACGCCGGCGGCGGCAAAGAGGAAGCCGCGCGCTGCAGCCCGGGCAGCGGCGCCTGGCCCCGTCCGCTGGCCTGCGCGCGATGAGGCCATGGCCGTCGGCCATCGGCCTGCGGCGGCGCGTGGCCCGATGCACACCAACGACCCTGGCTGTCGGGCTGAATGCCGCAGGCCGATCGCCCCAGCATTGCGGGACAGCACCCGGCGTGTGTTCACGCGCTCGGGCTCGGCGGCGTGGCGCCGGCGGACAACGGGTGTTGCACTTCGAACAGCACCGATTGGACCTCTTGCACCAGCCCGTCCCAATCGGTGTTGCGCGCCGTGAAACTGAGCTGGAAGTCGGCCGACAGGCGGAAGCGGCCTTTGCTGCCTTGGACGAGCGCGACGAGCTGTTCCACCTCGATCGGCGCCTGCGGATGGAACGTCAGCGTCACCTGGCCCTGACGCAGCAGGGCGCGCACGATCATGCAGGCCTTCAGCACGCGGCGCAGGTCCATGATGCGCAGGAAGCTGTCGACCACGGGCGGGATGCGGCCATAGCGTTCCTGCAGCTCGACGCCGATCTCGTCGAGCTCGGCGGTGCTCTTGATGGTCGCCAGGCGGCGGTAGAACACCAAGCGCTGATTCTCGTCGGGGATGTAACTGTCCGGGATGTACGCCGGAAAGCCGAGCTGGATTTCCGGCTCGACCTCGATGCGGCGCCGCCGCCCGCGCAGCTCCATCACCGCCTCTTCCATCATGTGCGTGTAGAGCTCGAAGCCAACCGCGGCGATCTGCCCCGACTGCTGCTTGCCGAGCAGGTTCCCGGCACCGCGGATTTCCAGGTCGTGCGTGGCGAGCTTGAAGCCGCCACCGAGGTCGTCGAGCTCCTGCAGGACGCGCAAGCGCTTCTGTGCGTCCTTCGAGATCAGATGCTCGCCCGGAATCATCAAGTAGGCGTAGGCGCGTTCATGCGACCGGCCGACGCGGCCGCGCAGCTGGTAGAGCTGCGCCAAGCCGAAATGATCGGCGCGGTTGATCAGCATGGTGTTGGCGTTCGCGATGTCGATGCCCGACTCGATGATGGTCGAGCAGACCAGGACATCGGTCTCGCGCTGCATGAACTGCAGCATCACCTTTTCGAGCTCGCGCTCGTGCATCTGACCGTGGCCGACGGCGATCTTCGCGTCGGGGACGAGCGAGCGCAGGTGCCGCGCCATCAGCTCGATGTTGTCGACTTGGTTGTGCACGAAGAACACTTGCCCGCCGCGCCCGAGCTCGCGTTGGATTGCGTCGCGAATGATGTCGTCGTCGTAGCGCGTGACGTACGTGCGCACCGCCAGGCGATCGACCGGCGGCGTCTCGATGACGCTCAAATCGCGTATGCCGGTCAGCGACAGTTGTAGCGTGCGCGGAATCGGCGTGGCGGTCATCGCCATGACGTCGACCAGCGTGCGCAAATCCTTGATGCGCTCCTTGTGCTTGACGCCGAAGCGATGCTCCTCGTCGATCACCAGCAGCCCGAGATTCTTGAAGGCGACGTCGGCTTGCAGGAGGCGATGCGTGCCGACGACGATGTCGACCTGTCCGTTCGCCAGCCCGCGCAGGACGTCGCGCAGCTGCGCCGGAGTCTGAAAGCGCGACAGCACTTCGACGCGCACCGGGTAGCCTTCGCAACGCCGGCGGAATGTCACGAAGTGCTGCTGGGCCAGCACCGTCGTCGGCACCAGCACGGCGACCTGCCGGCCGCCCATGACGGCGAGAAAGGCGGCGCGCAGCGCCACTTCCGTCTTGCCGTAGCCGACGTCGCCGCAGATCAGGCGATCCATCGGTTTGCCGCGCGACAAGTCGCCCAGCACGTCGTCGATCGCCTGTTTCTGATCGGGCGTCTCCTCGAACGGAAAGGTGGCCTCGAACTCGCGGAAGTAAGCGTCCGGCGCCGGGTACGCCGGCCGCTCGTCGATTTCTCGCGCGGCGTGGATCGCAAGCAGCTCCTGCGCCATCGCCAGAATCGACTCGCGCGTCCTGGCTTTGACGCGCTCCCAGTTGGTGCCGCCGAGCTTGTCGAGCGCCGGCACCGCGCCCTCGGCTCCGACGTACTTCTGCACCAGGCTGATGCGGTCGACCGGCAGGTAGAGGCGATCGCCGCCGGCGTACTCCAAGTGCAGATAGTCGCCCTCGGTGCCGGCCACCTGCAGATGGCGCAGGCCGCGGTAGCGTCCGACGCCATGGTCGAGGTGGACGATGTAGTCCTCGGGCTTGATCTCGGAGAGGCTCTGCAGCAGCTGCGAGACCGAGACCCGCCGCGCGGCGCGCCGGCGCGTCTCGCCGAATACGTCGGCTTCCGTCACGACGACCAACTGCTCTTCGGGAACGCGGAAGCCCTCGCTGAAGTGTCCGAGCACCACATCGAGCGCGAGCGGGCGTCGCCCGGCCGGGGCTGGCGCGGCGTCGGCGATCAGGGCGGCGAAGGAGCGGAAGGAGACACTCGCCGGCAGATCGTTGGCCTCCAGCAAGCGCGACAGGCGCTGCGCTTGCGGCTCGGTGCCGGCAACGAAGACGACGCGCTGCCCCTCCTCGCGCCACTTCCGCACCTGTTCGGCGACCGGTGCAAAGCTGACTTCGTGGCGCTGGTGGACGCGCGCCGCTTTGAGATCCGCGGTCGAGAACGAGTGCACCGACAGGCGCGTTTCGCTTGGCTCAGCGGCGAGCAGGTCGAGCGATTCGATCTCGACCGCGACGTGGGCCGCCAGGCCGGTGCGCCAAGCGCCGGGGCCGAGGAACAGCTGGTCCGGCGGCGGGAAGAAACGATGCTCCGCCTCGCGCTCGGCGGCGCGCCGCTCGACGAGCATCGCGTGCCGCTCCAGCATCGCATCGACCTCGCCCGCCTGGTCGACGAACACGACCGTCTCCGGCGGCAAGTAGTCCCACAACGTGTCGAGCCGCTCATGGAAGTAGGGCAGGCAGAACTCGACGCCGGGGAAGAGCAGGCCGCTGGCCAACCCGTCGAGGATCAAAGCGCGCTCGTCGCGCGCCAGCTCGAGGTCGAGGGCGCGCATCTCGATCGCGCGCGCGATCTCCGAACGCTGACCGGCGGTGGGATCGAACTCGCGCATCGGCAGCATCAGCACCTCGGCCTGGCGGCCGGCCAAGCGCTGACTGACCGGATCGAACGCGTGCATCGCCTCGATGGTGTCGCCGGCCAGCTGCAACCGCAGCGGCTGCGGGTGGGCCGGCGGATAGACGTCGATGATGCCGCCGCGCACGCTGAAGTCGCCGCGGTCTTCGACCAGCGGCACGCGCCGATAGCCCCAGCTCACCAAGCGCGTGGCGATGTCGTCGCGGTCGATGTCCTCGCCTTCGACGATGTACAGATACTGCGCGGCGAAGCTGGCGCGGGGTGGCACGCGTTGACTGAGCGCTTCCGGGGTCGTGACGATCAGCGGGTTGCGGCTTTGGCGGAGGTGGTAGAGGCCTTCGATGCGCGCCGCGACGACGTCGGGAGTCGGCGACAGGTCCTCGAAGGGCGTCACCTCCCAGCTCGGCAGATAGTGAATGCGGCGCGCGAAAGGTGCGGCGTCCTCGTCTTCGCCGAAACAGAAGCGCAGGTCGCCAGTCAGGCGCTCAGCCTCCTTGCCGCTCGGCACGACGATCAGCGCAGGGCGCGGTGCGCTGCCCAGCAGGCGCCACAGGAAATAGGCCCGCGCGCCGCCTTTCAGGCCCTGCAAGCGCCACTGGCGCGGACCGCGCAGACGCCCGAGCCCACCGTGCAGGGCACGTAGCGCTGCTTCCCATGAGTTTGCCATTGCGGGCGCCATACCGAGTCGCGAATCCCGACGGTTACCAGCGCCCAGTCAGGGGAACAAGATTGCAGATTTTTCTCGCTGCACCGCGGCGTGTGCATGGTAGGCTGGAAGTATGCAGGCCGGCGTCGCGCGCATCATGGTCATCGAGGACGACATCGACTTGATGCGCCTCATCATTCACGCCTTGCGCTCCGCCGGCTTCGACATCGTGCAGACTTACGGCGGCGCGGATGCCCTGCGGAAGGTAAAGTTGCAGAAGCCCGATCTGGTGCTCACCGATCTCGCCATGCCGGGCATGAGCGGCGTCGAGGTGATCGCGCTGATCAAACACGATCCGGAAACGAAGCACATCCCGTGCGTCGCCGTCACGGCACACATCTGGGACCACATCGCGCAGGCCGCCAGCCAGTCGGGTTGCGACAGCTTGGTGCCGAAGCCGTTCACCAGCGTGCGGTTGCTGCAGGAAGTGACGAAATACGTTCCGCTTCCCGGCAAGCTGCCGGCGCGCCAGAACGTCAGCGGCCGCGCCTAAGATGCGGCGCGCCGGCCGCCCGGAGCGGGGCTACTTGTCGCGCACGAGGTTGCCGAGGCGGAAGGCCTTGTACACCTCGATCACGGTCTCGCGCTGGCGCTCGGTGAGATGCGGATCGCGGCGCAACTCGCGCACCGCGTCGGCTTCGTCGAGCTCGCGCGGATCGAGCACCCCGGCCTGCAAGTAGAGCGTCTCCGCTGACAGGCGCAGCGCCCCCGCCAGCGTCTGCATGATCGTCTGGCTGGGATTCTTGAGCCCGCCTTCAATTTCACGCAGCACGACGCCCGGAATGCCGCTGCGCTCGATGATCTTGCGCAGCGAGATGTCGGCGAGGCTGCGCTGCCGGCTCAGATAGTCCGAGAGCGACGACTGCGCCCGCCGCGCGGTCGAGGTCGCCTCGCCCTTCTTCGGTTCGACGCGCGGGCCGCCTTTGCTTCGCTTCGCCGCCATGCGGCGCGTATATCCCTCGCGCACGGGGAGGGCCAGGGTGACGCGAGCCACGACATGGCGCGGCGGCGCGCAGGCGAGACGCCGATGATGAGCGACGAGCGTTCGCTGCCGGCCGACGGCGGGCGCAGCGCACCGTCCGCATTGGCGCTGGTGCGCCACTATCCGGGGCTGACGGCGCTGCCGCGCCACGCGCTGACGTCGCTGCCGACCCCGGTCGCCTCGCTGGAACGCCTCGCCAACCGCGTCGCTCTCGGCCCGCTGTGGATCAAGCGTGACGACGTCTCGGGGCCGCTCTACGGCGGCAACAAGCCGCGCAAGCTGGAATGGTTGCTCGGCGCGGCGCGGGCGCGCGGACGGCGTGGCGTCATCACCTTCGGCGGCATCGGCACACATCACGGTCTCGCCACCGCTCTGTGCGCGCGCGACGCCGGCATGCACTGCGTATTGGTGATGATGCCGCAACCGGTGACGCCGCATGTGCAGCAATGCCTCAGGCTCCACCACGCCAGCGGTGCGGAGATGCACTTGGCCGGGTCGGTGGCCGGAATCGTCGCCACGTCGCTGCGGCGCTGCGGCCGGGCGATCCTCGCCGGCGAGCCGCTGGCGATCATTCCCACCGGCGGCACGTCGGCGACCGGCGCCATCGGGTACGTCAACGCGGCTTTCGAGCTAGCCGATCAAATTCGCGCCGGCGCGCTGCCGGAACCGGCGGCGATCGTCGTCCCGTTGGGCAGCGGCGGCACGGTCGCCGGGCTCATGTTGGGGTGTCGCCTCGCCGGCTTGCGCAGTCGCATCATCGGCGTGCTGGTCACCGACATCTTGCCGCCTTCGGGCCAGCGCCTGGCGCGCCTGGCGCGCGCGACGCTGGGACGCCTGCGCGCGCTCGACGACAGCCTGCCCGAAGTGCAGGTGACGGCGCAGGACCTCACCATCGAACGACACTTCCTCGGCGCCGGCTATGGCGCCGTCACCGATGCGGGCTCGGCCGCCGCCGAGTTGCTGGTCGAGAGTGAAGGCGTGCAGCTCGAGCCGACGTACACCGCCAAAGCGTTTGCAGCGCTACTCGATCTGGCGGCGCGGGCGGAGTGGCGCGGCCGCCCGCTCCTGTTTTGGAACACCTACAGCTCGGTCGATCCCGCGGCTGCGCTCTCGCCCTTGCCGGAGTGGCGTCAGCTGCCCGCGCCGTTTCATCGCTTCTTCCAATGAACCGTCCGTGTCTGCGCCTTGCGGGAAGGCCGATTGGGCTTTTGAAAATCGACCGCATTCTATAGGTGGGCAGCAGTGGGCATCTCGTTTGGTCGGCGCGACTTCTTGCGCGCGTCGGGGTTCAGCGCTGCGATGCTGGCGCTGTCGCGGGTGCGCTTCGCGTCCGCAGCGTTGGCGGTGGACGGCGGGGTCGCGTCGAAGGCCGACCTGCGCGTGCTGCAGCCGAACGACGCGCGAATCATGACGGCCGTCGCCGAGCGCATCACCTACACCGGCGACCCAACTATGCCGCGCTTCAGCGATACCGATGGGCTGCGCACCATCGACAACGCGCTGCTGCAGCTGCCGCCGGACGTTCCCGAGCAGTTGTCGTGGGCGCTGTGGCTGGTCGAGTACGGGCCGCCGGTGCTGATCGGCCAACCGGCGCGCTACAGCGGGCTCGAGGCGGGTTGGCAAGACATCTACCTGACCGATTGGGCGGAAAGCCGCTTGCAGACGCGTCGGCTCGTGTTCCAAGCGGTGAAGAACCTGTCGATGCTCGGTTACTACGCGCAGGACGCGACGTGGCCTGGGATTCACTACGCTGGTCCGTGGGCGCCGCGACCGCGCCGAGTGGTGCCCAATGTGTGAGAATCGACGGACGCCGCTGCGCGATGCGCGCGCATGCCAGCGGTGCGGCGCATGATCATCACCGGCGACCAGATCAGCAGCGATCTGACGCTGCGCGCCGAGGTCTGCGTCATCGGCAGCGGCGCCGGCGGATCGGTGATCGCCAAAGAGCTCGCCGAAGCAGGTCGCGATGTCATTCTGCTCGAGCAAGGCGGGCACTACACCAAAGACGACTTCACCCAGCGCGAAGACGAGATGATGCCGCTGCTCTACGAGGACATGGGGCAGCGCATGACCACCGATCAGACGATCGCCATCATGCAAGGGCGCAACGTCGGCGGGTCGACCGTGCACAATCTCTGCTACTGCTTCCGCACACCCGAGCCCATTCTGGAGAAGTGGCGTCGCGAGAACGGCGTGCGCGAGATGTCGTATGCCGATTTGGTTCCCTCGTTTGAGCGGGTCGAGCGCATGCTGAAGGTGAAGCCGATCGAGCCGCACCAGGTGAACGCGCTCAACAACAAGATCCGCCAGGGCTGCGAGCAACTCGGCTACCACGGCTTCGTCACCAACCATAACCGCGAGAACTGTACGCAGTCCGGCTTCTGTCTGCTCGGCTGTCCGTTCGACGCCAAGCAGAGCATGCTCATCACCTATGTGCCGGCGGCCGTCGCGGCGGGGGCGAGACTGTATGCCAACTGTCCGGTGCGCCGTCTGGTGGCCGAGGGCGGACGGGTGCGGCGGGTTGAGGGCGAGGTCGTCGACGCGCTGCACCGGCCCACGCATCGCTTCAGCGTCGAAGCGCCGGTCGTCGTCTTGTGCGCCGGCGCCATCAATTCGCCGACCCTGCTGCAGGCGAGCGGCCTCAATCGCAACGGCCGCGTCGGCAAGAACCTGCACCTCCATCCGAGCGTGCTGATGTCGGGCACTTACAACGAGGACATCTACGGGTATCGCGGCATTCCGCAGAGCTACTACGTCGATCAATTCATCGACCTCGAGCGCGATCCGGACAGCGGCTACATCCTCATGCCGGTGTACGGCTTTCCGATCATGACCGCGACGCAGCTGCCCGGCTTCGGCAGCGCGCACTATCAAGTGATGCGCAACTACCATCGCATGGTCGGAATTCTCGTGCTGTTGCACGACCAGTCGCAGGGCGCCGTCGTCGCCGACACGCACGGCCGACCGCAAATCAGCTATAACCTCGAGCCGCGCGAAGGCGCGCTGATGGCCGAGGGGATGAAGCATTGCGCCGAAATCCTGTTTGCCAGCGGGGCGCGACAAGTGATGGCGCCGTACACGCGTCCCGTCCTGCTGGCGCCCGACGACGATCCAGCGATTTTTCAGCAGATCGGCGTGCGGCAGGGCGACATCCCCATCGCCTCGACGCATCCGCAAAGCACGTGCGCGATGGGCGAGGATCCGCAGCGCGCCGTGGTCGACTCCTACTGCCGCGCGCATGAGCTGGCCAATCTGTTCGTCTGCGACATGGGCGTCTTTCCCACCTCGCTCGGCGCGCCGCCGCAGATCTCCACCGCCGCCATCGCCGACCGCACCGCGCAGTACATCAAGCGCGAGTGGTCCGCCCTGACCGCCTGACGGCGCGACGCGCTTGACGGCGCGGCCCGGCCTCGTCAGTTTGCCCCGCGGTGGGGAGGGGATGATGAGCGAAACGGTGACGGCGCGCCGGCAACGCCAGGCAGAGCCGGACGTCACGCAGCACTGCTACAGCTGCGGCGAGCGCGGCGAATGGCAGAAGTGCAAACTGATCTGTAACAACCCGCGCTGCAGCGTGCGGATCGTCCTCGCCTGCGTCGACTGACGCGGCGCTCGGCGCGCCGTTCCGCCCTACGCCGGGGCGAACTTCGGCAGAGTGACTTCGTCGGTCAGGTCTTCGAACACGACGCGCACCGGCATGCCGATGCGCACCGCGTGTGGCGCGACGCCGACGAGGTTGCTGATCATCTTCGGGCCTTCCGCCAGGCGCACGACGACCACCGCATATGGCACCGCGTCGGCGAAACCCGGGTGATAGACTTGGTGCATGACGTTGAAGGTGAATACCTCGCCGGCGCCGGACACCTTCACCCACTCTACCCGGGTCGAGAGGCATTCCGAGCACAAGGCTCTGGCCGGGAAGCGCAGCGCCCCGCAAGTGCAGCAGCGCTGGACGCGCAACTCGTGTTGCTTGGCGCCCTCGTAGAAGGGGCGCGTCTCGTCGGTGATTGCCGGGACCGGCTTGCTGGTGGTCATCGGCCTCAGCACTGATTCGCCATGACCAGCGTGGCGTGGGTGGATAGGATGCCGCCGTTGCCGCTGACCAGCGCGACCTGCGCCTCGGGCACTTGGCGCGCGCCGCCGTCGCCGCGTAGCTGGATCACGGCTTCCGAGATCGGTGTCATGCCCCACATATAAAAGGAGGACAGCTGGCCGCCGCCGGTGTTCACTGGCAGCACACCGCCCGGTGCGATGCGCCCGTCTGCGACGAACGGCCCACCTTCTCCCTTGGCGCAGAAGCCGTAATCTTCCAAGGTCACCAGCACCGTGAAGGTGTAGCAGTCGTAGAGCTGCAGCACGTCGATGTCCGCGAGCTCGATGCCGGCCATCGCAAAAGCGGTCTGCTTGGCGAGCGGCGCGCCGGACGCGAGTGTGTCGAGCGGATCGCCGCCCGGATGGCCCTGGCCCATGCCGAGCAAGTACACGGGTGGCCGCGGCAGATCGCGGGCTCGCTCGGCGCTGGTCACGATGACCGCCAAGCCGCCGTTCGACACCAGGCAGCAGTCGAACAAGCGAAACGGCTCCACCACCCAGCGCGCGCTGCGATAGTCGTCGAGCGTCATCGGCGTGTCGCGAAACTGGGCCGCTGGATTGCCATTGGCCCAGGCGCGTTCTGCCACCGCGATGGCGCCGAGGTGATCGTTGGTCGTCCCGTAGCGATGCATATGGCGTTGAGCGACGAGCGCGTACATAGCGTTGACGCCGTACTGCCCGTAGGCGGCTTCCAATCCGCGACCGAAGGCGTAGGCGCCGGCGGATCCGCCGGCCGCGGTGCGCGCGCGCGGTGGTTTGAGCGGCGCGTCGGAGAACACGCAGGCGACGACGTTGGCGAGGCCACTGGCAATGGCTTGCGCCGCCACTTGGATCATCGTCCCGGCCGTTGCCCCGCCCGAGCTCATGCTCGACGACAGGCGCAGGTCGCGCAGGCCCATCGCCTGCTGGAGTTGGAACGACGCCATGCCCATATCGCCCCACGACAGTCCGGGATTGACCAACAGGCCGTCGAGATCGGCGCGTGTCAGTCCTGCATCGTCGAGCGCCAGGCGCACGGCCTCGGCGGCGAAGCCGACCTGCGTGTGATCGTAGACCTTGCCCTGCGGCGTGATGCCGAGGCCCGCGATCGCTGTTCGTCCGCGTAGCGACATGCGCAGCCGCCTAGCGCGCGCATCGCGCCCCGGCAAGCCGGTCAGCTGGTGATCAAGAACTCGATGAACAGATAGGCGAAGACGATGGCGAGAAACGCGACCAGGCGTGCGAAGGGCAGATCGCGCAGCACGGCAATGGCGCCGACGAGGGAACCGACGCCCAGCACGAACCCGGAGGGACCGACAAGCGACTGCGACGGGCCGCCGACCATGGTGAGCAACAAGCAGCCCCAGAAGGCGCCCATGCCCGCCAAGGCGCCGGTGCAGAGTGGAAAGCGGGCGGCGCCGAGCGACGCGAACAGCGCCATGCCCATGACGACGAGCGAGACGAACGAATGCAGATAGCTCGGCGGGCGCGAGCCGAGCCGTCCGAAGCGCGCGCTGATGTCGCCGTCGCTGCCGTCGCCGCCGGGCTGGCCGTCGGCGCCATACGTCAGCACGTCGGCCCAACTCGGGCCGGTCGGTTGATAGATGTACGGCCGACCCCACGGGTCGTTGGGCACCGCGGGCATGAACTCTGGCGCCAGCTTCGCCAATCCCTCGCGCGTGTCCGGGATGTGATGGTAGCGATTGCGGTAGCGATCGAGCGCGTTCGCCAGATCGCGTGTGCCGATCACCGCGACAGAAAACTCCGGTGAGCCGTCGAGCCCTTGGTAGTGGCTGGTAACGATATGCGCAACGCCGAAGACCACTGCCAGCGGCGCCAACGCGCCGAGCGCAAAGCCGCCCCAGCGGGCGACGCGAGGTGGCAGTAATGCCACAGCGTCAACGCTTCACGATGCGGAACAGGTGCTGCAGCCGCGTCACTTGATCCTGCACGGAGCGCGACCGCTGCGTTTCGACCAGCGCGTGGAACAGCTCCATATCGCTGACCTCCGCCTCGACCTCGGTGCCGCGCGCGATGGCGTCGAGGAGATCGTTGATCAACCGTGGGATCTCGCGCTGCGGCACGACCAAATCGCCGCGTCCCAGCGAGCCACTCCAATTGGCAGCGTAGGGACGCAGCACTTCCAGGATCTTTTCGCTCTCGGGACGCTCACGCATGGTAAGGACGCAGGCTAACACAGGCGCCACAACGGAGAAACGGCGCAATGCGGGGCGCGTTGCCCGGTCGCCGTGCGGTTGCTACTGCGACCGCGTGGCGGGGAGGGTTAGCGCTTGGTGGTGGTGCTCGACGAGGAGCTCGCGGTGGTGCCGGCTCTGAACGTCGAAGGACCAGCCGCTCCAAGCGGCGGCGGGCCCGGGGCGCCCAATGGCGGCGGACCCGCTGCGCCCAGCGGCGGCGGACCGGCCGCGCCCAGTGGCGACGGTCCGACGGCGTTGATCGGCGCGTTGCCCGCAGGCCCGACGGCGGCGTGGCGGCTGACTGCGCCGCCTTGCGGTTGGAGACAGGCCTGCACCGCTGCCAGCGGCGCGTTGAACGCGTTGGCGATTTCGACCGCCGACGCGCCCTGCGCCGTGAGCTGCTGTACCTCCGCACAGCCGCCGGTCGCCGCGGCGGAGCTCGCCGTGGTAGCCAACGCACCGGCGACCAGGACGAACATGAGTTCTCTGCCTCGCGTGCGAGCCATAGCCTCTCTCCTCTGTGCTGTGCCAGCCGCGACTATAAGGGGCCGTACAAGCCGCGGCAATTGGCTTCACGTGCTAGATGCAAACGATGCGTAAGCCATCCGCATTGCGGCCCGGCGACTTGATCGGTGTCGTCGCCCCCGGTGCTGCGGTCGAAGCGTCGGCGGTGGCCGCCGGCGTCGCCGTGCTCGAGCGCGCCGGCTACCGGGTGCGCGTCGGGGCCGCGGTCAGTCGACACGTCGGGTATCTCGCCGGCAGTGATGCCGATCGCCTTGCAGACCTCACTGCGATGTTCACCGATCCCGCGGTGCGCGCCATCATCGCCGCGCGCGGCGGCTATGGCACGGGCCGGCTGCTGCCGCACTTCGACGTCGGCCTGGCGCGCGCGCATGCGAAAATCGTCGTCGGCTACAGCGACCTGACGTTCTTGCTGACGCGTCTCGTGCAAGGCGCGGGGATGGTCGCGTTTCACGGCCCGATGGTGGCCGATATGGAACGCAATCCGAGCGGCACGGAAGCGTTGCTCAGCCTCCTACGCGGGGATCGCGCCGCCTGGAACCTGGCGGCGCGCGAGATCGTACAGCCCGGTACTGGCGAGGGCGTCATCGTCGGCGGCTGTCTCTCGATTCTCGTCGCTGCTCTCGGTACGCCGTACGCCATTGAGACCGCCGGCAAGCTGCTGTTTCTCGAAGACGTGAACGAGAAGCCCTATCGAGTCGATCGCATGCTCACGCAGTTGCGCCAGGCGGGCAAGCTCGACGGTGTGGCCGGCGTCGTGTTCGGCGACATGACCGGCTGCGGCCATGCGGCGGACGAGGTGACGGTGCGCGACGTCATCCGCGAGGCGTTCGCGTCAGCGCGTTATCCGGTGGTGTTCGGGCTGCCGACGGGTCACGGCGGCGGCGTCGTTACGTTGCCGCTCGGCGTGCGCGCGCGCCTCGCCGGCGAGCGCCTCAGCTTGCTCGAGTCGCCGTTGGGCGAGGGGGCGCGGTGAGCTTCACCCGGGTTGAGCAGGAGCTCGATGCGGCCGTCGGACGCGGCGTCTTCCCGGGCGCAGTGCTGCTCGTGCGCGAGGGCACACGCGTGTTCTACCAGCGCGCCGTAGGGTGGCGTCAGGTCGAGCCGGAGCGCGCCCCGATGGAAGAAAGCACGATCTTCGATCTGTCGTCGCTGACCAAGCCGCTCGCGACGACGACCGCGATCATGTTGCTGGTGCGCGATGGCAAGCTGCAGCTCGACGACCGCGTCACGCGCTTCCTGCACAACTTTGGCGTGCACGGCAAGACGCACGTTACGCTGCGTCACTTGCTCAGCCACGCCGCGGGACTGCCGGCGTGGCGGCCGTACTTCAAGGAGATGCTGGCCATCGAGAAGCGCGGCGAGAAGGTCAACTTCCTCGGCAGCACGGCGGCGAAGGAATACGTCTACAATCAGATCAGTCGTGAGAAGCCGGAAGCGGCGCCGGGCACCGCCGCAGTCTACAGCGACCTCGGCTTCATGCTGCTCGGCGCATTGATCGAGATGGCGTCGGGTGCGTCGCTCGACCGGTTCTGTCACGAACGCATCGTCCGGCCGCTCGGCCTGCGCGCGACCTCGTTCATCGATCTCGGATTGGTGCGCGCCCGACGAATCCGTCCTGACACGACGCAGATCGCCGCGACCGAGCGCTGCGCGTGGCGCAAGCGCGTCTTGTGCGGCGAGGTGCACGACGACAACGCCTATGCGATGGGCGGCGTCGCGGGTCATGCGGGGCTGTTTGCGTCGGCACGCGACGTCGACACCATCGTCAGCCGGCTCAAGGCGTGCTGGGCCGGGCAGGACGACTTTCTACCGCAAGCGATCGTGCGGCAATTCTGGAGCCGCGACAATCCGGCGATTGGATCGACGTGGGGGTTGGGCTGGGACACGCCGTCGCCGCAGCATTCGTCGGCGGGCACGCGTTTCTCGCCGAACACCGTCGGCCATCTCGGCTTTACGGGCACCTCGATCTGGATCGATCTCGAACGCGACCGGCACGTCATCTTGTTGAGCAATCGCGTGCATCCGAGTCGTGACAACAACCTCATCAAGGAATTCCGTCCGCTGTTGCACGACGTCGTCAATCAGGCGCTGGACGGGTAGGGGGGCGGATGAGCGCCACGGCGGACGGACGGCCACGCGTCGCGATGGAAGCGGTACGGCACGTGCATCTGGTCGCGATCGCCGGTGTCGCAATGGCGGCGCTGGCCGGCATGCTGAAGCAGCGCGGCTTCAGCGTGACGGGCTCGGACGAGGCGGTGTATCCGCCGATGAGTACCGTGCTGGAGCGGCTCGGCATCGCCGTTCTGGAGGGCTACCGAGCCGGCAATCTGACCCCGCGGCCGGACCTGGTGGTCATCGGCAACAAAGTCTCGCGCGACAATTCCGAAGTGCAGGCCGTCCTGGCTGCGGGATTGCCGTATTTGTCCTTACCCGAGGCGCTGGCGGAGCTATTCATCGCCGGCAAGCAGTCGCTGGTGGTTGCCGGCACGCATGGCAAAACGACGTCGACCGCAATGCTCGGATGCGTGCTCGAGCACGCCGGGCTCGACCCCTCAGTCCTGGTCGGCGGTGACAGCCCCGACTTGCACGGCAACTTCAAGCTCGGGGCCGGCCCGCACTTCGTCATCGAGGGCGACGAGTACGACACGGCCTTCTTCGACAAAGGACCGAAGTTCCTGCACTACCGGCCGGCGGCCGTCATCCTCACCGCCGTCGAGTTCGACCATGCCGACATCTATGGCGATCTCGACGCCGTGAAGGCGTCGTTTCGCAAATTGGTCGCGTTGTTGCCTGCCGGGGCGCCGCTCATCGTCGCGGCGGCGTTCCTGCACGCGGTGGAGGTGGCCGACACGGCCGCGCAGGCTCGCCGCGTGACGTTCGGTGTGGAGCACCAAGCGGGCGTGGCGGCCGACTGGTTGGCGACGGATCTGCGCGACGGCGCCGACGGGCTGCGGCTGCGCGTGCGGCGCGGCGGCGGATCGGAAGGCGAGCTGCGCTTGCGCGTGCCGGGCGCAATCAACGCCGCGAACGCACTTGGCGTCTATGCGCTGGGGCGCGAGCTCGGCTTGTCGCACCAGATCGTCGCCGGCGGGCTGGAGCGCTTCTCTGGCGTCGCGCGTCGCCAGGAATGGGTGGGAGACTTTCGCGGCGTGACGTTGATCGACGATTTCGCGCACCATCCCACGGCGGTCGCCGGCACGGTCGCCGCGCTGCGCGGCCGATATCCGCAACGGCGCTTGTGGGCCGTCTTCGAGCCACGCTCGAATACCAGCCGGCGGCGCGTGTTCCAGCGCGACTACGTCACGGCATTGTCGGCGGCGGACCGCGTCATCATCGGCGGCGTATTCCACAAGCCGACCGACAGCGTCGCAGCCGAGGACCTGTTCTCCCCCGAGCAGCTGGTCGCGGATCTGACGGCGCGCGGCGTCGCCGCGCAGTCGCTGAGCGACAGCACGTCGATCGCCGCGGCGATCGCCGCCGAGGCGCAGTCCGGCGATGTCGTGGCCCTGATGTCGAACGGCGGCTTCGGCGGCTTGCGCGGCAAGCTACAGGTCGCCTTACAGACGTCGTAGGCCGCCTCTCGCGGCCGCCCTCTTGGATACGGCCAGACGCATCCGCTAAGGAAGACGAACCCCATGAATGTCGCGATCGATCAGTCCGTGCACGAGCAAGTGCTGTCGCGCGCGTTCGACACCGCGTCGCCGGAAGAGATCCTACGCTGGGGGCTCGACACGTTCGCGCCGCGCATCGCGCTGTCGGCCAGCTTCGGCTCTCCAGAAGGTCTCGTGCTGCTCGATATGATGCACAAGATCGATCCGGCGCGGACGCGCGTCTTCACCATCGACACCGGACGGCTGCCGCAAGAGACCTACGATCTGATGGATCGCGTTCGTTCGCGCTACGAGATCGAGATCGAGCTCTACTTTCCGCGCGCCGAGGCGGTCGAGGCGATGGTGCGGCAGCACGGTCCCAACCTCTTCTACGACGCAGTCGAGCTGCGCCGGAAGTGCTGCGGCATTCGTAAAGTCGAACCCCTCGAGCGCGCCATGGCCGGACTCGATGCCTGGATTGCCGGACTGCGACCGGACCAGGGCGTAACGCGCGGTGACGTGCGCGCCGTGGAGATCGACCAGGTGCACGGTGGCCGGATCAAACTGAACCCGCTGGTGGGCTGGAGTCGCGAGGACGTGCTGGCGTACGTCGAACGCTACCACGTGCCGATCAACCGCTTGCACGAAGAGGGCTATCCAAGCGTCGGGTGTGCGCCGTGCTCACGCTCGATCGGTCCGGGCGAAGATGAGCGGGCTGGACGCTGGTGGTGGGAGAACGCCGACAGTCGTGAGTGCGGTATCCATGTCGGCTACGAAGAGAAGGGCTCGGGGATCTAGCCACCCTGGCGTCGTCGGCGCTGATCTCGCCCACTGTGCCGGGCCGCGTTACCGTCCGCCGGCCTGAAAGTACCGCAATCCGTCGTCGGCCGCTGATCTCGCGAGCCTGCCCAGCGGGCAGTTTTCCTCTCCGGCAGCCGGCATTTTGGCCCATTCCCGTTTAGTCGCCGCTGACCCACGCTGCGTGCCAATAGCGGAATCCGACGGTGGCGCTTCGCTACCGACCCCCCGGTCGTCGCCAAGCCTGAGATTTTAAGTCAGCCAAATCGCACCGGCGCGCCGCAAAAACGTGCAGACACGGGTTTTTACGAATTGACATTGTCTTTGCGACCTCGCTAAGCGTCCCCAAAAGCACATTTGATTCACCGAACCGCGCCGCCTGGGGGGGTGACGCGGTTTAGCCCGTCGTGCCTGGGCGCGCGATGGGGGGGAGAGCAAGGAAAATGCACGGAGTCGAGCGCCGGCACTTCGCACCGTTGCGCCATAGATGGCGTGAGTTTTCCGCAGCTTGTTGCGTGCCCATATCGTCACGCGCGACCTATGTGGCCCTTGCATGCGCCGCGTTTGGGATGTTGCTTGGCGCGTCAGTCGCGGTCGCCGCGCCGCCAGCGCTTAGCACCAGTGCTTCGGCGAGCCCTTCGGCTACCTGCCAGCAAGCGACCGTGAACTTGGCGGTGACAGGCGTCGGCGATCCCAACGTTCAGCGCGCGCCGCTCGATGTGATGATCGTCTTCGACCGCTCATCTTCGATGGACGATGCCGGAGGCAATCCCCCGCAGCCGATCAGTTCGGCGCGCAGCGGCGCCAAAACGCTGGTGAACAGTCTCACGACCGGGACCGACCGCGCCGGATTGACGACATTTTCGAGTGACGCGACGCTAAATCAGGCGTTGACCTCCACGCTGACGACGGTGAACACCTCCATCGACAACATCTCTGTCAGCGGCAACACCAACATTGCCGACGGCGTACGAAACGGCCAATCGGAATTGGCGGCGCACGGTCGGTCGTCGCCGACGGTGCGGGTGCTGGTCGTGTTGACGGACGGCGTTGCGAACCGGCGCACCAACGGCGGCTCATGCCCGAATACGCCCACGTCGGCCAATGCCTGCACGCAAGACGCGATCAGCAAAGCCGCCGACGCGAAAGCGGCCGGCACGTATGTTTTCACGATCGGGCTCAATCTCAGCAACCTGTCGTCATCCACCGCGGCGGTCGCTCGCAGCACGCTGCAGCAGATGGCGTCCAACTCGAGCAGCTATTTCGAGTCGCCAACAGCGGCGCAGCTGTCCGGCATCTTCGCGCAAATCGGCTCGATCATCACGACGCTGGCGGGCTCCAACATCGTCGTCACGCATGTGCTGCCGAGCGGTGTCTCGTACCTCAGTGGCTCGTCGACGCCGGCCCCGACCTCGGTGGTCGGTCAAACGCTGACCTGGAATCTCGGGCTGCTGAACATCGGCAGCAGCTCGAACATCTCGTTCGGTGTGTCCGTCAATCCGCCGAATGCCAACCAAGCGATCAACGTCGTGCCGCCCAGCCGCGTCGACTACGCAAACTATCAGAGTGTCGCGTCTTCGGTCGCTTTCCCGCTCGCGACAGTGAGTGTGAATCTCTGCGCCACGCCGACTCCGACGTCGACGCTGCCGCCGACACAGACTCCAACGGAAACCAGCACCCCGACGCTTACGCCGACTTCGACCATCACTCCGACGGAGACGATCACGCCGACCGCGACGATCACAGCGACCGCGACGATCACGCCAACGACGACCGCCACGTCGACGCCCAGCGAAACGGAGACGCCGGTTCCCGTCTGTGGTGACGGGACGATCGATCCAGGCGAAAGCTGCGACGACGGCAATACCATCGACGGCGATGGCTGCGACAGCGACTGCACGCCATCGACTGCGTGTACGTTGATCTATCCGGGTACGGAGCGTTTCGTCGGCGGGTGCGGCGCGCCGAGTCATCCCGACATTCAAGCGGCGATCGATGCCGCAGCCGACGGCGAGACGATCACCGTCTGTCCGGGCACCTACACACAGTCGGTGCACGTGACCAAGCAAGTTCGCATTCGCGCCACGACCGCGGGGACGGTCACGGTGCATACCGTGGGCACCGCCTTCGATGTTGCGCGCAGCGGCGTGGACATCGAGCAACTGACGATTCAATCCGACAACGGCTCCGCGATCAGCGCCGACGACCTCTGTCCGCTGGGACAAGCCACTTGCCCATCGCCAGGGCACGGCTCGAATCTCACCATCGGCAACAATACGATTCTCGACAGCCCGATCGGCATCGGCTGGCAGCGCCGGATCGATTGCGCGCAGGTGCTCAACAACACGTTGACCGACAACGCTGAGCACATCGTGATTCAGCAACAAGAGGGCCCGCCGGCCGTGCTCGTCAGCGTCGTCGACAACAACATTTCCGGCGGCGGAACGGGCGGTGCGGCGGTTTCATTGTCGGGTATCGCCGTGACGATCGCGGCGAATACGGTGGCGCTTTCGAAGGGCAACGGGGTCGTGGTGACGAACGTGGTCGGCGGCGGCGCGACGCAGATCATCGAGAACAACATCCGCAAGAGCAGCGGCGCTGGGATTGAAGTCGGGCCGGGCGCCGATGGGGTCCACATCCACGACAACAACGTGACGGGCAACGCGATCGGCTTGGACAACCTTTCCGGCAGCGGCATTCTGGACGCCACGGAGAACTGGTGGAACTCGCAGACCGGACCGAGCGGGTTGTTCGCCGGGCACGGCGACAGCATCGTCAATGCGAGCGGCTCGACAACCGAGTTCATCGAGTTCCTGTGTAAGCCGTTTCCGCAAGGCTTCCCGAGCGTGCTGGGCCTGTGCAGCGTCGAGACGGCGGAGCTGACTCAACTAGTGCCTGGGCGCGCGCCCGACGTCGACAAACTCGGCAAGTTCATCACCTTCGAGTCGGTTGCGAACATGGACGTCGATCCGCGCACGACGTACGCGAATGCCGACGGCAGCCAGGAAGTCTATCTGCTGAATCGTCGCCCGCGTCCGAAACTGGGCGGGGTGTGCCTGGGCGGCTTGCTCGGATGCGATCTCACGGATCTCTCGCTGTGCACCCACTGCACCGGCCGAAACCAGTGCCCCGGCGATCCAAGCTCGGATCCGATCGTGCTCAACGGCGAGTGTGTCCTGCTGACGCAGCTCAGCAATGGTGCCGCGGGAAGCGTGAGCAGCGGACCGCGCCTGAGCGGGCTGGTGAATTCCATCGTGTACGACTCCGACACCGATCCGGCCGGTGGCAACGGCGACGGCTCGCGCGAGGTCGTTGGCTGGCAGCGTTCGCTGTTCGAGAAGAGCCAGCCATCGCTGTCGGTCTATTCGAACGGCGTCGATCCGGTGTCCTACGAAGATCCTTCGCCCTCGCGGAACGGCAAAGTCGTGGTGATGGAGTCGAACGGAGATCCGCTCGGCGAGAATCCCGACGGCAATACCGAGATCTTCATCTACAAGCCGAAAGTGAACGAATGGGTGCAGGTCACCCACACGCTACCGCCGGTCGAGAATCACCGGCCGGTCGCGCCGGGCGGCGGGCGCATCCTGTTCGACTCGACTGGCGATTTGAACAACGACCCGAACGCGGCAGGGATCAACAACGCTGATGGCAATCGCGAGTTGTTCGTCGCCCGCGTGCGCGGCGCCGGAACGGTGTTCCGTCAAATCACCAATACCGTGGCGCCGGCGGATTCCTTGTCCGGCAGCTTCGACAGCAAGAGCGTCGTCGCGGCCTTCAGCTCGACCGGCGATCTGGTCGGGCAAAACGCCGACGGCAACCGCGAGATCTACACGTGGTCTCGGCGCACCAACACCATCGAACAGCTCACGCATTCGATCGGCGGCGAAAACGCCAACCCGACGATCAATCTCACGCAGCGCTACGTGGTCTTCGAGTCGACTAGCGACCTGACCAGCAGTGGCGCCACCAATCGCCGGGTGTTCCAGTTCGACCGACTGAGAGGCGAGCTATTGCTTCTGTCGCGCTCGCGCTTCGGCACCAACCAAGTGCCGCGCATCAGCCAGCACCGTTTCGTCGTGTGGGAGTCGACCGGTGATCTGACCGGCAACAACCCCCAAGGCGATTGGGTTATCTACATTTTCGACCGCAAGAAGGACTGAGAACCACCGAGGACGACGCGGGTCGAGCGCGTCGTCCTCGGCACAAATGCGTGGCTGCGTCAGAATGCTTTGCTGACGTGTCCGATCAGCGGCGACTGCGCCGCCTCGAGGTCGATGGGAATCGCGGCCTGGGCGGCCAATCCCTGCATCGCCTTGCGCGCCAGGCGGCTCGGCTCGATGTGGCCGTTCTCCCACCGATTGACGGTCGAGACGGTCACGCCGATAGCGTGTGCGAACTCCTCCTGGGTCATGCTCAGGCGCTGACGCAGCTGGGAGATCAGCGATCCGTTCCCGTGCAGCGATCCGTTCCCGTTCATCCGCTCTGTTGACAACATGGCATCCTCCTGAGTTGCGTCTGGGGTTGCAGCTGCCTTCAGCACGGCATGTGCCATCCATTGCGGCGACATTTCGTCAAAACACTCCGCGTCACGCTGTGCGTTATCGCAGTCAAGAACTCGACGCAGCGTCGCTCAATCGCCGCATTGCGCCGCATAGCGCACGGATGCTCGACAGTCAGAGCCGGTTGGCACTGGTGGCCAATGCCGCAGAACGCTGGAAAATCGATTATTTGCAAGTGATGGGGCCAGTTGACCATAAGACTGACGCTGGGCATACACTCGCGCCACTCGTGACGTGGCGGACGATGTGCGGAGTCTTGGCTAGGTTGCTCGCGCGTGCGCTCGTCGTTGCGCTGATCATGCTATGCGGCGCTCGGGCCGCCAGCGCGACTATCGTGTCGCTGAGCGGCGACGCGGATTGCGATGGCCTGGTGACGCCGGCCGATCTCGATCAGATCACGCGCGAGCTCAGCGACGGCGACGGCATTCTGGCGAGCGACGCCGATGGCGGCACTGTCGTGAGCTGCAGCGGCGCCGACGCCAATGGCGACGGTGTCATTACTGCGGCAGACCTGTCGTCGCTCACGCGTCGCCTAGGTGGAGACGACGGCAGCAGCGGGCCGGTGCTGACTTATCTCGGGATCGCGTCAGCCGACGGCCGCGCCACCCAACCGGCCAGCGACATGCCTGTGCGGACGTACCAAGCCGTCGGCGGCTTAGGATTCGTGGTTGTCGTCGAGGCTATGGTCGGCAACTCCGGCTTGCCGCCAGGGCAACTGTTGCTCGGCGAGCCACCGGCAGGGCGGCCCGACATCCAGATCGAATCGTCGCGACCACTGGGAGACGGCAGCCCCGAGATCTGCGGCGAAGGCGGGGTGCCGGCGATCGCGCCGCCATCGTTCGACGATCGCCCGGCGGTCACCTCGACGCTCAACGATTTCAGCTGTCGTATGTCGGTCGCCTCGACCGGCTCGGCGTCGTGCACGATGGACGAGTTGGGCCAACACAGTTTCATCGATTCCAGGACCCGCGTGCAATTCTGTTTGCCGGTCTCGACCGTCGAAGCATTCCCGGGCGGAGACAGCATCGTCACGGCGCGCGTGCTCGACGTCGCCGGCAATCCCGGTCCGTTGCAGCAGTTCATCCTGCGCATCGGAAACCAGCCGCTGGTCACCGTCACGCCGCGCCCGACCGCGACTGCGACTCCGACCGCCAGCGTGACGACGACGGCGACCGTCGCGCCCAGCTCGACGGTGCCGCCGACGCTTCCGCCGAGCCCGACGGCGACCAACAGCCAGGTCCCGACCACCACGGCGACGCCGGCGGCGACCGAGACCGGCACCCACCTGCCGAGCAACACCGCAACCCGCAGTGCGACGGCATCGCGTACCGCGTCCCCGACGCCAACCAACAGTGCGGTCCCGACGCCGCCGACGCACACCGAAACGCCGACGCGAACGTTCACGGTTACGGCGAGTGTGACGCGCACGGCAACCCCGACCGCCGCAGCAAGCCCGACTGCGACGTTCACGAGCGTCACCAGCCCAACGCGCACGCGCGTGCCGACCGTGACTCAAACGGTACTCAACACGCGCACCCCGTCGAACACCCCGACGATCACCCGTACTCCATTCGCCACCGCCAGCCGGACCGCGACCGGTACGCAGACCTACACGCCGACCGGGACGCTGCCGGCCACGTCGACGCGTACCGCCACTGGCAGCCCAACCGTTCCGCCGACGGCAACGGCCACGCGTACGCGCACTGCGACGGCGACTCGCACCGCGGTGCCGACGGACGCCGCGACGCAGACGCGCACTGTCACTTCCACCACGACGGCCACGGCGACCGCCACGCGCACGCGCACGCTGACTCCGCGCTTCTCGTTCACGCCGACTGATACGCCTGCAGCGACGAGCACGGCGACGAACAACCGCACGCCGTCGCGCACGGTAACGGGCACGCGTGCGGCGACGCCGACCGCGTCGTCTACGAGCACCCGAACCGCGACCGGCACGCGCGCCGCGACGCCGACCGCGTCGTCTACGAGCACCCGAACCGCGACCGGCACGCGCGCGGCGACGCCGACCACGCCGTCTACCAGCACCCGAACCGCGACCGGCACGCGCACGCCGACTGGTACCGCGTCGGTCACCGGCACAGTTGCGGCGACTGCCACCGCCACTCCATCGCGCACCGCCACAGCAACCGGTTCGGCGACGGTGACCCGCGTTGCGACGCTGACGTCGACACCGAGCACGACGCGCACTGCGACGCGCACCGCCACGGTGACCCGCACCGGCACCTCGACAGGGACGCCAACAGCATCGCGCACGCCGACGGTGACGCGCACCGCGACACGGACTGCGACCGTTACACCGACGCCGAGCGTCACCCTGACGCCATCGATCACGGGGACGCCGACCCAAACGCGCACGCCGTCTTCGACGCGGCGGCCCGGTGCCGATATCACGTACGTCGGCGTGGCGCGCGCCAGCGACGACATCGTGCCGGCATCGGGAACCACGCCCGAGGGTTGGCCAATTTACGAGCGGCCGTTCGGCTATGCATTTACGCTCGTCGTCGAGGCGAAGCCCGGACCGAGCAACAAGTCGGTCGGATTGAATGCGTTCATGAGTGATCCGTCGGATCCGACGGTTCGGCCTGACCTGCAAGTGATCGTCTCGCGAGCCCTGGGGGACGGCAGTCCAGCGGTATGCGATGATATGCCGCCGATGATCGGCGGCGTGCCGGCGTCCCTGAGCTTCGACGTGACCCAGCCGATCTCGGACGCCATCAGCGATCTCGGCTGCCGGTTCCTCGACGGTTCGGGACAGCCGCGCGGGCGTGACTCGACGGACAACGCGTGCACGAAGTTCTCGGACGGTACGTTCGGCTTCGTCAACTCGGCGACCAGGACACAGTTCTGTTCGCAAGTCGGCGAGGCGTTCGAGTTCCCGGTTGGCGACACCGTCGTGACGGTTCGAGTGCGCGACCTTACTGGGCAGCCGGGTCCGCCGGCATCGTTCGTCGTGCGAGTTTTGCCGTAGCGTCAGCGGCGCGCGATCAGGATGTGGAACGTCGCGCCTCGCTGTCGCAAGAATTCGCGCACCGAATCCCGTACATAGCGCTGCACGGGTATACGATCCGGCGAGCCCGCCGCCGTCCAAGTCACCGCGCCGCGGCGCCAGCTGCGCTCTGGCCCAACGCCGGCCAGCGCCAGCAGCCAGCCGAGTGCGCGGTGTTGGACGATGCGGTCCACCGCCGTGTCGTCGAGGGTCACGCCGCCGCGCCGCGCCAGCTCCGCCTGCGGGCCGTAGGTCACGATGCGCCAGCCGCCCGCGCGGGCCGCGGCCTGCGCCAAGGAGAAGTCGACCATGAACGTGATGTCGTCCCGCCCCGGGTCGTCGAATACGCTCCGTGCCGAGCGCGGCGGCCCGGCGAAGGCTTTGCGATGCTCGGGGGCGCGCAGGTGAAATGGGCGCAAGCCGCCGTAGTCGATCCACAGTGCGTCGCCGTGCTCGTAACAGCGGCCCGTGCTGGCGAGCAGCGGAACCATTCGCGGCGCGACGAAGATCGGCGGACCCGGGCGTGGTGCGGCGAGCCAATCGGCATAGTGCTCAGCGGTGAAGGCAGCGAGATCCGGCAACTCGCTCAGTGGGACGATGCGCTCGGCGAAGCGCACCCGCGCGCGCTGCTTGTCGTCAGCCATCGCTCTCGCCAGCTGCACAGCCGTGAGCGGGGTTCGACCGAGTCTGGCGGTGACATGGCCGACGCCGGGTGCGCCGTCCGGCATGTACACCAACTTGTGGTGCGGCAGGCAATCCAGCACCTCATTGGCGACGATCAGCCCGTTGGCACCAAAGGGTTTGCGCGGACCTCGCTGCGAGAAATCGGCCCGGCTCCAACGCACGCGCCCCGCGAGAGGGCCGAGTTGGCGGCGCTGCCGGTCGATCAATCCGGGGCTGCGCTCGATGATGCGGTAGCGCGTCGCCTCGACGAACCGTTTCCACGCCGCCGGCCGGCCGGAGTGCTGATCGAACCAGAGCAGCGTATCGAGACACAGTTGGCCGTTGCCGGCGCCGAGCTCGCAAATCTCGAACGCCGCGGGCGCGCCAAGGCGCTGCCAGAGCCGGTATGCGTAACCGGCGACCATGCCGCCGAAATAGGGAGACAGCGCCAACGGATAGGTGTCGTAGTGTCCACCATCGCCGAAGCGTACGCCGCCGGTGCTGTAGTACCCCCACGTCGGATGGAACAGTGCGTTGTCGACGAAATCGGCGTAAGAGATCAGGGGAAGAAGATGCGCTCGCGCTGCGGAAGCCGCGCCGCCGGATCGCGCATTCGGCATGGCAATCGCGCCCTCTACCACGTTTGGGTGATCGATGTCAGGGTGCACGTTGACTGGGCTGAGGGCTTCCGGTATCGCTGCTCCGTCGGTCAGCTAGCCGACCCAAGCGCATTCGCAAGAGCGCGCAGTCGCGAGCCCCTCGCTTCCCTCGCCCAGCTGACCGATCCGATAGGCATCTTGAGCAGCGCGTAAGGAGGCGCCCCATGGCTGAGAAGAAGGCAAAAACCGCTCAAAAGAATCCCGGCAACGTCATGGCGAAGCACCTATGTCCGAGCTGTGGCTCCGACAGCCGCGTCACCTATTTCACCGGCTACGGGGCTCAGAAGGGATTCTTCTGGGTGTGCGACAAAGGCTGCGGCTATCAGGCCCGCACGAAGTAATGACGTCCGGCAGACAGGAGTGAGCGCGATGGCGCGCACGGTAAACAAGAAGGGTAAAGGCGCGGCTGGCAAGAAGAGCTACAGCATGCTCGAGGCCAACGACGGCGCCGACGGCCAGGAAGACAGCGATCTTCCGAAAGACGAAGCAGGGCGGCGCAAGATCAAGCGGCAGTACGAGACCTTGCTGGGCATTCGCATCGACAAGCTGAAGGGCCGCATCCTCAACCGCGAGCGCATCAACAAGACGATTGAGGGCGTCTACTTCATCTGTGCCGAGTGCAAGAAGGTCTGCCACAACATGGACGACGGGTTGGTGGAAGACCCCAACAACGCGTTCAATCTCTGCGGCAATTGCGCCAAGACCAAGGGCAAGGGCGGCAAGAGCGCAGTGGCCTGACGCCTCGCTCAGTCGTCAAACGCTTCGGGCGGACGACTGTCGATCTGCAGCATGCGGCCGTTGGTCGGATGCCGCAACGTGAGTCCGGTCGCGTGAAGAAAGAGACGCGGCGCCGCCTGTGCGCCGTACAACACGTCGCCGCGCACCGGATGTCCGAGTGCGGCGAGATGGGCGCGAATCTGATGTCGCACGCCGGTCGTGATGTGAATTTCGACTAGCGTGCCGCCGCCGCGCGCTTGCAGCGGCCGGTAGCGCGTGTGGGCCGCGCGCGCGCCCAGTCGTTGCGCCTGTGCGGGGACGCCGCACACGATCATCCGCCGGCGCTGCCGCGGATCGTGCGCGATCGGATCCTCCATCTTTCCCGCCGCGCGCAGGCGCCCCTCCACCCATGCGATGTAGCGCTTGCCCACGGCGCGCGCCCGAAACTGCTCGCGCATCCCGAGCCAGGCACTGTGCGTGCGCGCCGCCAGCAGGACGCCGGAGGTGCCGGTATCGAGGCGATGGACCAGACCGGCCTCCAGCGCTGAGCGCCCGACCGTCGCGGTATCCGGGGCGCGCCCGGCGAGGAAGTTTGCGACGGTGCCGCGGTCGACACCGCGCAACGCGACGCTTGGCATATCGGGCGGCTTGTCGATCGCAATGAGGTCGGCGTCCTCGTAGAGCACCGCGACCGGCAACTCGGGCTGCGGTGGCAACCGGACGGCGTCGTCAAACGCCGTTGTCGTCACCTCGACCACGTCGCCCGACTGCAGCAGCGCTCCCTTGCGAGCGATGGCCCCGTTGACCCGCACCGTACCTGCGGCGATGATCGCGCGCGTTTGACGGCGCGACAGCGGCCCCCAGTGCGTAGCGAGGAACAGATCGAGTCGAGCGTCGGTGGCGTCGCAGGTGCGCCGTGTGACGGCGGGGCGCCGATCATCGGCCATGAGCCGGATATAAAGGATCAGTGATGGCGGCGACAATCGACAGCGGCAACTGGCGCGACGAGTTCCCATCGACGCGTGAGCACGTCCACATGAACCACGCCGGTCTGGCGCCGTTACCGCGCCGCGTGGCGGCTGAGATCCGCGCCTTCGCAGACGAGGGCGAGCGCTTCAGCAGCACGGCCTACGCGACGTGGGGGGCACGTGCTGAAGTGGTGCGCGGCAGCGCCGCGCGTCTGATCGGGGCGCGCCGGCATGAAATAGCGTTCATCAAGAACACCGCCGAGGGCCTTTCGCTCATCGCCGCCGGCCTGCGCTGGCGCGAGGGCGACAACGTCGTCGCCGTCGCCGATGAGTACCCGTCCAACATCTACCCGTGGCTCAGCCTGACGCGGCACGGGGTGACGACGCGACTGGCCGCGCGTCGCGGATCACGCGTCGGCGTCGACGACATCGCCGCCGTCGTGGACGCCCGCACGCGGCTCGTGGCGGTGAGCGCGGTCGACTGGCAATCGGGATTCCGCACCGACCTGGCTGCGCTCGGCGCCTTCTGCCGTGCGCGCGACATCTTCTTCGTCGTCGACGGGATCCAGGCGGTCGGCGCGTTGCGAATCGACGTTGCGGCGTGCGGCATCGACGCAATGGCGGTCGGTGGACACAAATGGTTGCTAGCGCCCGAGGGCTGTGGCGTGCTGTTCGTCGCCGAGCGCGTGCTGGACCGCATCGCGCCGGTGCTGGTCGGTTGGAAGAGCGTATCCGACGCCGACACCTATCTGCCGTATCATTTCGAGTTGCGTCCAGACGCCGCGAAGTTCGAGCCGGGCAGCCAGATGCATCTCGGCATTCGCGCCTTCGGCGCGGCGGTGGATCTCTTGCTGGACATCGGCCCGGCGGTGATCGAGGCCGCAGTGCTCGACGTGACCGACCGACTCCAGCGCGAGCTCGAGGCGCTCGGCGCGACGATCCTCAGCCCGCGCGGCGTCGGCGAGACATCGGGGATCCTCACTTTCGCGCTCGGCGACACGCTGACGCTGCATGCCGCGTTGAGCGCCGCGCACGTGATTTGTCGCCCGCGCCTCGGCGGCGTGCGGCTCGCGCCGCATTTCTACGCCAACGCCGACGATGTAACGCGCGTCATCGACGTCGTGCGCGCGCATCGTGCGCCGCGCTGAGCACGCGCCGCGCGCCGCACGCGCCCCACGCGCGAGTGTCAGCGCGCCGGACGGAGTTGAGTCGGTCCGGTCGCCGGCGCATGATACGCGACTACGAGATCGCCATGACACAGCCTGCATTGCGTCACGCAGAATCCGACACGTCCGCGCCTTCAGTTCCACCGCTGGCGGCGCCGCGATTCAACTGGTTGGTCGAGCGTACCTGTCGGCGGCTGTTCGCCGCGATTCGCGTCGCGCCGAGTGCCGTCGAGCACATTCGCTCGCTCGCCGCGCGCGGCCCGATCGTCTACGTCATGCGTCGGCGCTCATGGGTGGACTTTCTGCTCGTCGTCTTCGTGCTCAAGCGCGAGGGACTGCCGGCGCCGGAGTTCGTCAACGATCTGCCGCTGTTTTGGGCGCGCCCGCTGCCCGACATGGCGCGCGCGGTGTGGCGCTGGCTCAAACGCACGCGCCTGTTCGGTCGTGAGCTGCGCGCCTTCGCCGAACGCAGCCGCTGCCAGCGGCTGGTCGCCGTTGGCCGTCCCGTCCTCCTGTTCTTGCGTGGCCGGGTGCCTGGCGTGGGCGGGACGCGTCGTCGGCGCACGCTCAGCGCCCTGCGCACCGGCCCGGATTATCTGCGCGAGATCGTGCACCACTCGTGGTCGACGGCGGGGCCCGAGGTATCCTTGGTTCCGGTCGCGGTGCTGCGCGGTCGCGGGATGCGGCGCAAGGAATCGCGGCTGGCGACGCTCGTCTACAGCGTGCAGGAGATGCCCGGTGAGATTCGTCGCCTGATCTCGTTGCTGTGGAACTTGAACGACACCAGCCTGAGCGTCGGCGTCGAAGTCGGCGTGCGCGCGTTCACCGAGGAGTATCAGCGCGAGGGCGAGGAGCGCATCGTGCGCCGGCTGACGCGCGCGCTACAGATCTTCCTGTATCGCGAGGAGCGCGTCGTCTGGGGGCCGCTGCTCCTGCCGAAGCGTCAGGTTCGCCAGCGCGCGCTGCAAGACGACGAGGTGCGGCGCGTCATTCGCGAGCTCGCCGCGACCGGTCGTCCCGAGTCGCAGCTGTGGCGGCAGGCCGAGAAGTACTTCGACGAGATGGCGGCCAACTTCCACGGCATCTACTTCTCGTTCCTCGAGTTCGTCTTCAACCGCATCTGGCCGAAGTTGTTCCAAGGCTTCGAGTACAACGGCTTGGAACAGGTGCTCGACACGATGCGCCAGCATCCCGTGGTTCTGGTGCCCTGCCATCGCAGTCACTTCGACTACGTCATCATCTCGTACATCTTTCATCTCAACTTCATGAGCCCGCCGCATATCGCCGCCGGCATCAATCTTTCGTTCTGGCCGCTGGGCTCGTTGTTTCGCGGCGCCGGTGCCTTCTTCATCCGCCGCACCTTCGACGACAATGCGCTCTACAAAGCCGTGTTCCGCTCCTACCTGACCTTCCTGATTCGCGAAGGCTACACGCAGGAGTTTTTCATCGAGGGCGGACGTAGCCGGACGGGCAAGATCCTCACCCCGAAGCTCGGCATGCTGTCTGCGATCGTCGATGCCTTCAGCGCGGGGGTGCGGCGCGATCTCTATTTCGTTCCGGTCTCGATTCACTACGGCCGCGTCGTCGAGGAGGACGAGTATCAGCGTGAGCTCGGCGGCGCCGAGAAGGAACCGGAGTCACTCGCCGGCTTGATGCGCGCGCGGCGCGTGCTGCGCCGGCGCCACGGCACGGTATCGATCACGTTTGCCGAGCCGATCTCGCTCAACCACGCGTTGGGTGATCGCAAGGACGCGTTTCGCCACGAGCAAGACCCGGCCGTGGAGACGCAGAAGCGCCGCTTCGTGCAGAAACTCGGGTTCCGCTTGTTGCGCGAGGCGAATGCCGTGTCCGTCTCGGGCGCCACGTCCGTGTCGGCGTCCGTGCTGCTGGGCCTGCCGCATCGCGCCTGCCGCCTGGACGAGTTCGTCACCCGCGCGCTGGCGTTGACGCGCTTCCTGCGGGCCCGCCAGGTGCGCTTCACCGCGTCGCTGGAGCGCAACGCCGAGAGCGAGTTCCGCGAGAATCTCGGCTTTCTGGAGAGCGGCGGGCTGATGCAGCGCCTCGCCGCCGACGCGCGGTCGGTGATCTTCGTGCCGACGGAAAAGCGCCTGGCGTTGGATTTCTACAAGAACAACACGATCCACTTCTTTTTGGTGCCGGCGCTGGCGCTCGATGCGCGCCGCCGCGGCTTGCGCGGCACCGCCTTGCAGGACGACGTGGCGTGGTGGCTCGACCTGCTGCGCTGGGAGTTTCCGCTGCCCGAGCGACAAGATCTGGCCGCCGAGCTGGAACGCGTCACCGCCTATCTGCGCGAGGTCGACGCGCTCGGCGGCGACGGCGAGACGCTCGACACGAGTCACCCCTTCGTCGCGACCGTCATCACGCTGCTCGACAACTTCCGCGAGGCCTACTGGATCGCCGCGCAAGCGCTGCTCGAATTGCCCGACGCGACGACGCCGCAGCAAGCGGTGATCGAGCGCTTGCAGAAGCGCTATCGTGCCGGCCTGCTGCTCGGTGAGGTGCGCAAGCCGGAGGGCAACTCGTCGGTGACGCTCGGCAACGCGCTCAGCCGTTTCGCCGAGCTTGAGTGCGTGACGGTGCGCGCCGGCAAGGGGCGCGAGCGCCTGGTAGACCGTGCGCCGCGCTTTCTCGCGCTGACCGATATCGCGCGGCGCATCGGTGCGAGCATCGCCGGCGTCGACTCAACAGATCCGCACTGAAGCGTCCGGCGTCACGGAAGGGTCAGGTCGACGTCCGCTCCGCTGACGGGACGCGGCGCCGACACCGTACCGACGTCGCTTGGCGCGACAGGCCGCGGTCGACTGATCGGCGCCCGCCGGCGGCCCGGCTAGTGGGACCCCGGTTGCACCCGGACGCCGACTCGCTCAGTATGCGCGATGGATTTCCGGCATGGATCGAACCGCTGAGGCGTTGGCGGCGACCGGGGCGCGAGCGTCGGCGCACGTCGTGTCCGACTACGTCGCACTGACCAAGCCGCGCCTCGTCTTGATGGTGGTGATCACCACCGCGGTCGGGTTCTATCTCGGCGCACCCGGCGCGCTCGACCCGCTGCTCTTCCTGCATACCCTGCTGGGGACGGCGCTGGCGGGCGGTGGGGCGCTGGCGCTCAACCAGTATCTGGAGCGCGATCTCGATGCGCGGATGGAGCGCACGCGCAATCGGCCGTTGGCGGCCGGTCGCTTGCAACCGTTTCCGGCTCTCGTCTTCGGCGCCGTCCTGACCGCGGTCGGATTGATCGAGCTGCTGCTGGCGGTGAATCCGCTCAGCAGTTTCGTCACCGCGCTGACCTCGGCGGTCTACCTCTTCCTGTACACGCCGCTGAAGCGCGTGACCCCGTTGTGCAGCATCGTCGGCGCGATTCCCGGCGCGCTGCCACCGGTGACAGGCTGGGTCGCGGCGCGCGGCGAATTCGGCGACGGCGCGTTGGTGCTGTTTGCGATTCTCTTTCTCTGGCAGATCCCGCACTCGCTGGCGATCGCGCGCCTCTATGTCGATCAATACGCCGGCGCCGGCTTTCGGCTGCTGCCGGTTGTCGAGCCGCATACGCACCGCACCGAGCGCGCGGTGCTGAGCTATAGTGCGGCGCTGGTCGCGGTCGGCCTGATGCCGAGCCTGATCGGGATGGCCGGCACTCTGTACTTTGCCTCGGCGCTGATCCTCGGCGGCGTGATCTTCGCCGCCGCAGTCGTGTTCGCGCTGCGCCGGCCCGGCTCGGCGCGCTGGCTCCTCCTCGCCTCTCTGATCTATCTGCCCGTGCTGCTGACGATGATGGCGGTGGATCGGCTGGGGCACTGACGCGGCGCTGGCCGCGGCAGTCCGGCTGAGGTGGCATGCGGGACTGGTTTCCGCACAACATCTCTGCCGTCGGCGGTGCGATCGACGGCCTCTTCGGCTTGATCGCGGCCATCACGCTGGCGTGGTTCGTCGTGACGCTCGGCGTCCTGGTGTGGTTCATGTTCCGCTATCGGCGCCGCGACACGGAAGCGGCGCAGTACGTGCGTGGCGATACGCGCGCCGAGCTCGCCTGGCTCTTGCTGCCGGCAGCCCTGGTGCTTGCCCTCGACGTTGTGATCGACACATCCAGCGACGGCATCTGGCGGCGCATGAAACTCGAGATGCCCCCCGCCGATTTGCAGCTGGCAGTGACGGGCAAGCAATTCGCGTGGACTATCTCGTATCCCGGTACCGACGGAGTGCTCGGCACGGCGGATGATTTTTCTCTCGACGCCGAGCTGCACGTGCCGGCGGGGCGCAACGTGCGCGTCGTGTTGCGCTCGAGCGACGTGCTGCACAGCTTCTTTCTGCCCAACGCGCGCCTGAAACAGGACGCCGTACCCGGCCGCGCCATCGACCTCTGGTTCAACGTCACCGAGCCGGGGCGCTACGATCTCGCATGTGCCGAGCTCTGCGGCTTCGGCCACACGACGATGAAGGGCAGCCTGATCGTCCACACGCCGGACGAGTTCGCCGCCTGGATGGCATCGCACGCGGGCAGCGCCGCTGCGGCCGCAGCGAGCCAGGCCGCGCCGCCGGCGAAGATCGGGTAAGGAGGACGGGCGATGACCGAAGCGCACGTCGCCGTCGACCCGCACGCATCAGCAGTCGGAATGTGGCGGCGCTATGTGTTCTCGACCGATCACAAAATGATCGGCCGGCAGTACATGCTGCTCTCGCTGCTCATGGCGGTGCTCGGTGGTGCGACCGCGTATGTCATGCGCTGGCAGCTGGCGTGGCCGCAGTCTTCTGTGCCGTTCACCGGCTGGTTGCCGGAATCGCTCGCCTACCAAGGCGTGATCGACCCGGCCTTCTACAATCAGCTGGTGACGATGCACGGCACGATCATGATCTTCTTCGTCGCCATGCCGATGTTGCTGGGCGGGCTCGGCAACTGTCTCGTGCCGCTGATGATCGGCGCGCCCGACATGGCGTTCCCGCGCCTGAACATGCTGTCGTTCTGGACATTCTTCGCCGCGTCGATGTTGTTGCTGTCGTCGTTCCTGGTGCCGGCCGGTGCGGCCTCGGCGGGGTGGACGATGTACGCGCCGCTCTCGGCGCGGCCGATCTATACGGGGGTCTATTGGGGCATCAATCTCTGGCTGATCGCCGTCGCGCTTGAGTTCGTCGCTTTCTTGCTCGGCGGCATCAACTTGGTGGTCACGACGATCAACCTGCGCGCATCGGGACTGACGTTCATGCGCCTGCCGCTGATGGTCTGGATGGAGCTGACGTCGGCCGTGCTGTTCCTGCTCTCAGTCGGACCGCTGATCGCCGGGGTGTTGCTGCTCCTGCTCGACCGCCTCGCCGGCACCTCGTTCTTCGTGCCGAACGACGGCGATCCGCTGCTCTGGCAGCACCTCTTCTGGTTCTTCGGACATCCCGAAGTGTATGTGCTGCTGCTGCCTGGTGTCGGTGCGGTTCTCGAGATCCTGCCGGTGTTCGCGCGCAAGCCGGTCTTCGGCTATCGCGCCATCGTCTGGTCGACTGCGGCCACCGGCGTGCTCAGTTTCATGGTCTGGGCACACCACATGTTCATCAGCGGCATCGATCCGCGGTTGGCGACGCCGTTCAGCATCACGACGATCTTGATCTCGGTGCCGCTGGCGATCGTGCTGTTCGCCATGATCGCGACGCTCTGGCGCGGCTCGATTCGCTTCGCGACGCCGATGCTGTGGGCGCTCGGCTTCATCGCGACCTTTCTGGTCGGCGGCCTGACCGGCATCTTTGTCGGTGCCGCGGCGCTCGACGTGTATTTCCACGGCACCTACTTCGTCGTCGCCCACTTTCACTACGCGCTCTTTCCGTCCGTCTTCTTCGGCGGCTTCGCCGCGATCTATTTCTGGTATCCGAAGATGTTCGGTCGCATGCTGTCGGAGCGCTTGGGACAACTGCACTTCGCGCTGACGTTCGTCGCGTTCAATGCCGTCTTCTTGCCGATGTTCGTGCTCGGGCTCGGCGGGCACATGCGGCGCATCTACGATCCGACGGTGTACGAGTTCCTGCGGCCGCTGATGCCGCTGCACGTCGCCGCGACCGTGGCGACCATCGTCTTGCTGTTTTCGCAGTTGCCGTTCGTCATCAACGTGATCGGGAGCCGTCGCTTCGGGCGCCCCGCCGGCCCGAATCCGTGGCGCGCAGCGACGCTCGAGTGGACCACGCCATCGCCCCCCCCACACGGCAACTTTGCCAGCGCGCCGACCGTCTATCGCGGCCCGTACGAGTATAGCGTACCCGGTGCCGGCGAGGACGTGTTGCCGCAGAACCAGCCGCCCCGCCTGCGCGCGGCGACGCCGTCCGCCGTATGAACGGTCTCAACGCCATCGCCGGTGAGACCAGCGGCGTGCCGTCGGGAAAGCTCGGCATCTGGTGGTTTCTCGCGTCCGAGACGATGACCTTCGGCGGTCTACTCGGCGTGTTCGTGCTGACGCGCTACGCGGCCGGGGGATGGCATGACGCGTCCGAGCATCTGCACGTGTGGATGGCGGCCTGCAACACGCTGATACTGCTCACCAGCAGCTTCACGATGGCGCGCGCGCACGCCGCCGCGCTTCGCCATGAGCGCCGCGCGACGCTGCACAATCTTCTTGCGACGATCGGCTTGGGGCTGCTCTTCCTGGGCATCAAGGCGCTCGAATACGCGTCGGAGCTGCGCGCCGGCTTCACGCCGCACAGCGGGCCGTTTTGGGGCTTCTACTATGGGCTGACCGGTCTGCACGCGGCACACGTGCTGGGCGGTCTGATCGCGCTGGCGGTGCTCGCGGTCGCGACAGCGCGTGGCCAGAGCTGGGATCTCGTTGAACGACGGGTCGAGTCGACCGGGCTCTACTGGCATTTCGTCGACGTCGTCTGGATCTTTCTCTTTCCGCTCGTGTACCTTTCGTAGCGAGTCATGGCAGCACCGAGCCACACGACAATCTGGACCTGGCTGCTGGCCCTGCTCGCCGCTGGCGTGGCCGCGGCGGCCGCGCCGTTCGGTCGCGCGCTGGCAATCGGGCTCGTCCTCGTCATCGCGCTGATCAAGGCCGTGCTGGTAGTGCGGCACTACATGCATCTGAAGCGCGAGCCACTGATCATCTATGCCATCGCGGCGGCGCCGCTCCTGTTGGTCTTGGTGCTGGCGATGGCGCTGGTGCCCGATTTGGTCTGGCGTCGGTGATCGGCATGGCGCAGCCGAAAGTACAGCCACCGCCGAACCCCGCACGACACAGCCACTTCCCGCGTCTCGCGTTTTCCGGCGGCGGCGGTCCGCCGACTGGCAACCGCCTGGCGAGAGGCAGCAACGCCGTTCTCGGGATGCTGGTCTTCCTCGGCAGCGAGGTCATGCTGTTCGCCGCGCTGATCAGCGCCTACTTGGTTTTGCGCGCCGGTGCCGCGAGCTGGCCGCCGCCAGGGCAGCCGCGGTTGCCGCTGGCGCTCACCGGCGTGAACACCGGCGTCCTGTTGTCGAGTGGCGTGACGATGTGGGCGGCGCGGCGTGCGGCGCGCGTGACCCAACCGGTCGCGTGCCGGCGTTGGCTCGCAGTGACGCTCGGGCTGGGTGCGCTCTTTCTCGCCTTACAGGGGAGCGAGTGGATGCGCCTCATCAGCTACGGCCTGCGCATTTCGTCGGGAACCTACGGCGGCATGTTCTACGCGATCATCGGCACACACGCCTTGCATGTCGTAGTGGCCGTCTTGGCGCTCGGCATCGTCTTGTGGCGCGGGCGGTTTGGTCGTTTCGCCGCCGAGCGACAGACGGACGTCGAAGTCTGCTCTCTCTATTGGTCGTTCGTCGTGTTGATGTGGCCGGTGCTGTATCTGCTGGTGTACGTGCTGTGACGTCGCGCGGTATTCGATTGCGACGTGTCGCGGCCGTGTTTGCGCTCATCCTCGTACTGCCGCGGCTCGCCGCCGCCTGTCCGGCTTGTTTCGCGGCCAGCAGTGCGCGCGTGTCCAACATGTACTTGGTCAGCGGATTGCTGCTTTCGCTGCTACCATTTGCGATCGTCGGCTCCATCGCGTGCTGGTGGCGGCGACGCTTTGCCAGCGGGGAACAGCCATGAGCGCCGCCGACGAGCCGCTGCGCGCTGTGGCGCCGGCGCCGCGCGGCGCGCGTTGGATCTGGGCGGGGCTGGCGGCGTTGATGGTGATCATCGTCGTGGCAACGCTGCTCTCGCCGCATGGACGCGGCACCTCGGCGATTGGAGCGGTGCCGCCGATCTTGGGAGCAGCGCCGTCGTTCTCGTTGGTCGAACGCTCCGGTCGCCCGTTCACGCGCGCGGATCTCGACGGGCAGCCGTGGGTGGCGGATTTCATTTTCACGCGCTGCACCGGGATGTGTCCGGCATTGTCGACGCGCATGGCCGAGATCCGCCATCGCGCCGGTGAGGCGGGTCTGCCGGCGCGCTTCGTTTCCTTCAGTGTCGATCCGACCCACGACACACCGGCGGTCTTACAGGCCTATGCACCTCGCTTCGGGGCCGGAGACGATTGGGTCTTTCTGACCGGCGAGCGCGATGCGCTGTACGCGCTGATCGGCGACGGATTCCATCTCAGCGTGGCGGACCGCGCGCCCGAGGCCGCCGCAGCCGACGGAGGCGAGCTGATCACGCATAGTGATCGCTTCATTTTGGTCGACGCCGCCGGGCAGGTGCGCGGCTACTACCACGGCACCGATGCCGAGACGCCGGCAATGCTGTTGCGTGATTTGGCCGCGTTGCAGGCCGAATCACGCCGCTAGACTCGCGCGCTCGATCGCGGCGCGCAGCTCGGCGTACGTGCGCGTCACCGGGAACTGCGCGAACTCGCGCGCGACGTTGTCGGGCGGGCAGAACAGGATGCCGGCATCCGCCTCCGCCAGCATGCTCGTATCGTTGTACGAATCGCCGGCCGCGATGACGCCGAAGTTCAGCAGTTTCAGCGTCATGACCGCCTTGCGCTTGCCGTCCTGAATGCGCAGCCGGTAGTCGCGTACGCGGCGCTGCTCGTCGACGACCAACGAGTGACAGAACAGCGTCGGATGCCCGAGTTGCTCCATCAACGGGGCGGCGAACTCATAGAACGTGTCGGACAGGATGATCACCTGGTGCTGGCCGCGCAGCCAGGCGAGGAAGTCGCGCGCGCCCTCGAGCGGTCCCATGTTGCGGATCACCACTTGAATGTCGTCCAAGCAGAGCTTGTGTTCGTCGAGGATGCGAATGCGGTTGCGCATCAGCTTGTCGTAGTCCGGCTCGTCGCGTGTGGTGATGCGCAGCGCGTCGATGCCGGTGGCCTCGGCCACGTTGATCCAAATCTCCGGTACGAGCACGCCTTCGAGATCCAGGCAGACGATCATGCGCGCCTCGCTAGCGGGTCGCTCCCACCCGCGCAAGTCGCGTCGCCTATTGGTCGGCGGGCGGAACGGTACAGAAGGTGGCGCGGCCGAACCCGCCCGACCAGCGCGTGCGCGCGGCGACCTCGACCGGGCTCACGCAGGTGAACGGCGCACGGATGACCGCCATCGTCGGCGTGACCGCGACCACTTCCGCCGGTTGCCGATCGACCATGATGCAGTTGCCGCGCAGCGGATGACAGGTGTTCGCGTCGGCGACGCGGTCACACGACGCGCCGGCGCCGTCGATGGCGTCGAAGTTGCGCCCGTAGATGCGCACGAGATCGCCGGCCGCGGCGAACGACGGCTCGATCGACGTAATGCTCGGCGCGCGGCGTTGTCGAGTCGGCAGCGCCGGGCGCACGGCGACCGGCGCCTCAGGCCCCGTCGTCGAGACATCGAGCGAGAGCACTGCGACCGTGTCGCAGGCGCTCCGCTCGCCGCAATGCTCCCACTGGTTGTCGATCGCGCTGACGGCACTCGTCGTCGCGTTGCGCAGATTCGCGCCGCCGCCGCCGTTGAAGGCAAATGCATTCAGCCCCGGCGTACCGTCGGTGCCAAGATCGGCGCGCGACGTATCGCTGAGGACCGCACCACCGGTCAGATTATGTACAGCGCCAAGCCCCCGCACCGTCGCAGTGGCAGCTTCGTCCGCCCCGTTGAACACGCTGAGACCGAGGCCGCTGCGCCCCGGGCTGCCGTTGCCGCAGGCAAAATCGTCATTCAGCTGGGCTACCGAGAGCGCGCGCACCGACAAGCCGCGCAGGGCATTGTCGATGCTCAAGTTCCCGCGCGTCAGCAACCGCGCCGGAGCCGTGCCGCCGATGGCGGCGCCATTTGCCGCGATGCCGTTGGCGCTGAAGGTGCCGCGATTCGAACGTGACACGTTCTCGACCGCGGCGAGGCTACCGCCGAGCGTCGCTTGGATACCGCCGTCGACGTTCTGCTCGATCAGGGAGCGTTCGATGGAGGCGATGGCACCGTCGGACACCTTGATCCCCTTGTCGAGCGCGCCGCGAACATCGGCGTTGCGGATGACGACCGGTCCGCCGGTACCGGCGAAATTGCGCACGGCGATGACGTCGTCGCCGCATACGCCGTTGGGAGCCTGTGGCGATGGACGCTGGCAGACACCATCGACGATGCAGCCGAGCTGATCGACCGTGCCGCAGAGGTTGATGGCGCGGCCGACTGCGGCGACGGAGTCGAGCACGACGTCGTTTGCAGACGATCCCTCGACCAGCAGCGTGTCGCTGTTGCCGCCGACGTTGACGAGCCGCACGCCGTCGATCGCGTAACCCGCTCCGGCGATGTGCAGTGCCGGACTATTGAGCCCGTTGGCATCGATGGTTCGCGTCTGCGGCACGCCGCTGAAATCGAACGCGTCGAGCGTCATCTGTCCGTTCGACAGGACGGGCAGCGGCGCGGCGAGCACCACGGTGCCCGCGACGTCGAGAGCGAATTGCACGAGCGCCGGCTTGACCGCCGCTTCCGCCGCTGCGAGCGCACTCCGCAAACAGCCGATGCAATCGGCGGCGTCGTCGAGCGACGTCACGGTGAAGACGCTTCGATACAGCGGCCAGACGAGGGATGTGCGGCCAGCGCTCACATCGAGCAGCTGCCCTGAGCGGCCTTGCATCTGTCCGCCGGCTTCGCCGCCGACGACGAACAGGTTGTGTGTCCAGCGACCAGGCTGCAGGCCGTCGATAACGGTGCGGCATCCGGCGGGGCTGCCCGGGGCGCACGCCGGTATCCGCACAGCGTAGCCGGTGGCAAGGGACGGCGCACCGTCGCACGCGGCGTTGGCGAGGGTTCCGAACACCAGCGCCTCGGAGGTGCCGGCCGCGGAGCTGGGAGCAAGCGCAATGTCGAGCGCCGCGCCGAACGGCGGGCAGGGTGCCGCGTAGGCGGGTTGCAGGAACGCGGCAGCCAGGAATGCAAGCTGCACGACAAGCGCGGGACGCATGGCTGCAGCCTGCGGGCCGGCACCACTTGCTGCAACAGGCGCGAGATCACACGCCCAGCGCGGCGTGCGCTGCCGCGATCGACGCGCGATCGCAGAGCGACAGCCGCTCGACCGATTTGTCGATGCGGCGCATCAATCCGCTGAGCACGGTCCCGGGTCCGACCTCCACCACGGTGCGAATCTGATTCTCCCCAATCATTCGCCGAACCAGATCCGTCCAACGCACCGCGCGACTGACTTGTCTGACCAAGCCGTCGCGCACGGCTGCGGCCGTCGTCACACGGGCCGCGTCAACATTGTTGTAGAGTGGAATGCTCGGATCGACGATCGTCGCGGCGACCAGGTCGGCGCGCAGCCGTTCCTCGGCCGGCAACATCAACCGACAATGAAATGGCGCGCTCACCGGAAGCTCAATTGCTTGGCGAGCCCCGGCCGCCGCCGCGACCCGCTCTACCGCGCCGCGCTCACCGGCGATCACCACTTGCCCGGGGGCGTTGAGATTGGCGATGTCGACGGCGCCGCCGTCCGCGGCGATGGCGGCTTCGATCGCCTCGGGCTCCGCGCCGACCAGCGCGAGCATGGCCCCGGCCCCTTCCGGAACCGCTTCCTGCATGTAGCGTCCGCGTCGGTGCACCAGTACGAGCGCCTCGCGGAATGCCAGCGCGCCGGCCGCCACCAGTGCGGAGTATTCGCCAAGGCTGTGGCCTGCGACGACGGCTGGTTGCAGGCCCACTGCGCGATAGGCGGCCACGCTCACCAGCAGAATCGCCGGCTGCGTATGCGCAGTCTGTCGCAGCACGGCGTCGGGACCTTCCAACACGATGCGCGAGAGGGCGAAGCCGAGCGCATCGTCTGCCTCGGCGAAGCATTCTCGGGCGACGGCGTAGTCAGCGCACAGGTCGGCGCCCATGCCGACCGCTTGCGAGCCCTGGCCCGGAAATACGAAGGCGACCGAGCCGAGCATGCGCTGCGACTGGGCTGACTCAGGCGATCGTGATCGCTGGATCGAGATAGACGTCCTGGATCATGTGCAGCAGCTTCACGCCCTCATCCATCGGGCGCTGGAACGCTTTGCGCCCCGAGATGAGACCCATGCCGCCGGCGCGCTTGTTTACCACTGCCGTTTTCGCCGCTTCCTCAAAATCGCTGGCGCCGGCTGACGCACCGCCCGAATTGATCAGCCCGATGCGACCGAGATAACAGCCGGCAACCTGATAGCGCGTCAGATCGATGGGGTGATCCGTCGTCAGCTTCTCGTAGACCAGCTTGCTGGTCTTGCCGAACTTCAACGCGGTGAAGCCGCCGTTGTTCTCCGGGGCCTTCTGTTTGATGATGTCGGCTTCGATCGTCACGCCAAGGTGGTTCGCTTGGCTCGTGAGGTCGGCGGCGACGTGATAGTCGATGCCATCTTTGATGAACGCGTTGTTGCGCAGGTAGCACCACAACACCGTCGCCAAGCCGAGCTCGTGCGCATGATGAAACGCGGCGCTGACCTCTTGAATCTGACGGCCGGACTCTTCGGATCCGAAGTAGATCGTCGCACCGACGGCGGCACAGCCCATATCCGCTGCCTGTTGCACGTTGGCGAACATGATCTGGTCGAACTTGTTCGGATAGGTGAGCAGCTCGTTGTGGTTGAGCTTCATCAGGAACGGAATCTTGTGCGCGTACTTGCGCGCCACCGTGCCGAGCACGCCCAGCGTCGATGCGACGGCGTTGCAACCGCCCTCGATCGCCAGGCGCACGATGTTCTCCGGATCGAAGTAGATCGGGTTGGGCGCGAACGACGCCCCGGCGCTGTGCTCGATCCCCTGATCGACGGGCAGAATCGACAAGTAGCCGGTTCCGGCGAGACGGCCGTGGGAAAAGAACGACTGCAGATTGCGCAGCACGGGAATCGAGCGGTCGCTGTGTGCGAGGACGCGGTCGATATAGTCGGGGCCGGGAAGGTGCAGATTCGATTTGTCGATCGTCGTGCAACGGTGGGCGAGCAACGACTCGGCATCCTTGCCGAGCAGGTCGCTGATCTTCGTCATCGGACTCACGCCTCCTGATGTGGATCTGTCTGCGACGGTGACTGCGGACGGCGCATCGCGCCGTGTGCGAACACCGCCACATACGCCGACTCGCCGGCACGGGCAAGGTGATCTGCTGGACCGTTCTTGCGACCGCTGTGACGCGCCTGCTACAGCCAAACCCCCGGCGCGTTACCGGGATGAGCGAGAGTGGCGGAACTGGTAGACGCGCTAGACTTAGGATCTAGTGGGGCCACCCGTGGGGGTTCGAGTCCCCCCTCTCGCACTCAGCGCGCACTGCGCATGCGAGCCCTTATCTAATTGAATCACCATGGTGATCCCGTTAAGACTCGGAGCGGTCCTTTGATGACGAAAGTGGCAATGGAAGCCGTCGACGGCGTGCGCCGGCGGCTGGCGGTCGAAGTGCCGGCCGCGGAAGTGACGGCGGAAGTCGAGCGCGCGTACGAGCAACTGCGGCGCCGCGCGCGCGTCCCCGGATTCCGTCAAGGGCGCGCGCCGCGGCCGGTGCTGGAGAAGATGTTCGGCGATCAGGTGCGGGCGGACGTTTTCGGCAAGCTGGTGCAGACGTCGTACGCTGAAGCGCTGCGCGAGCAACGGCTGGATCCGGTGAGCACGCCCGAGATCGTCACCGAGCGCGCCGAGCTGGGTGAACCGCTGCGCTATTCCGCCACAGTGGAAGTGCGTCCCGAGATCACTGCGCGCGGCTACGAGGGCCTGCCCGCCGAGCGACCGCGACGCAGCGTTACCGACGCCGACGTCGAGCGCGTCATCGACAATGTGCGCGATCGGCACGCGACGCTGGTGGCGATCGCAGACCGCGACGTCGCGCAGCGCGGCGACATCGCGACGCTGGACTACGAAGCGCGCGCTGGCGACGCGCTCGTCGGCAAAGGCGATCAGCGTTTGGTCGAGATCGGTGGCGAGCCGGCGGACAGCCCGGGCGCCAAGCTCGCCGGGGCGCGCGTCGGCGAGTCGACGACCTTCGACATCGAATATCCAGCCGATCACAGCAACGCCGATCTCGCCGGCAAGACGGTCTCGTTTCGGGCGACAGTGCGCGCGTTGTCGCGTCGCGACGTGCCGCCACTCGACGACGCCTTCGCGCAGGCGCAAGCAAGCTGCGACACGGTCGCCGCGTTGCGCGCGCGCGTGCGCGCCGAGCTCGAGGCGTCGGCGCAACGCGACGCGGAGTCTGCGGTGCGCGGGGGGGTCGTTTCGGCGTTGGTCGGGGCGCACGAATTCGACGTCCCCGATTCGATGGTTGCGCGTCGCACCGAGGTGCTCGTCGATGACGTGCTGGAGAATCTCGGACCGCGTCGTCCGCCGGCCAGCCGCGAGGCGGAGGTGCGGCGTCAGCTGCAGCACGATCTGAGCGGTCAGGCGCGCGATCAAGTCAAAGCGGCGTTGCTGCTCTCGTCGGTCGCGGCGCAGGAGCACTTGGCCGTCGAGGAATCCGAGCTCGACGCACACATCGATCGACTGGCCGAGGCCGCCGGCAAGGCGCGCGAGCGCGTGCGGGTGCTGTATCAAGATCCAAGTGCACGAGCGGCGCTGCGCGAGCGACTGTTGCAAGAACGTGCGATCGATTTGCTCGTACAACGGGCTGCGATCACCGAGGTGGATCGTCCATCGGGCGTTGCTGGGGTACCGGGAAACGGCTAGTATCTTCGTAGGAGAGTCTCCACGGCATGAATCTGATTCCGATCGTCATTGAGCAGACCGGCCGTGGTGAGCGGGCGTTCGACATCTTCTCGCGACTCCTCAAGGACCGCATCGTGTTCTTGGGATCGCCGATCACCGACGACGTTGCGAATCTCATCACGGCGCAGTTGCTGTTTCTGGAGTCCGAAGATCCAGAGCGCGACATCCACTTCTACATCAACTCGCCCGGCGGCTCGGTGACGGCCGGCCTCGCGATTTACGACACCATGCAATACATCCGGCCTGAGGTGTCGACGCTGTGCCTCGGGCAAGCGGCCAGCATGGCCGCGTGGCTGCTGGCGTCGGGTGGGCGCGGCAAGCGGTATACGCTGCCGCATGCGCGCATCATGATCCACCAACCGCTCGGCGGGGTGCAGGGGCACGCAGCCGACATCGACATTCAGGCGCGGGAGATCCTTCGCCTGCGCGAGCAGCTCAACAACGTCCTGGTCAAACACACCGGTCAGAGCTTGAAGAAGATCGAAAAAGACACCGATCGCGATCTCTTCATGACGGGCAAACAAGCGGTGGAATATGGACTGGTCGACGAGGTGATCGTCAGCCGGTCGATCAAGAAAGTGTGAGCGGTGGCCTATGGCGAAGCACGGTGACGATCGCGGGGGCAACCTGGTCTGCTCGTTCTGCGGCAAAAGCCAGGACGAGGTACGCAAGCTGATCGCCGGCCCGACCGTCTACATCTGCGACGAGTGCATCGACCTCTGCAACGACATCATCGCGGAGGAGTGCGACCAAGAGGAAGGTCTCACCTCGACCTCGGCCGTTCCCAAGCCGGCCGAGATCAAGAAGGTGTTGGATCAGTATGTGATCGGCCAGGAGCGCGCGAAGCGCGTCTTGGCCGTCGCAGTGCACAACCACTACAAGCGGATCGATTCGCAGCTCGTCACCGGCGATGTGGAGCTGCAGAAATCGAACATCCTGTTGGTCGGCCCGACCGGATCCGGCAAGACGCTGCTGGCCCAGACGCTGGCGCGCTTCCTTCAAGTGCCGTTTACGATCGCCGACGCCACCAGCCTCACCGAAGCCGGGTACGTCGGCGAGGACGTCGAGAACATCATTCTCAGCCTGCTGCAGAACGCCGACTATGACGTCGAGAAGGCGCAGCGCGGCATCGTCTACATCGACGAGATCGACAAGATCTCACGCAAGGGCGACAACCCGTCGATTACGCGCGATGTCTCTGGTGAAGGTGTCCAGCAAGCGCTGCTGAAAATCATCGAGGGCACGACGGCGAGTGTCCCGCCGAAGGGCGGCCGCAAACATCCGCAGCAGGAATTCTTGCAGGTCGATACGGCAAATATCCTGTTCATCTGCGGTGGCGCATTCGTCGGGCTTGAGGACATCATTCGCCGGCGCATCGGCATGAAAGGCATCGGGTTCGGCGTCGAAATTCGCGCCCGCGAGAACGCCACGCAGCGAAATCTGTTGCATGAAGTTCAGACTGAAGATTTGCTGAAGTTCGGCTTGATCCCCGAGTTCATCGGGCGCTTGCCAGTCATCGCGACCTTGGACGAGTTGCAGGAACAAGATCTGGTCCGGATCCTCAAGGAACCGAAGAACGCCTTGACCCGGCAGTATCAGAAGTTGTTCGAAATGGAGGGCGTCCATCTCAAGTTCACCGACGGAGCCTTGGTCGCGATTGCGCGCGAGGCACTGCGGCGGAAATCTGGCGCCCGCGGATTGCGCGCCATCCTCGAGGACGTGATGCTCGACGTCATGTACGACATCCCGTCGCAGCCCAACATCAAGGAAGTCTTGATCGCCGAAGAAGTGATTACCAAGCGCGAGCAACCCATCGTCCTCTATCAGAAGACGGCCGAGACCGCCTGAGCGGCCGCGCCCGCCTGACCGGAAAAGGACCGCACATGCTCTTTCGCAACGATAAAAAGGACAACCGGGACGACGCGCCGGGTGGCAACGTCCTGCGCGTCCCACTCCTTCCACTGCGGGACATCATCGTTTTCCCTCATATGGTCGTGCCGCTGTTCGTCGGGCGGCAGAAATCAATCAAGGCGCTCGAAGAGGCGATGAACAAGCAGAAGTTCATCCTCTTGGCAGCGCAACGCGAAGCGAAGACCAACGACCCTGGCGAAGATGACATTTACAAGGTCGGCACGCTGGGCTCGGTCGTGCAGCTCCTCCGCCTGCCAGATGGAACGGTCAAGGTTCTGGTCGAAGGCAAGAAGCGCGCACGAGTTGTACGGTACGTGGACCAGTCGGAATACTTTCTCGTCGAGGCCGAGGAGATCGAAGAGATCTGTCCGAAGACCACCGAGATCGAGGCGCTGACGCGCTCGATCAACTCCACGTTCGAGCATTACGTCAAGCTGAACAAAAAGATCCCGCCTGAGATGATCATGTCGGTCGCATCGATCGACGACCCGGCGCGTTTGGCCGATACGATCGTCGCGCATCTCGGTGTGAAGATCGAAGACAAGCAGGCGTTGCTCGAGATCGAGAACCCCGCAGAGCGCCTGGAGCGCGTGCTTGGCAACATGCGCTCGGAAATCGAGATACTCGAAGTCGAAAAGCGCATCCGCACGCGGGTCAAGAAGCAGATGGAGAAGACCCAGAAGGAGTACTACCTCAACGAGCAGATGCGGGCGATCCAGAAGGAGCTCGGGGAGAAGGACGAGTTCAAGAACGAGATTCAGGAGCTCGAAGACAAGATCAAGCAGAAGCGGATGGCGGCCGAGGCCAAGGAAAAGGCCGAAAAAGAGCTGAAGAAGCTCAAGATGATGTCGCCCATGTCCGCCGAAGCGACGGTCGTGCGCAACTACATCGATTGGCTCATCTCGTTACCGTGGAACGAGTTCACCGACGACAAGCTGGACATCAACGAAGCCGAAAGGGTGCTCGAAGAAGACCATTACGGCTTGGAGAAGGTGAAGCAGCGCATTCTCGAGTACCTGGCCGTACAATCACTGGCCGGTCAGATGAAGGGCCCGATCTTGTGCCTCGTCGGACCTCCGGGTGTCGGCAAAACCTCGCTCGGAAAGTCGATCGCCCGCTCGACTGGCCGGAAGTTCGTCCGCATCTCGCTCGGCGGCGTCCGCGACGAGGCGGAGATTCGCGGACATCGTCGGACCTATATCGGCGCGCTGCCCGGCAAGATCATTCAGTCGATGAAGAAAGCTGGGTCGAGCAATCCAGTATTTCTGCTCGACGAAGTCGACAAAATGTCGACGGATTTCCGCGGCGATCCGTCTTCGGCGCTGTTGGAAGTTCTCGATCCGGAACAAAATGCGACCTTCAACGATCACTATCTCGACGTCGACTACGACCTCTCGCGGGTGATGTTCATCACCACGGCCAATACGCTGGAGGGAATCCCGCGTCCGCTGCAGGATCGCATGGAGATCATCCGGATTGCTGGCTACACCGAAGTTGAGAAGCAGCACATCGCAAGCCGGTATCTCGTCAAGAAGCAGCGCGAGGCCAACGGTCTGAAGGACGAGAATCTCGAGATCTCGGACAACGCGCTCTTGGCCGTGGTGCGCCATTACACGAAGGAAGCGGGCGTTCGGAACCTCGAGCGCGAGCTCGCATCGATCTGCCGGAAAGTGGCGGTCGAAGTGGTCAAGACGGACCGTGACGCGAAGGTGCGGGTCAACGGCAAGGCGCTCGCGAAATATCTCGGGCCGGCCAAATTCCGCTACGGCAAGGCGGAAGAGGACAGCCGCGTGGGGATGGCCACGGGACTGGCGTGGACTGAGCTCGGCGGCGAGCTGCTGGCGACCGAAGTGACGATCATGCCCGGCAAGGGCAAGCTGATCATTACCGGTCGACTTGGCGACGTCATGCAGGAGTCCGCTCAGGCCGCGATGAGCTATGTGCGCTCGCGTGCTGACGAGCTCGGTCTGGACCGCGACTTCTATCAGAGCATCGATCTCCACATTCACGTTCCCGAAGGGGCCATTCCAAAGGACGGACCCTCCGCCGGCATCACGATGGCCACCGCTCTCGTGTCTGCGCTGACGAAGGCCCCAATCCGTCACGATCTGGCGATGACCGGCGAAGTGACCCTGCGAGGTCGCGTGCTGCCGATCGGCGGTTTGAAAGAGAAGGTGCTTGCGGCTCACCGTGGCGGCATCAAGACCGTGTTGATTCCTGCAGAGAACGAGAAGGACATTCTTGATATCCCGGCGCAGGTGCTGCGGTCGGTAGATTTGGTGCTCGTTGACCATATGGACCAAGTCCTGCGCAAAGCCCTCGTGTTGGACAATCCGGACGATCTGTTCCGGAAACGGGTGGTTGAGCCGGTCGCACCGCCTCCGACGTTCGGGGACACGGCGCCGGCCGCGGGCGATATCGTCGCGCATTGAGCGAAGCGACAGCCGCCCAGGGGCCGCCGGGTGGCCGACGTACGGTCGGTTGACTCGCCAAACGCACGCTGTTATAGCGCCGTGGTTACTCATCGCCGCGGCCATGGGGGCGGAATGACTAAGGCTGAGCTCATAGAATCCGTTGCAAGTAAGGTAGATCTACCTCGCGCGACTGCCGAGCGCGCGGTGAACACGATGTTCGATGAAATGACCGGGGCGCTCCGACAGGGAGACAAGGTCAATATTTCTGGCTTCGGAACCTTTTCAGTATCCATCCGGAAGGCGCGCACGGGTCGCAATCCCAAGACCGGTGAGAGTATCGAGATCGCCGCATCGCGCGCGGCAAAGTTTAAGCCGGGAAAGACGCTCAAAGACGAAATCAACGAAAGCGGCAAATAGGACGGTTGGCTTACCCGGTTCGGGCGGTTAGCTCAGCGGGAGAGCATCGGCCTTACAAGCCGGGGGTCATCCGTTCAAATCGGATACCGCCCACCATCCGTTGCCTTCTTCATCTTTCACATCAGCAGACACCAGCTAGGCAAAACGAACATTGCGGGGTGGTAGTTCAGTTCGGTTAGAACGCCGGCCTGTCACGTCGGAGGTCGCGGGTTCAAGTCCCGTCCACCCCGCCATTTACTTCTGCACAGTGCAGCACCACAGCAAGGAAGGCGATTCGCTATGATGAAATCCACAGCCATGCTGACGCGCGAAGAGGCGCTTGCCGCACGGCGCTGGTTCGTCATCGACGCGCGCGATCAAGTGTTGGGCCGGATCGCGTCGGAAGCGGCAAAAGTGCTGCGTGGCAAACACAATCCAGGATTCACGCCACATGTCGACTGCGGCGATTTCGTCATCATCGTGAACGCCGACTTGGTGAAGCTCACTGGTCCGAAGGAAGAGAGCAAGCTCTACTACCGGCACAGTGGCTTTCCCGGCGGGATCAAGCGGCTGACGGCCGGCAAGGTGCGCGCGTCGCACCCGGACCGATTGGTCCGCCTGGCGGTGACGGGGATGCTTCCGAAGAATCGCCTGGGCCGGCAGCTCGCGACCAAGCTGAAGGTGTACGCCGGTGCGAATCATCCGCATGCAGCACAACGTCCTGAGGCACTGCCTGCTACGGCTGTCGCTCGGGTCTGAAAAGGATAACGGCGATGGCTGAACGAACGGCGACCAACGCGGCAACAGGTAAGCGCAAGACAGCGGTAGCGCGGGTGCGGCTCCTCGCAGGCAACGGTACCATCACGGTGAATCGGCGTTCGTTGGAGGATTATTTCGGCCGGCCGACATTGCGCATGGTCGTGAATCAGCCGCTTGAGCTGACCAGTACCAAAGGAAATTTCGACGTCGCGGTGAACGTTGTCGGGGGTGGGGTCTCGGCGCAAGCGTCGGCAATTCGCCACGGCATCACGCGTGCACTGATCGCAGTCAGTCCCGACTTCCGTCCCGCGCTGAAGAAGGCCGGCTTCATTACGCGCGACCCGCGTGAGGTCGAGCGCAAGAAATACGGGCGTCACAAGGCGCGCAAGCGACCGCAGTACTCGAAACGCTGATCGATCTTCCTTTCGAGCGGCGCGGCCAACGGGGTCAGTCGCTCGATAGGAAGAGCACCGCGCCGAGTAGCGCGTAGATGCCGTTGGCGGCCCAGGCGGCAAGAAGCGGCGGCAGCGCTCCGGTTTGTCCGAGCGACGTCGACAATCCGAGCAGCACCCAGTAGCCGAAGCCGACCGCCGTGCCGAGTCCGACGATCGCGGCGATACTTGGATGCCGGCGCAGCCGCCCCGCAACCGGGATTGCGACGATCGCGAGCACCGCGTTGGCGAATGGCAAAGCCAGCTTGAGGTAGAGGTCGACCAAGTAGTGGGACGCGTCGATCCCCTTGCGAGTCAGGGCCTCGATGCGATCCCGCAATGCAATGAAGCTGAGTTCCTCTGGCTCGCGTTGAACTTCGAGAAAGTCATCTAGCGTCTCTGCGATCTTCAAGCCGTCCGGCGGAAGTGGAACTGCGGTGAATCCCTCGCCATTGAGTTTGAACTCCGTGGCGTCGAAGAGCTGCCAGTGGTCGGTAATCCAACTCGCACGTGGGGCTTGGACGACACTGCGGAGCCGAAACGCGTTGTCGAGTCGGTAGATGGTCAGGTCGAAGACCGCCTGCTGCGCGCGGTCGACATAGTCGATGTGATAGAAGCCCTCGGCGCCGTGATACCAGATCGCGCGATCGCTCAAGATGCCGCGCTGCGTGCGTTTGCGAATCTCGATGTTGTTCACCTGCTGGAACTCGCGAGAGCAATAGGGAACGACCGTTTCATTCCATGCCAGGGCCCCGACGCTGATTGCGAGCGAGAGCGCGAGGACCGGAAGCGCCGTCTGCCCGATGCTGACGCCACCGGCGCGCAGCGCGATGATCTCGTTTCGCCGGCCCATCAATCCATAGGCGAGCAGGGCTGCGGTAATCACCGCCGGCGGCATGACCTGCGTCAGCATGAGCGGAATCTTGAAGACAAAGTACCGCGTCGCCGCTCCGACCGTGGCTTGGTAGCGCAGCAGAATGTCCAGCCGGTCGAAGAGATCGATGACGATGTAGAGCAACACGAACGTGATCAGAATAGGCGCGAACAGGCCGAGAAACTGCCGCGCCACGTAGCGGCTGACGACGCCGAACGGAGCGTTGTGCGTCATTTCGCTTCCCGCAGCCGATTACGAGACAGACTGCGGCGCCACCAAGCAGCGAACCGGTCGCGCCATCCCAGTCGACCGGACGCGGTCTCGCCTGCGGCGCGCCTGAGCAACACGATTGCGACGCAACCGAGGACGGCATTCGGGAGCCACACCGCGACGAGCGGTGGAAGCGCGCCGCGCTCTCCAACGTTTTGGCCGAATGTCAGGAGCAGGTAGTAGAGAAAAATCAGCCCGAGACTGATGGTAAAACCGCGCGAGTGCGCCGAACGAGATGGTTGGATTCCCAGAGGCAACCCGAGCGCGGCGAAGACCAGGCAGGCGAACCCGATCGCGTACTTGCGTGCCGCTTCCACGCGTTCGACATATGCCGGGTCTCCTTGTGCCAGCTTCGTTGCGATGGCGCTGTTCAGTTCCTCCATCGTCATCTCGCTCGCGTCTTTTTCGCGATCTCGCAGCTGCGCCAAGGCCGCATTCAGATCGAGAGTAATGTCGTACGTCGTAAATCGCGTGTCCTGATACCCTTGGCCGCGTCCCGTGCTGTAGATGCCGCCATTCTGTAGGCGCAGCGTCAGCGTGTGACGGCGCTCGTCAGTCACCAGACGGCCCGTCTCGGCGTACACGGTGTTACGCATGGACGGGTCGCGACTGTCGGCGATCAGCACTCCTTGCAGGAGGTCGCTGGCCGGCTGGATGGTCTCGACGTAGATCACGAGGTCTTTGAACTCGTCATTGAAGATCTTCGGCTTGATGCCGGCCGCCGCGCGGGTCTTGACGATCTCGTAGAGCCCGGAGCGCAAGTGACTGTTGCCCCACGGGCGTGCCGTGATCGACAGCCACACGGTCAGCAGTGCGATGGCCGATGCAAAAGCCACGACGGGGACAAACAATCGCAACAGGCTGATACCGGCGGCGCGCAGGGCGATGATCTCGCTGTCGGACGAGAGCCGCCCGAAGGCGACGAGGATCGCCAGGAGCAACGCCATCGGAACAGTGACCTCAAGGAACGCCGGCAGAACATACGAGAACAGCAGCAGCATCTGTCCGAGCGGCACGCCACGGTTGACGACGAGCTCAATCAACTTGAGGATGCGGATGATGAGCAGGATCGACGTGAAGATGGCCAGCCCGAGCAGGAAGGGCACGACCATCTCGCGCAGCAAGTAGCGGTCGAGGAGCTTCACTGCGGAGGGGATGCTAGTGAAGGGCTCTCGGGATGTAAACGCGCGACGCGGCGATCGCACGCCGCAGGGGGCGCGCTGGATCTTCGGAATTCACGCCGTTGAGCGCCGGCTGGCGGCGCAGCCGCAGTCCGTGCGCGAGCTTCTGGTTGCGGGTGCGTTCTCAGCACGGCGCGGAGCGCTCCGAGCGCTCGCCGATGCCGCGGGGGTGACGGTGCGGAGCGCGGACACGACGCATCTTCGATCGCTTGCTGGGGGGGACGACCATCAGGGAGTCGCGGCCCTCGTCGAGCCGTTCGCCTACGGCGACCTCTTCGAGGCTCTGAAGGTCGATCCGGGGCCGTTGCTGTTCCTCGACCAGATCCAAGACCCGCACAATCTCGGTGCGTTGGTGCGAACCGCCGCCGCCGTTGGAATGGCTGCAGTGGTCATTCCGCGCCACGGGGCCGCCGGCGTGACCGCCGCGGTCGAGAAGGTCGCCTCCGGGGCCGTGCAGGATATCCCGATCTGTCAGGTGACCAACCTGCATCGCACCATCCTGGATGTCCGGGAGCTGGGGTACTGGAGCATCGCTTTGGTCCCTCGAGGCGGCACGGATCTGTTCACGCTCGACCTTCCGCAAAAGCCGGTCCTCGTCTTAGGAGGCGAAACTGGCCTGCGTCCGCTGGTAGCCTCTGCGTGTGACTTTCAGGCATCGATTCCGCAACGCCGTGGGGTAGAGTCGCTCAATGCCTCGGTTGCGGGGGGCGTGGCGATGTATGACGTATGTCGCCGCCTCGAACGGCTTGACAGGTCGTAGGGGTCGCTGGTAGTGAGCAGGTTTCACGCCAGACGGTGGCGTGTTTCCTCATTTTATGGGTCTCCTTGGACGCGTGTCGGATGCCGCGTGAGCCGATGTAGCTCAAGGGTAGAGCGACTGACTTGTAATCAGTAGGTTGCCAGTTCGATTCTGGCCATCGGCTCCATGCTGGGGAGAGGTGCCCGAGTGGCCAAAGGGAGCAGACTGTAAATCTGCCGGCGTTTGCCTTCGAAGGTTCGAATCCTTCCCTCTCCACCATTTTCCTCGGCAGCCAAACAATAAGTGCACACAAACTATGAACGATGCGGGAGTAGCTCAGTTGGTTAGAGCATCAGCCTTCCAAGCTGAGGGTCGCGGGTTCGAGTCCCGTTTCCCGCTCCAATTGCGAACACAGGGCGCCGAGCGGGCGCGCAAACCGCCCAGGTAGCTCAGTTGGTCAGAGCACGTCCTTGGTAAGGACGAGGTCGACGGTTCGATTCCGTTCCTGGGCTCTCAACACTCTTCGGACATAAGGGACACGCAAGAAGGACGCGCAGCCATGGCGAAGGCGAAGTTCGAGCGGAACAAGCCGCACTGCAACATCGGGACGATCGGGCATATCGACCACGGGAAGACGACGCTGACGGCGGCGATCACCAAGGTGCTGGCGGAAGCGGGGACGTCCTCGCAGTTTGTGGCGTTCGACCAGATCGACAAGGCGCCGGAAGAGAAGGCGCGCGGCATCACGATCAACACCGCGCACGTGGAGTACGAGACCAAGAACCGCCACTACGCGCACGTCGATTGCCCGGGCCACGCCGACTACATCAAGAACATGATTACCGGGGCGGCGCAGATGGACGGGGCGATTTTGGTGGTGGCGGCCTCGGACGGGCCGATGCCGCAGACGCGCGAGCACATTTTGTTGGCGCGCCAGGTGGGCGTGCCGGCGATTGTGGTGTTCATGAACAAGGTGGACATGGTCGACGACGCGGAGCTGCTCGATCTGGTGGAGCTGGAGGTGCGCGAGCTGCTGTCGAAGTACGACTTTCCGGGCGACGACATTCCCATCATTCGCGGCAGCGCGCTGAAGGCGCTCGATGGGGACAAGGGCGAGCTTGGGGCACCGTCGGTGTTGAAGTTGATGGAAGAGGTGGATCGGTACATTCCGCAGCCGACGCGCGATGTGGACAAGCCGTTTCTGATGCCGGTCGAGGACGTGTTTTCGATCAGTGGGCGCGGGACGGTGGCGACGGGGCGAGTGGAGCGCGGGCGGGTGAAGGTGGGCGAAGAGATCGAGATCGTCGGGATCAAGCCGACGGTGAAGACGGTGGTGACGGGGGTGGAGATGTTCCGCAAGCTGCTCGATGAGGGGCAGGCGGGGGACAACGTGGGGTGTTTGCTGCGCGGGACCAAGCGCGAGGACATCGAGCGCGGGCAGGTGTTGGCGAAGCCGGGGTCGATCACGCCGCACACGCAGTTTGAGGCGGAAGTGTACGTGTTGACGAAGGAAGAGGGCGGGCGGCACACGCCGTTTTTCAAAGGGTATCGGCCGCAGTTTTACTTTCGGACGACGGACGTGACGGGAGTGGCGCAGTTGCCGGAGGGGACCGAGATGGTGATGCCCGGCGACAATGTGAAGTTGGTGGTGGAGCTGATCATGCCGATCGCGATGGAAGAGGGGCTGCGCTTTGCCATTCGCGAAGGCGGCCGCACCGTCGGCGCCGGCGTCGTCGCCAAAATCATCGCCTAGCCGAGACGCTGAATCCCGATGAACGACAAGATCCGCATTCGCTTGAAGGCGTACGATCACCGGCTGCTCGACCAGTCCGTGCGCGAGATCGTCGAGACGGTTCGCCGCACCGGCGGTCGCGTTGCGGGGCCGATCCCGCTGCCGACGCGCATCGAGCGCTTCACGGTGAACCGGTCTCCACACGTCGACAAGAAATCGCGCGAGCAGTTTGAGATTCGCACCCACAAGCGCCTGCTCGACATCCTCGATCCTACGCAGCAGACCATCGACGCGCTCGGCAAGCTGGATTTGGCTGCCGGCGTCGACGTCGAGATCAAGCTGCAGTAGTCGACGGCGAAACTGAGAGCGAGACGAGAGCCATGGCGGTCGGACTGATCGGCAAAAAGCTCGGCATGACCCAGGTCTATACGCCGCAGGGTGAGCTGGTCCCGGTGACGGTGATCCAGGCTGGCCCGTGCACGGTGGTGCAGGCCAAGACGGTCGCGACCGACGGATATGCGGCGGTGCAGGTCGGCTTTGGCAGCAAGAAGCCGCAGCGGGCGACCAAGGCCGTGCGTGAGCACTGCGTCAAGGCGGGCAAGGGCGTGTTCCAGACCTTGCAAGAGTTCCGCGTCGACGACAACGCAACCGCACTGGCACTGGGCGATGAGCTCAAGGTCGACGGTTTGTTCAAGGCCGGCGACAAGATCGACGTTACCGGCGTGACCAAGGGGCGCGGCTTCACCGGCGTCATCAAGCGGCATGGCTTCAGCGGCTTCCCGGCGAGCCACGGTACGCATGAATACTTCCGTCACGGCGGATCGATCGGCAACCGTTCGTTCCCGGGCCGCGTGTTCAAGAACAAGCGAATGGCTGGACAATACGGCAACGACCGTATCACGACCCAAAACATCGAAGTGATTGCCGTGCGCGCCGAGGAAAATCTGTTGTTGGTGCGGGGCGCTGTGCCAGGGTCGCGGGGCGGCACGATCGTCGTGCGTCCGGCAGTGAAGGCGAAGAAGATCCATGGCTGAGCCCACGACTCTTCCGGTCGTCACCCAGACGAAGGAGCCAGCCGGCGAAATTGCGTTGCCGGTGGGAGCGTTTGACGGACCCGTTCGTCAGCATCTGCTCTACGAAGTGGTGAACATGCAGCGCGCCAATCGCCGCGCTGGCACGCACTCGACGAAAACACGCGGGGAAGTCAGCGGTGGCGGCAAGAAGCCGTGGCGACAGAAGGGCACCGGTCGCGCACGCGCCGGCAGCAGCCGTTCGCCGATCTGGACCGGCGGCGCCATCATCTTCGGGCCGCAGCCGCGCGACTATTCGTACCGCCTTCCGGCGAGCGCCCGGCGCAGCGCGCTGCGCTCGGCTCTGGCGATGAAGGTCCGCGAAGGCAAGCTGGTGGTCGTCGACAAGATCGACGTCGCAGACGGCAAAACGAAAACGGTGTTGGCGATGTGTCGCGCCCTCGGTGTCGAGCAGGCGCTGATCATCACTGACGCGCAGAATGCGATGCTCGAGCGCGCGGCGCGCAATCTCCCCGGTGTGAAGGTCCTGCGCGCCGAGGGCGCCAACGTGTACGACATTTTGCGCTATCACCACCTGATCGTGACGCGTGCCGCGGTTGATGCGCTGCGCGGGAGGGTCGTGTCGTGAAGAACGTGTACGACATCGTCACCTCGCCGCTCATCACCGAGAAGGGCACGCTGGTCAGCGAGCTCGGCAATCAGGTGCTGTTCCGCGTTCGCCGCGACGCCAACAAGGACGAGATTCGCCGCGCCATCGAGGTGCTCTTCAAGGTGAAGGTCGAAAAGGTCCGGACGCTCAACCTGCTCGGCAAAACGCGGCGCGTCGGCAAGCACAGTGGTCGCCGGCCGGCGTGGAAGAAGGCGTACGTGACGCTGGCCGAGGGGCAGCGCATCGATTTCTTCGAGAACGTGTAGGACGCCCATGCCCACTCGCAACTACAAGCCTACATCAGCCGGCCGCCGCGGTATGTCGGTGGCCGACTTCAGCGACATCACCAAGACGACGCCGGAGCGCTCGTTGCTTCAGCCGCGCCATCGCACCGGTGGCCGCAACGCGCATGGCCGCATGACCACGCGCCACCGCGGCGGTGGGCACAAGCGGCGCTATCGAGTCATCGATTTCGTGCGCAGCGGCAAGGATGGGATCCCGGCTCGCGTCGCGGCGCTCGAGTACGATCCGAATCGCTCCTCGCGCTTGGCCTTGTTGCACTATGCTGACGGCGAGAAGGCGTACATTCTGGCGCCGGTCGGACTGAAGGTCGGGGCGACTGTGGTCAGCGGTCCAGGCGCCGATATCAAGCCTGGCAACGCGCTGCCGCTCAGCAATATCCCGCTCGGTACGACCGTACACAACGTCGAGATGCGTCCAGGTCGCGGCGGTCAGTTGGGCCGCAGCGCCGGCGCGTCGATTCAGTTGATGGCGAAAGAAGGCACCATGGCGTTGCTCAAGCTCGGCTCGGGAGAGTTGCGCTTGGTGCAGGCGGCTTGCCGCGCCACGATCGGACAGGTCGGGAACATCGATCACGCCAACATTTCGATCGGCAAGGCCGGGCGCTCGCGCTGGCTGGGGCGTCGCTCCGCGGTGCGCGGGGTGGCCATGAACCCGGTCGACCATCCGCACGGCGGCGGTGAGGGCAAGTCGAAGGGCAACCACCCGCAGTCGCCGTGGGGTCAACCGGCGAAGGGCTATCGTACCCGCCACAATCCGCGCACCGACCGCTTCATCGTCAAGCGGCGCGGATAAGAGGAGCAGTCGTGGCACGCTCAGTGAAGAAAGGGCCGTTCGTAGACGGCCATCTGACCAAAAAGGTCGAAGCGCTCAACGCAAGCGGGGACAAGCGCATTGTCCGCACGTGGTCGCGTCGATCCACCATTACGCCGGAAATGATCGGACACACGTTTGCCGTGCACAACGGACGCAAGTTCATTCCGGTCTACGTCTCCGAGAATATGGTCGGCCACAAGCTCGGCGAGTTCTCGCCGACGCGTACCTTCCATGGCCATTCCGGCGACCGCAAAGCGGACGTGAAGGGAGCCAGGGGGTAATCCATGGAGGCTCGTGTCGTCCATCGCCACCTGCACATTGCTCCCCGCAAGGTACGGCTGGTCGCGGATCTGGTGCGCGGCAAGCGCGTCGGCGAAGCGATCGGCGTGCTGCAGCACGTGCGCAAGAAGGCCGCGCCCTTGCTGGTCAAGGCGCTCAAGTCGGCGGTGGCCAACGCCGAGAACACGCAGCGGGTCGATGTCGATCAACTGTACGTCAAGCGCATCCAGGTCGATGGCGGCCCTACCGCGAAGCGCTTTCTGCCGCGCGCGCACGGGCGCGCGACGGGATTGCGAAAGCGCACCGCGCATCTGACCGTCGTCGTCGACGAACGCTAAGGATCGGTATGGGACAGAAAGTACATCCTCGCGGGTTCCGCCTCGGCGTCATCGAGTCGAGCGATTCGAAGTGGTTCGCGCGGCGCGACTATCGAGAGCTGCTGCACGAGGACCTGAAGCTGCGCAAATTCCTCAAGGAGCGCCTGTATCACGCAGGCATTTCGAAGGTGGAGATCGAGCGCGCGGCCAACAAGGCCAAGATCAACATCTACACGGCGCGCCCCGGTATCGTGATCGGCAAGAAGGGCGCCGAGATCGAGAAGCTCAAGACGGAGCTGGCGCGCCTGACGAAGAAGGAAACATTCATCAACATCCACGAGGTGCGCCGCCCGGATCTCGACGGGCAACTCGTCGCCGAGAATATTGCGTTGCAGCTCGAACGCCGTGTCGCGTTTCGTCGTGCCATGAAGGAAGCGGTCAGCCGCGGCATGCGCATGGGGGCGCAGGGCATCAAGGTGCACTGCGCCGGTCGAATCGGCGGCGCGGAGATCGCGCGCTCGGAGACGTACCGCGAAGGACGTGTACCGCTGCATACCCTGCGTGCCGAGATCAGCTACGGGCTCGCCGAAGCGAAGACGACCTACGGCGTGATCGGTGTAAAGGTGTGGATCTTCCGAGGTGAGATCATCGCTCGCCAGCGCGAAGAGGATTCGCAGAAGACCCCGATCGGCGTCTGATCGGCGCATTGAGACTCCCATGCTCTCACCGAAGAAAATCAAATATCGCAAGTGCCAAAAGGGCCGCCGTGGCGGGACCGCCCACCGCGGCGCGACGCTCGCATTTGGCGACTACGGCCTGCAGGCGATCGACCGCGGGTGGATGACCGCTCGTCAGCTCGAGGCGGCGCGTATCGCGTTGACGCGCCACATCAAGCGCGGCGGACGTGTGTGGATTCGGGTCTTCCCCGATAAGCCGCTGAGCAAGAAACCGGCGGAAACCCGCATGGGCAAGGGCAAGGGCAATCCGGAAGTTTGGGTTGCCGTGATCAAGCCCGGTCGCATCATCTTCGAGATGGAAGGCGTGACCGAAGTCGTGGCGCGCGAAGCGATGCGATTGGCGTCGCACAAGCTGTCGATTCCGACGCAGTTCCTGCAGCGCCCGGGAGCCAGCCATGCGAGCTAAGGACGTGCGGGATTTGAGCGATCAGGAGCTTACGACGCGCGTGTCGGACCTGCAGGAGGCGCTGTTTCGCTTCCGGCTGCGGCGCGGCACCAATCAGCTCGAGAATCCGGCGGCGCTGGCGCAGACGCGGCGTGACATTGCGCGGATTCGAACGATCCAGGCCGAGCGCCAACGCGCGGCGGCCGGGGGGAAGTGAGCGCGATGGAGCGCGGCAGAGCAAAGACGCGAGAAGGGGTGGTGGTCAGCAACAAGATGGACAAGACCGTCGTGGTCGCGGTCCATCGGCTGGTCAAACACCCGCAGTACAAGAAGTACGTGAAGCGGCGCGCGAAATATAAGGCGCATGACGAGCAGAACGGCTGCAACATCGGGGATCGCGTGCTGATCAGCGAGACTCGACCGCTCAGCAAAGACAAGCGCTGGCGTGTGCGGCAGATTCTGGAAAAGGCGAGTTGAGGCGGAGCCATGATTCAGACGGAGACGGTGCTGGACGTCGCCGACAATTCGGGCGCGCGCCGAGTGCTGTGCATCAAGGTGCTGGGCGGCTCTCGTCGGCGCTACGCGTCCTTGGGCGACATCATCGTGGTCTCGGTGAAGGAAGCGAGTCCGAACTCGAAGGTGAAGAAGGGCGATGTCATGAAGGCGGTGATCGTCCGGACCGCCAAGGAAGTGGGTCGCTCGGACGGTTCCTACATCAAGTTCGACAGCAATTCGGCGGTGTTGATCGACAATCAACGCGAGCCGGTCGGCACGCGCATCTTCGGGCCGGTCGCGCGTGAGCTGCGCGCGAAGCAGTTCATGAAGATCCTGTCGCTCGCTCCCGAGGTGCTGTGAGGATCTGATCATGCGCGCGCGCATCAAGAAGAACGATACGGTAATGGTCATCGCCGGCCGCGAGCGTGGCAAGACGGGCAAGGTGTTACGCGTGGTGCCGGCGAAGGAGCGGGCGTTCGTCGAGCGCTTGAATATGGTCAAGCGGCATCAGAAGCCGCGCGGACCGCAGGGCGCCTCCGGCATCATCGAGAAGGAAGCGTCGCTGCACCTCTCGAACCTCATGATCCTGTGCGACAAGTGCAACGCGCCGGTGCGGATGGGCAAGCGCCTGCTCGAGGATGGGCACAGCGTACGCACGTGTAAACGCTGCGGCGATCAGCTGGATCGGTGAACGCGATGGCAACTCGTTTGCGCGAAAAATATCAGAAGGACGTCGTGCCCCGCCTCATGAAGGAGTTGGGGTACGGGAACGTCAATCAGGTGCCGCGGCTCGACAAGGTCGTGCTGAACATGGGCCTCGGCGAAGCGATTCAAAACGCCAAGGTCATGGATTCGGCGGTGGCGGAGATCACGGCGATCAGCGGCCAGAAGCCGGTGGTGACCAAGTCCCGCAAGGCCATCGCGAACTTCAAGCTGCGCGAGAACATGGCGATTGGCTGCATGGTGACGCTGCGCGGTGCTCGGATGTACGAGTTTCTCGACCGCTTGCTGAATCTCGCGCTGCCGCGCGTACGCGACTTTCGCGGCGTGTCCGACCGTGCGTTCGACGGGCGCGGCAACTACTCGCTGGGCGTGCGCGAGCAAATCATCTTTCCGGAAATCGATATCGACAAGATCGACAAAGTGCGCGGCCTGACGGTGTCGATCGTCACCACCGCTGGAAGTGACGCGGAGGGCAAGGCGCTGTTGCAGGCGCTGGGTATGCCCTTCCGCGCGTAGGAGGACCTGTGGCCAAGACGTGTTTGCGCATCAAGGCGCAGCGCCCCCCGAAGTTCAAAGTCCGAGGCTACAACCGCTGCCCACAGTGCGGTCGGCCGCGCGCCTTCTTTCGCCGCTTCAACTTGTGCCGCTTGTGCCTGCGCGATCTGGCGCGCAAGGGCCAGATTCCCGGCTTGACCAAAGCGAGTTGGTGAGGGCGCCCACATGTCGATGACCGATCCGATCGCCGATCTGTTGACGCGGGTGCGCAACGGTGTGCACGCGCGCAAAGAGTTTATCGATTGCCCGTGGTCGACGGTGAAAGAACATCTCGCCAACGTCCTGGTCGCAGAGGGCTATCTACAGGAGATCAGCCTGGTCGAAGTCGGGCCTGGCAAGAAGGACCTGCGGGTGTGGCTGCGCTACGATCAGGCGAATCGAGCTGCCATCACCGGCGTGCGGCGCATCAGCCGCCCAAGCCAGCGTGTCTACGTGGGTGCCAAGGAGATGCCGAAGGTACGCGGCGGCTTGGGGATTCACGTCGTCTCGACACCGCTCGGCGTCTTGGTCGATCGCGAGGCAGTGCGCCGCAACGTGGGCGGCGAGCTGCTTTGCTCCGTGTGGTAAGCGAATCATGTCGCGAATCGGACGATTGCCAATTGCCATCCCCAAGGGCGTGACGGTGAAGCCGGACGGCGGCACCGTTGCTGTCGAAGGGCCGAAGGGCAAAGCGAAGCATGCATTGCCGCCGCGCATCGTGGTGACGGTCGCGGACGGCACGGTCACCGTGACGCGCGAGGCGGAAGATCGGCAGACGCGCGCGCTGCACGGACTGACACGCAAGCTGATTTCCAACAGTGTCATCGGCCTCAGCACCGGCTTCACCAAAACGCTGGAGATCGTCGGCGTCGGCTATCGCGCCGAGGTCAAGGGGCGCGCGATTCAATTCAGCCTCGGCTATTCGCACCCGATCGTCTACCAGCTGCCGCCGGGCATCGACGCCAAGGTCGATCGCCAAGTGGTGGTGACGCTCGAAGGCAACGATCGGCAGGTGCTCGGCGAAGTGAGCGCGCAGATTCGCGCGTTGCGCCCGCCGGAACCGTACAAAGGCAAGGGCGTGAAATACGCTGACGAACGAATCCGGCGCAAAGCGGGTAAGGCCGCCGGCGCCGGCGGGAGATAATCATGGCAACGCGGCAATCCACGGTCGCGCGCGTGCGTCGACAGACGCGCGTGCGACGACGCGTACGCGGGACGGATACGCGCCCGCGCCTGTGTGTGTTCCGCAGCAACAAGCACATGTACGCACAGGTGATCTCGGACGAGTCCGGTCGTACGCTGGTCGCCGCGTCGACCCTGCAGGTCGAGGGCGGCAAGAGCGGCAACAAGGTCGCGGCGCGTCAAATCGGCGAACGCATCGCCCAGCTTTGCCAGGAGCGACAGATCACCGCGGTCATCTTCGATCGCAACGGCTTCCTCTACCACGGCCGCGTCAAAGAAGTCGCCGAAGGCGCCCGCGCCGCCGGCCTGCAGTTCTAGGAGAATTGGTATGGCCATGGGCGGAGGTCGCGGTCGCGATCGCATCGAAATTCAGGGCGTCGAGTTCAAAGAGAAGGTCGTCCACATCAATCGCGTCGCCAAAGTCGTCAAGGGTGGCCGGCGGTTCAGTTTCGGTGCGCTGGTGATCGTCGGCGATTCGAACGGGCGCGTCGGATTCGGTCTCGGCAAGGCGAAGGAAGTGCCCGAGGCGATTCGCAAGGCGATCGAAGCGGCGAAGAAGTCACTGGTGACCGTGCCGTTGGTGAATGGCACCGTGCCGTTCGAAGTGCAGGGCCGTTTTGGCGCGGGCCGGGTCCTGCTGCGCCCGGCGAGCGACGGTACCGGCGTCATCGCCGGCGGCGGTGTGCGCGCGGTCGTCGAGCTGGCGGGTCTGCGCAACGTGCTGACCAAGTGCCTCGGCTCGCGCAATCCGCACAACATGGTGAAGGCGACGATCGAAGCGCTCAAGGAACTGCAGACGGCGGAGCAGGTCGCGGCGCGCCGCGGCAAGACCGTCGCCGAATTGAGCGCGTGAGGAATTGAGGATGGCGGACGCAAAAACCATGACGGTCACGCTGGTCGGCAGCCCGATCGGTCAGACCGATCGCCAGCGCCAGACTCTGCGTGGCTTGGGCCTGACGCGGCGTGGCAAGAGTGTCCAAGTGCGCGGCGACGCGCCGACCCTCGGCATGCTCAAGAAAGTGCAGCATCTCGTGCGGGTGGAGGCCTAAGCGCATGGATCTCAGCGATCTCAAACCGGCGCCCGGCTCACGCGCGCCGCGCAAGCGACTCGGACGCGGTCCGGGCTCGGGGCTCGGAAAAACGTCGGGTCGCGGTCACAAAGGACGCGGCGCGCGCTCGGGCGGCAATACCCATCCGCGTTTCGAAGGCGGCCAGATGCCGCTGCAGCGACGCCTGCCGAAGCGCGGTTTCCACAATCCGTTTCGGCGCGAGATCGCGGTCGTGAACCTTGCCCGGCTCGATGCGGCCTTCGAAAGCGGTGCGGTCGTCGACGCTGCAGCGCTGGTGGACAAAGGCTTGGTGCGCGCGAACCTGAAGATCAAAGTGCTCGGTCAGGGCGCGTTGACCAAACCGCTGACCATCAAGGCGCACGCGTTTAGCGAGTCGGCGAAAGAGCGAATCACGGCCGCCGGCGGCAGCGCCGAGGTGATCGCCAGTGCTTGAAGGGTTTCAGAACGCCGGGCGCATCCCCGAGCTGCGCCGCCGGCTGCTGTTCACCCTGGCGATGCTGGCGGTGTATCGTACCGTCGTCGCCATCCCGACGCCTGGCATCGACGGCCGGGCGCTTGCCGAGTTTTTCGAGCAAGTGAAGGATTCCGTGCTCGGCTTGGTCAATTTGTTCTCTGGCGGGGCGCTGTCGCAATTCTCGATCGCCGCCCTGGGCGTCATGCCCTACATCAGCGCCTCAATCATTTTGCAGCTGATGACGGTGGTCATTCCGCACCTCGAGCGCCTCTCGAAAGAGGGCGAGGTCGGGCGACGCAAAATCACGCAATATACACGCTACGGAACGGTCGTGCTGGCGATCGTCCAGGGCCTGTTCATCAGCATCGGGCTCGAGAAGTTGCAATCACCTGGCGGCGCGCCGATCGTCTATGATCCGGGTTGGGGCTTTCGCGTCATGACCATCATCACGCTGGCCTCGGGCACGGCGTTCTTGATGTGGATCGGCGAGCAGATCTCGGAGCGCGGTATCGGCAACGGCATCTCGATGCTGATCTTCGCCGGCATCGTCGCCAACCTGCCCGGCGCCGTGCTGACGACGTTCCAGTTCGTGCGCGAGGGCGAAATGAGCATCTTCATGTTGCTCGCCCTCGGCCTGGTCATGATCGGCATCGTCGCCGCGATCATCTTCGTCGAACGCGGTCAGCGTCGCATTCCTGTACAGTACGCAAAGCGCGTCGTCGGCCGGCGCATGTATGGCGGTCAGAGCTCGCACTTGCCGTTGAAGCTCAACACCGCCGGCGTGATTCCGCCGATCTTCGCTTCGTCGCTGCTGGTCTTTCCGGCGACCATCGCGCAGTTCGTCGATCATCCATGGGCCAAGGCGGCCAGCGGCCTGTTCAATCGCGGCGGGCTGGTCTACGACATCATCTTTGTCGCCCTGGTGATCTTCTTCTCGTATTTCTACACCGCCGTCACGTTCAATACCTCGGACGTTGCGGAGAACATGAAGAAGTTCGGCGGCTTCATTCCCGGGATTCGTCCGGGCCCGCGTACGGCGGAGTACATCGATCGCGTGTTGTCGCGTATTACGCTGGTCGGCGCTGTCTACATCGCCGCGGTCTGCGTGCTGCCGACGATTCTGATCCAGCAGCTCAATGTACCCTTCTACTTCGGTGGCACGGCCCTCCTCATCGTCGTCGGCGTCGCCCTCGACACGGTCGCGCAGATCGAGACGCATATGCTGACGCGCAACTACCAGGGCTTCATGCGCCGTGGTCGGTTGCGTGGACGGCGGACGACGTGACGCGCGTGGGCGGGAGCGCTCGGGGCAATGCGCATCGTATTGATGGGACCGCCGGGAGCCGGCAAGGGCACGCAGGCGAAATTGATGCGCGAGCGCACCGGAATGGCGCACATTTCGACGGGCGATCTCTTGCGCAAGGCCGTCTCAGCACAGACCGCGCTTGGCTTGGCCGCCAAAGGCTACATGGACCGCGGTGAGCTGGTCCCCGACACACTCGTGATTGGAATGATCGATCATTGTCTACGCACCGACGGCGTTGCCGCGAGCTTCATGCTCGATGGCTTTCCGCGCACGGTGACGCAGGCGGAGGCGTTGGAAGACACGCTCAAGACCGGCCAGGTGCCGCTGGAGCACGTCATCAGCCTCGCGGTGCCGCGCGAGGAGCTGGTGCGGCGTCTCAGCGGACGGCGCACGTGCCGGCAGTGCGGGGCGATGTTTCACGTCGCGTTCGATCCACCGCGGCAGGAGGGCATTTGCGACCGCTGCGGCGGGGCCCTGTACCAGCGCGAGGACGATCGCGAGGAGACTATTCGGGCTCGCTTGGACGTCTACGACCGTTCGACCGCGCCGCTGGAGAACTTCTATCGAGCGCGCGGACTGCTGCGCGAGATCGACGGGACCGGCTCGACGACCGACGTGCTCGATCGCGTCCTCGTTCACCTCGAAGCCGGGCGCGCCGCGTAAGCGGCGCACCGAGGAGTACACCGTGAAAGTCAGGGCCTCAGTCAAGAAGATCTGCAAGGACTGCCAGGTGATTCGTCGTCAGGGCGTGGTCCGGGTGCTGTGCAAGAACCCGCGCCACAAGCAGCGACAAGGCTGAGGAAGTCGGGAGCGTATTTATGGCGCGTATCGCAGGCGTGGATTTGCCCCGCAACAAGCGGGTGGAAATCGCTTTGACCTATCTGTTCGGTGTCGGCCGGCCGCTGGCCAAAGAGATCCTCAACAAGGCCGGCATCGATCTCAACAAGAAGAGCGACGATCTGCACGACGATGAGGTCGTGCGCATTCGTCAGGTGATCGATCAGAGCTACAAGATCGAAGGCGATCTGCGCCGCGATGTGGCGATGAACATCAAACGCCACATGGACACGGGTACCTATCGCGGCCTGCGGCATCGGCGTAATCTGCCCGTCCACGGGCAGCGCACTCATACCAATGCCCGCACCCGCAAGGGACCGCGCCGCGCCATTGCCGGCAAGAAGAAGGCGCCGGCGAAGTAAGCCGCGCGACGCATCCTGAGGAGCTCGATTCATGGCTACAGCGAAGCCGGCTGAAAAGGCCGCGCCGAAAAAGAAGAAGCAGAAGCGCGTTGTCAGCGACGGCGTCGTGCACATCCATTCGACCTTCAACAACACGCTGGTCACCATCACCGATCAAGTCGGCAACGTGCTGGCGTGGTCGAGTGCGGGTGCGGTGGGCTTCAAAGGCTCGCGCAAAGGGACGCCGTTCGCGGCACAGCTCGCGGCCGATGCCGCCGCCAAGAAGGCGATGGACAGCGGTGTGCGCAACGTGCAGGTGCACGTGAAAGGGCCGGGCGCCGGGCGCGAGTCGGCGCTGCGCTCGCTGCAGAGCGCCGGGTTCCACATCACGATCATCCGCGACGTTACCCCGATTCCGCACAACGGTTGCCGCGCGCCGAAGCGCCGCCGCGTGTAAGGAGACTCGCCGTGGCTCGTTACACTGATTCCGTTTGTCGACTCTGTCGCCGTGAAGCGCTGAAGCTCTATTTGAAGGGCGAGCGCTGCTATACGGACAAGTGCGCCATCGAGCGCCGTAACTATCCCCCCGGCATGCATGGTCAGGGGCGGCCGAAATTCTCCGAGTACTCGGTACAGCTGCGCGAGAAGCAAAAGGTGAAGCGCATGTACGGCGTGCTGGAGGGGCAGTTTCGCCGCTACTTCACCATGGCGGAGCGGTCGCGCGGCATCACCGGCGAGATCCTGCTGCAGCTGTTGGAGCGCCGCTTCGACAACATGATCTACCGGATGGGCTTTGCCACCTCGCGCGCCGAAGCGCGCCAGCTCGTCCGCCACGGCCACTTCCTGGTCAACGGCCACAAGCTCAACATTCCGTCGGCGCTCCTGAAATCGGGGGATGTCGTGACCGTGCGTGAGAAGAGCAAGAATGTCGCGCGCGTGCAGGAAGCGCTGGCGCAAGCCGAGCACCGCGGCGCGCCCGATTGGGTTGAAGTCAATCGCGAAGGGTTTACGGCGCGCGTCAAGACGCTGCCGACCCGGGCTGAGCTGACGATGCCGATCAATGAGAAGCTCATCGTCGAGCTGTACTCGAAGTGACGCGAGCCAATCCCATCCTGGAGGCGTATTGATGCAGCCACAACGCAACTGGCGTGATTTGTTGAAGCCGCAGACTCTCGAGTCTGACGAGAAGAGCCTCACGCCAACCTACGGTAAGTTCGTCGGCGAGCCATTCGAGCGTGGCTTTGGCACGACCATCGGCAACGCGCTGCGGCGCGTGCTGCTGTCGTCACTGCAAGGCGCCGCGATCACTGCCGTCAAGGTCGAGGGCGTCCTGCACGAATTTGCCACGTTGCCGGGCGTCCGCGAGGACGTGACGGACATCGTGCTCAACCTGAAGGAAGTCCGGCTCAAGTTGCATGACGGCCTGGTTGCGCACGCGACGCTGGAGAAGAAGGGCGACGGTGTCGTGCGCGCCGGCGACATTCAAGGTGGTCCGAACCTCGAGGTACTTAACCCCGAGCACCAGATCGCCACGTTGTCGAAGGAAGGCGCGTTGCGCGCCGACCTGACGATCAAGATGGGCCGCGGGTACGTCGCGGCCGACCGCAACAAGGATGAAGAAGCGCCGGTCGGCACGGTGCCGATCGACTCGATCTTCTCGCCGGTGCGCAAGGTCAATTACACCGTCACCAATGCGCGCGTCGGCCAGCGGACGGACTACGACAAGCTGACGGTGGAAGTGTGGACCGACGGCAGCGTACGTCCGGACGATGCCGTCGCCTACGCGGCCCGCATCCTGCAAGACCAGGTGAGCATCTTCATCAACTTCGAAGAAACGGCGGAGATGCAGGCCGAGGAGGAAGCGAGCTCCCCGACCCTGAACGAGAATCTCTTCCGCCCCGTCGCCGAGCTCGAGCTGTCCGTGCGCTCGGCCAATTGCCTGCAGAATGCCGACATCAAGTTCATCGGCGAGCTGGTGCAGCGCAGCGAGGCCGAGATGCTGAAGACCAAGAACTTCGGCCGCAAGTCGCTGAACGAGATCAAGGAGATTCTGCGCGAGATGGGGCTCGACTTCGGGATGCATATCGAGAACTTCCCCAGCCGCGACGAGCTCGACAAGCGTCTGGCGAGGGAGAAGGAAAGCGCCTAACTCCGCGCGAGGACCACGCCATGCGACACCTGAAAGCCGGCCGCAAGCTCAACCGCACCAGCGCGCACCGTCGCGCGATGTTGCGCAATCTCGTCACGTCGCTGTTGCAGCACGAGCACGTCGAAACGACCGATGCCAAGGCGAAGGAAATGCGGCGCTGGGTGGATCGCATGATCACCCTTGGCAAGCGCAATACCTTGCACGCGCGTCGGCAAGCCGCGTCGTTCGTGCGCGGTCGCACGATCGTCAAGAAGCTGTTCGATGAGATCGCGCCGCGTTTCGTGTCGCGTCCCGGCGGCTACACGCGCATCACGAAGCTCGGCATCCGCGTCGGCGACAACGCGCCGCTCTCGCTCATCGAGCTCGTGGAGCGCGGCGACCGCGCCCGCGGTGAGGCGGAAAAGAAACGCGAGCGCCGCCGCCGCGCGGTGCAGAAGAAAGAAGAAGCGGCCGCCAAAGCGGCTCTGCCGCCGGGCTGAGGCCCACGGCATTCGTGGCTGCCACGCTCCGCCAACGCCCGATCGCGGAGCGCGGCAGCCCCGAGA
>Ga0265314_10000282_pt1 | contig 73865 bp, 68 predicted proteins | sample 4126metaG_FD_203106 | JGI IMG/M metagenome (GOLD analysis project Ga0265314, IMG submission 203106) | Rhizosphere microbial communities from Carex aquatilis grown in University of Washington, Seatle, WA, United States - 4-1-26 metaG | ecosystem: Host-associated > Plants > Roots > Rhizosphere >...
TTGTAGAGATCGAAGTTGTTTACGATGGTGACGAGCACATTACGGGAAACCACAACCGGCTTCACCCTGTCCAGCAGATTCTGTGCATCCAAGGCGTCGTGCGGCAAGAGATCCTGAGACACCATCGCGGGCACAAGGCGCAGGGTTGCTTCGGAGGTATACCGCACCGGCATGATGAATGACGCGATCCAGCCGACTGCCAGTCCAGCGAGACTCCCCCCGACGATTTTTAGCCACCATAGTCTCGTGTTGGGAGGGTTGAACAAGCCTCCGATCTCTCTTACCGCGAAAACCGTGTAGATCCACCACCCGCGAGTTCGTGCGTCGGTGCGAGCATCCTCGAATGTACGTTGCATGTCTTGGGTTAGGTCGTCCTGGGTTTTGAATCTGCTCAACAGACGGTACAAGAAAGAAAGCATGTTGACCTCCTAGGCGGCGCCTTTCGCCAGTCGGGAAGACGCGAGACGCGCGAGCAACTTCATCCGGTCGACTTCCCCGTTTAACACCGTGCGCCCCGGCGTCGTCAGACGATACGCCTGCCGTCCTCGTGGAGCATCGGCCTCCTGGAAATGCTCAATCCAGCCATCCTCCAGCATTCTGCGCAGCGCTCCATAGAGCGTGCCCGTGCTCATACGGATGCGCTGGTTCGATAGTGTCTCCACGTCTTTGAGAATCGCGTACCCGTGGCGCGCTTCCTCAGCCAGGCTCACCAAGATCAGGAAGACCGGCTCCGTCAGGGATTCTATATGGCGTTGTCTGACATGTCGCATGTCGCCATAATACCACTACCGGTACGCGAGTTTCGCCTTGCGATCTTCTTCGGCCTTGATTCCAGGACCGAACAGGCTCTCGAAGAAACCTTCTTTCACTAGCCGGTCGACCAGGCTGTTGTCGATCACCTTGTGAAAATCGTATGCCCGCATCTGACCGGCGATCTGCGGATCGGCCACGTGCTCTAGGATGTACTTGACCGCGGCTGCCGGAAGGTAGGGCACGCGTTCGTAAGTGTTGACTTCCTTGTAGTGATCGTAGGTGCGCTCAAGCTCGGACGGATCCTGCTTGTCCCACGCCTGATACGCCTTGAGCGCGAACGCCTTGTCGTCGTAGAAACGCTTGATGGCTTCGGCGTGGGCCTTCATCAACAGCTCGGGCAGCTTGGGGTTGGCCGCGATGGTGGCCTTTCTGAACAGGTACACGGAAGGGGCGTAGATATCTTCGTAATCGCTGATGTTGCCGAGGTTGGTGTAACCCTGCTCCTCGATCTTGAAGTACACCGGCGCGGTGATCATGGTGGCGTCGATGCGTCCGCTGAGCAGCGCCGTGGCGCGCGTGCTGACGTCGCCGCCGGTGGGAACCCACTGCACGTCGCGAGGCTTCAATCCGGCTTTGGCGATCAGGCCGTTGGTGTAGTTATAAGGCGCGTCGCCCACCTGGCTCACGCCGATGCGCTTGCCCTTGAGATCCTGAACACGCTTGATGTCCTTGGTCGCCATGAGGGCGAAGAGGCTCTTCTTGAACGGACTACCCAGGACGATCAGCGATCCGTCCTTGTAGGCGGCGGTCATGGATTGTTCCAGCGTGTAGGGAGTCATCACCGCTTCGCCGCTGACCACCATCGCGATACCAGCGGGGTGAATGGCGAAAACCAGATTCGCGTCCAGACCGTACTTCTGGTAGTAGCCGCCCTCTTTGGCGATGTAGAGCGGCCAGACCTGGCCGGTACGCGTGGCGTAGTTGATGGTGATCTTCTGGAGTTGCTGCGCCGACGCGGCGTGAGCCGCAAGGAGGACCGCGAACAATGCGATGCGCCGCTTCATTGGAGCAATACTAAGCTATAACACCTTACGGTTTAGCACCAGCGAGCGAAGCCCATGGCGCTGCCAGTGCCCGCTTCGGATCGATAGCAGGGAACGTAGTCGACCAGGCTCATCTTGAGACCCGCCTCCGCCATGACGCCCGCGACGACGATCCAGTTCTTGATCTCGGAGGTCCCTGCCTGGAACATGTTCTCTGGAACGCTGGCGAGTTTAGCCGCGTCGCCCGACTGCATCGCATCGAGAAGTTCGTGATCGAAGGCTTCGTCGAGAACGAAATGGGTCATGCCACCCGATGCGATAAAGGCGACCCTCGTTTCTCCCGGCCAGGATTTGATTGCACGTGCGAGCGCTCGCCCGAACTGGAAGCAGCGGCCCGCAGGCGGCTGGTTAGGCGGATAGAACGTGTTCACCAGCACCGGCACCTGCAGCGGTACTTTGTCGCGCATGATGCGGCGATACACGAACCCGTATGCATGCGGCACGGCGTTCGATCCGATTTCGCCAGTCGGCAGCTTGGTTAGTTGCGCGACGTCGAAGCCGTCGGTTATAACGCTCTGGATGACGTGCTTGCCGAGCTCGGGTGAACAGGGATAATCCGTGTGAACAGCGGGCGTGCGATCGGCCTCCGCGCGCGCCACCGCCGGATTCAGCTTCGCCAGAAACTCGGGCGACCGGGGGTGACCTTCCACGTGATCGCCCCAGAAGACGGCGAACGCCGGGACGTGCTGGTCAGTGAAAATCTCCATCTGGTCGTTGCCGACGACCACGGCGACATCGGGGCGGTTCTGATCGAAATAATCGGCCAGCTGGCGGATCGCATTCTGGTTGCGGTTGTGCCGTTCCAGCATGACTTCCGGCGTGATCTGGTCGGCCAGGTGGGCATCCTTACGCAAGGCCACCATCTCGTCGAACGTGTACGTCTTGCCCCGATAGAAGTGCCGGGCTTGGCGATCGAACGAGACGCGATCCTGCCAGTACTCCGGCGGAATCGAGAGCATGGGGCCGTGCGAGGTGCCGAGTCCGAACGTGATCTTCGCCATGTGTGTTATCTCGTGACGGTCTGAGCCGCGTCTTGTGCGCGCGGGATTTTCAGACGCGAGAACAGCCGGCGGGCGTTGTCTTCGAAAATGTTGCGACGGTCTTCGTCGGTGAGCGTCTGGATCGCGTCTATCAACGGCTTAATATCGTCAAAAGGCTTGCCGGTTTCTGGATTCGGGGCCGATCCCGAGCCCGGATTCTCCGTTCCAAACATCACGTGCTGGCTGCCGGCGATGCCCAGCAGCAGTTCGAGGGACTTGCGCGCGTGCAGGCAAGTATCGAAGTACAGCATGCTCAAGCGGCGATTGAATTCGTCGACGGTGCCGCCGCCTTTGAGGACGTAATCGGCCTGCCAGCGACCGATCTGGTAGGGCACCGATCCGCCGCCGTGCGAAACGATGATCTTCAGCTTCGGGAAATCCTGCAGCACGCGCGAATTGACGATCGAAAGAATTGCCAGGCTCTCTTCGGTGATGAAGTGCTGGCTATAGTTTTCGCGCCCATGTTTGCAGCCGGTCGAGTGAATGAGCCCGGGGAGGTCCAACTGCACCATCTTTTCCCACAGCGGATACCAGTATTCGTCGCCGAGCGTGGGCGTGCTGTTGTCGCCTTCGCCGGGGTCAGTATCGATTAGAAGTCCGATGAATCCCAGATCCTTGACGCAGCGGTCGATTTCCGGAAAGCCGAGAGTGATGGGCGCGCCAGGGGCCTGCGGGATCGCGCACACGCCCTGAAAGCGGTTCGGGAACGCCTTCACCTGCTGGGCGATGTAATCGTGATTCGCCACCGCCCAAGCTTCCATGATCTTGACGGGCTTCTCGGCGTGCATGAGCTGGAAGGGACGAGGCGAAAGAAATTGCACGTCGGTTCCGACCGTGTCCATAACGCGCAGATTGCGCTTGGTGTCGGGATGATCGCGCACCCACTCGTCGGTGAACTTCTTGGTTGCGAAACCGTGAGCCCCGCGCGCCGACATCTGGTTCGCTTTCCACTGGTACAGCTCCGGCGCCGCGCAGACGTGGGCGTGAATATCGATGATCATCCTTGATTCTCCACTAGAAATCGTCTCATACTGACCGTAGTCTGTAGGCGACGCGTTTGGCAGCCTCAAGGCGCTCTTCGGTGATCTTGCTGAATGCCTGCCTCGCCGATTCAAGGACCGGCTTCGGTGCTTGCGCGGGGGTGCCCGCGGCAAAGGGAGGCTCGGGAGCGTACTGCATTTCAAGTTGAATCTGTTGCGCGACTTCCTCGCCCTTCAGGAGAGCGGCCACGCGCAGACTGCCGTCGATTCCCGCGCTCACGCCGGCGGCCGAGATCAAGTTGCCGTCGACGACCACGCGCGCGTCTTCTGGGATCGCGCCGAAATATGGCAGCAAATGAAACGAGTTCCAGTGCGTAGTGGCGCGTCGGCCGCGCAACAGTCCGGCAGCGCCCAGCGTCAGCGCGCCGGTGCAGACCGAAAGAATGTAACGAGTTTGGGTGGCGCACGCACGCAACCAGGAGAGAACCGCCTCGTCCTCCATCAAAGGGAGCTGACCCCGCCCGCCGGGGACCAGCAATACATCCAAGGGACCTAGTTCGCTCTCGATCGTCGCGCTTGGAGTCAAAACCAATCCAAAGGCGTCACGTATCGGGGTCAAGTCCTTCCAGACGAGTTGGACCTGTGTGTCCGGCAGCCGGGACAGTACTTCAAAAGGACCGGTGAGGTCCATCTGGTCGATCCCGGGGAAGATCAAGGCCGCGATCCGCATGTGCTCGATGTCAGCCGACGAATGCGATCACTTCACACTGCACCAGCATTCCCGGTGGCAGATCGGGCTCCGGAAACGTGTGGCGAGCGGGGCGCGAATGCGGATCGGGAAACATCACCAGCCATTCCTTGTTGACGTGCGGACGCAGAGCGCGATCCTTGATCCAGACGTTGATCTTAGCGATGTCCTCCGGCGTCGCCCCCGCGACTTTCAAAATCTCGCGGATGCTTGCGAACATTTGCGCGCACTGGGCTTCGATGCCGTCGGGATATTTGCCGGTGAAAGGCTCCTTGCCTGACACGCCGCTGGTGATTAAAAAGGGTCCGACGCGGCACGCGGCTGGAATAGGATTATCGTGCTCGAACCCAGGTATTTCGATGCTGACGCGTCTGCTCATATGTTTGCGACCCTTTATAATAGCCGAAGCATGGGACCACTCGCCTCCATTCGCGTGTTGGATCTGACGCGCGTGCGTTCCGGGCCGACGGCGGTGCGGCAACTAGCCGATTGGGGCGCCGACGTCATCAAGATCGAGCAGCCCGCGCAGGACGACGTCGATCCCTTCGGAGGCGGCGAACGCCATAGTCCGGATTTCCAGAATCTGCATCGCAACAAGCGCAGCCTCACTCTCAATCTCAAAACACCCGAGGGCGTCGCGATTCTGAAGCGCTTAGTTCAGAACTCAGATGTAATGCTCGAGAACTATCGCCCGGACGTGAAGCGCCGGCTGGGTATCGATTATCCGGCGATGCGCGAGGTCAACAAGCGTCTGATTTACGCCAGCATTTCCGGATTCGGTGAAGATGGCCCCTATCGCGACCGCCCGGGGTTCGATCAGATCGCGCAGGGCATGGGCGGATTCATGTCGGTCACCGGGCTCCCGGGGCAGGGTCCCGTGCGCGCAGGGATTCCGATTGCCGATCTATCGGCGGGTCTGCTGTGCGCCCAAGGCGTTCTGCTGGCACTGGTGGAACGGCAGACTTCCGGAGAGGGCCAGTGGGTCACCACGTCGCTGCTCGCCGCACAGATCTTCATGCTGGATTTCCAAGCCTCGCGCTGGCTGAATGCGGGCGAGGTGCCGAAGCAGGCCGGCAACAATCATCCGCTGTACATTCCGACGGGAGCGTTCAAGACCGCCGACGGTCATATCAATATCGGCGCCAGCGGCCAGAAAATGTGGGAGCGATTAGCCCCCGCGATCGGAGCTCCGGACTTACTCGATGATCCGCGATATACGAATGCCGACAAGCGTTCCGAAAATCGTGATCTGCTCACGGCGGAGATCGAGCGGAACTTGGCGTCGGCGGACAGCGCCACTTGGATCGAGCGTTTGAATGCCGCCGGCGTGCCGTGCGGGCGGATTTATTCGGTGGATCAGGTGTTCGCCGATCCGCAGGTGGAGCACTTGAAGATGGTGGATGAAATCGAGTCGCCGTTCTATCACCCGTTGAAGGTGGTCGCGCAGGCGGTGCGGCTTTCGCGGACTCCGCACGAACTGCGTCGGCGGCCGCCAGAGCCCGGCGAGCATACGGATGAGATTCTTGGATCGCTGGGGCTAGCTCCAGCGGAAATCGCCGATCTGCGGAGCAGGGAAATCGTTTAACTCGTGGACAAAATACTTTCAAGAGTGGACGGGCCGATCGGGACGCTCACGTTCAATCAGCCCGAACGGCATAATGCGATGTCGCTCGACATGTGGCGGGCCGCGACCGTCGTACTCGAGCAATTCGAGCAGGACGCCACGGTGCGCGTGATCGTGCTCACGGGTGCGGGCGGCAAGGCTTTCGTCTCGGGTGCCGATATTTCCAAATTCGAAAGCGAACGCGCCACGGTCGATGCGGTGCTCGAATACAACGCCGCGGTGGACCGCTTCGGACAGGTGCTGGGCGAGAGTTCCAAGCCGACCATCGCCATGATCCGCGGCTATTGCCTGGGCGGCGGCGTCGGAATCGCGGTGTGTTGCGACCTGCGCATCGCCAATGAGGCCGCGCGCTTTGCCGTCCCCGCGGCCAAGCTCGGCTTGGGCTACGGATACGCGAATGTGCGCCGGATCATGGATCTGGTGGGTCCGCAGTTCACGACGGAGATGCTCCTCACCGCGCGCCAGTTCGATGCTGCACAAGCCGAACGAACCGGTCTGGTGAATCACGTGGTGCCGGACGCCGAGATCGAAAGCTACGTCCGGGCGATGGCCGAAACCATCGCTGGGAATGCTCCTTTGACGATCCGCGCGGTGAAGCGCGTCGTAAGAGAGCTGCGTTGCGATGAACCGGACGTAGCCGCCTGTGACGCGCTGGTGCGGCAATGTTTTGAGAGCGCCGACTATCGCGAGGGCCGTCAGGCGTTTCTCGAAAAGCGGAAACCTCTGTTTCGCGGAGTCTAAATGAAGGCCGTATACATTGAACAAACGGGCGGACCCGAGGTCATGCGCCTCGGCGATCGCCCCGTCCCTGAGCTACAGAAGGACGAAGTGCTGGTGAGAGTCGCTGTCTCGGGCGTCAATTTCACCGATCTCAATCAGCGTAGCGGAATCAATAAGATTCCGGTTCCGGCTGTCCTGGGGTCGGAAGGCGCCGGGACCGTGGAACGGTCGAACTCAGACTCCTTTAAACCCAGCGACCGCGTGGCGTGGTGCATGGTGCGCGGGTCTTATGCGGAATTCGCTTCCGTCCCGGCGCGAATGCTGGTCCGGATTCCCGATGGCATCGACTTTCGCACGGCGGCGGCAGCCATGCTTCAGGGCATGACGGCGCATTATTTGTTGCACTCGACATTCCCGATTAAGAGCAACCACACCGCATTGATTCACGCGGCTGCGGGCGGAACAGGAAGGCTGCTGGTGCAGATGGCGACGATGCTGGGAGCGCGCGCCATCGGCACCGTGGGGACTCCGGCCAAGGCTGAGCTGGCCCGCGAAGCCGGTGCCAGCGACGCGATCCTGTATGACCAAGACGATTGGGTCGCGGAGGTGAAGAAGTTAACCGGTGGCGCGGGTGTCGACGTGGTATACGACTCCGTCGGCCAAGCCACTTTCCTCAAAGGTCTGGATTGCCTGAAGCCGCGCGGCATGATGGTTCATTTCGGCGTTTCGAGCGGCCAGATCGAACCGTTCGACACGCGCGGCCTGACGACCCGAGGTTCGCTATTCCTTGCGCGCCCGACGCTGAACACGCACATCTCGGATCCAAAGGAGTTGGCCTGGCGTTCGAGCGATATCTTCCGCTGGATCGCCGAAGGAAAGCTGAAATTGCGGATCGACCGCGAATATGCGCTCGCTGACGTGGCTCAGGCGCATCGCGACCTGGAAGCCCGCGCGACTAGTGGCAAGGTCCTGTTGCAGATCTGAATAGCGTCCGGCCTCAGGCCGGACCTACCAAGCTACTGGCAGCCGTTGACGCCCTTGGTCAGGCAGATCGAGGACGTAATGTCGGCCGGGATCGGAAGGCCCTTCTCGGTCATCAGCTTCTTGATGAAGGCCGCCGTCTCCGGATGCGCGATCGCCGATTGCACGCCCACGCGGACCAGACCCTGGGAGTAGTGGAGCGGAACCCAGGTTACGCCTTTCATCGCGCCGTTGACCGTGTCGCGGCTCCCGTTGTCGTGCGCCGTCAGATCGCCGCCGTGGTCCACCAGCATCTGGACGATTTCATTGCGTCCTTTGTGCGCGGCGCCGTGCAGCGACGTGCGGCCGTCCTCGTCATGGATGTTGGGATCGACTCCCAGGTCCAGCAGCATCTTCACCGCCTCGACATTTTGCTCGCGCGACCACTCGAAGGTGACACCCTCGACCCACGCTATTCCCGCGGCCACTGCCAGCGGTGTAACGTTGTGGGCGGTGTAGATCTTCGGGTCGGCGCCGCGAGCCAGCAACAGCTTCATGAGCTCAGTGTCGCTCGATTGTGCCGCGCGCAAGAACGGTGTCGCTCCATCCTCGAAGAGCCACTGCATGGTGAAGTTGGTGCGAGTCTCCGTGCTGTCTCCCACGCACGTGGTAGCGGTGGATGCCGTGCCGCACACGCGAACGTTCACGTCGGCGTTCTTGGCCAGCAGCAGTTTGATGAAGTCCAGATGATCCATGTCGGGCTTGCGGACCGGATAGTCGCCGCCCTCGATGTTGCGGTTGTCGGTGGCCAGGTACAGAGGCGACCAGCCGCCGTTATTCTTGATATTCGGATTGGCGCCGTGATCCAGCAGATACGCGCCGATGAGGTAATGCCGGTTCTGGGTGGCTGTAAGCAGCGGGGTCCAGCCGTAGTGCGTCACCTGGTTGACGTCCGCACCGGCTTCCACCAACTCTTTCACGCACTCCATGCAGTTCTGCCGGGCAGCGAACACCAGCGGGGTGATTCCGCCGCCATCGGTATCGCGCGTGCGGCCGAACGCAAAGTCGGCGGCAGCCGCGTCCAGGGCCGCCACTTGATCTTCTTCCGCCCCAGTGCCGTCGCCAGCTTTGGCCTGTTTGCCTTGCTTGCCTTGGCCCGCACCGCGACCCTGACCCGGGCCTCCGCGACCGCCCTGCTTACCTTGCCCGAAGCCGCCTGCTCCCTGCGTCGATTCCAGTCTCTGCTTGACGGTAGGAGCCAGATAAGCACGATTGCCTTTGGTATCGAACGCGGACGCGGCCTTGTAATCCGCGCCACTCGCCAGCAGCAGCTTAATCGCCTCAGGATGCGATTGTTCCGCGGCCCACATCAGCGGCGTGGTCCCACGCAGCTTTTCCTTGGCGTTTACGTCGGCCTTCTGATCGATCAGGACTTTGATGGCCTCCGGGTTGCCGCTGCGAGCCGCGAACATCAGCGGAGTCTCGCCGTTCGAGCTGAGCTCATTCGCGTCCGCACCGGCCTTCAGCAGCCTCTGGATCATGGGCGCGCTGCCGTTGATGCTGGCTAGGCGCAGAGCCGTCGCGCCATCGTGATTCGGCTTCTTCACGTCCGCTCCAGCGGCGATCAACAGGTCGGCCATGTCGGTGTCGTTGCGGTAGGCCGCCCACTGGATCGCGGTGGCGCCGTCGGCCTGCGCCAGGTTCACGTCCGCCTTCTGCTTGATCAGCGTCTGTACCGCGGCTTTGTCGCCCTTCATGGCGGCGTCCGCCACTTGGCTATCGGCGGCGTTCAGGACCGTGTTCGATACGACGAGATAAATTGCCGGAACCAGTAGTACGGCAGCAGCTGCCACGGCGTGTCGGATGCGCATCGTCGGTGTTCTCCTGTTGAGCATGAGCAATTGAAATGTCAAACCAGACGAGTTAGACCAGCAGCCCCGCGAGCCGGCCCGTGCTATCGTCCCCGATCTTGTCCTGATTCACTCCAAACACATCCAGAACGCTGAGCAGCAGATTGGATGTCGTGACCGTCTTGGTCGGGAAGTTGAGATGGCGTCCGCCCTTGAGCTTGCCGCCCGCGCCGCCCGCCAGGATGTAGGGCACGTCGTAGTGCAGGTGCTGGTTGGAGTCGCCCATGTTGGTGCCATACAGAACCAGTGTGTGATCCAGCAAGTTGCCGTCGCCGTCGGGGATGCTCTTGAGCTTGCCCAGGAAGTAGGCCAGGCACAGCACGTGATACCGGTTGATCTTCGAATAGTCCAGGATGCGATCCGGGTTCTCCGCGTGGTGCGAGCCGCCATGGAAGCTGGTGTTGGTGCCGCTGGCCGGGAAGCTGCGTCCGGTCAGGTCGCGAGCGTAGAGCAGCGTCGAAACGCGGGTAATGTCGCCCTGATAGGCCAGAGCCTGCAGGTCGAACTGCAGCTTGATGTGTTCGTCGAAGGAATCGGGCACGCCGGCCGGGACCACGATGCCTTCCCGGGTTTCCATGGTGCCGCTAGCCTTCTTGGCGATATCCAGGCGCCGCTCGATCTCACGTACGCTATCGGCGTAGTCATCCACGCGCCGTTGGTCGCTGGCCGGAAGAGTCTTCTTGAAGGCTGACAAAGTGCCGGTGATCGAATCCAGAATGCTGCGATCCTGCTCGCGGCGCGCCGCCCGCTCTTCGGTGGTCTTGGCCTGTACGTCGCCGAACAGGCGTTCGAACACCACCTGGGGATTCAGCTCCATGGGCAGCGGAAGATTGGTGGCGGCCCACGAAATCGAATTGGTGTAGGCGCAGCTGTAGCCTTCGCCGCAGTTGCTCGAATTGGCGCCGGGATCTTCAATGGCCTGCTGCAGAGAAGGCAGCAACGATTCCTGGCCGATGTGATTGGCGATAATCTGGTCGATCGTCACGCCGTTGTGGATGTCCGAACCAGTGGCCTTCTTGGGCTTTTCGCCCGCCAGAAAGGCTGCCGCCACCCAGTGATCCGCGCCCGTGACTCCCGGAGGCGGTTCGGCCGATTTCGACCACAGACCGCTGATGATGACGCTTTGGTCCACGTAAGGAGCTAGCGGCTCCATGATCGAGGGAAGCTTGTTGGGATTGAGGACCGGTCCTTCGGGGATCCAGTAGCCTGGGGCCATCCCATGCGGGACGAAAATGCCCGTGAAACGGGTCTTGCCGACTGCCGCGGTCTTGCTTAGGGGCGTCTGTGCCGGGATCATCGAATCCAGCAACGGCAACGCCAGGGTAATGCCCGCACCGCGCAGAAACGTCCGCCGAGGTATGTGCTTCTTAGTAAGGAACATTGTTTCCGCTCTCCACCTTAATTCTACGTTCTCTCAAACCAAATGCCTATAGCGGCCTAACGGGAGGCCCGTTCCTGCCCATTCCCGCTCGTTTCCAGTTTCTGATTCATCTGGAAGGGCTGGCTCTTCACCACGCCGATCACCAACGAAGAGAACCGGTACTTGTCTTTTTCAGCCGAGTGCACGATGCCGCGCACCAGGGGCATATCGTAATATTCGGTGCCGCGGCCCAGCGAGTAGATCATCAGCTTCTCCGTGACGACGCGCACGAACTGCGGCGAGTATTTGACCAGCGCTGTGCGCAGATCGGCGATGCCGTTGAGCTTGGTGCCGTCCACCAACACGCCGGCGGCGTTAATCGGAGTCCCATCGTCGGCCGCGCGGTATTGTCCGACGCCGTCAAAGTTCTCGAGAGTCAACCCGATGGGATCCATGATCTTGTGGCAGCTGAAGCAGGGCTCCGATTTGCGGTGCATTTCCATCTGATCGCGCATCGTCGGCTTCATGCCGCCATGGGTGTTGTTACCGGGAACGAGATTGACTTCCACGTTTGGCGGCGGCGCCGGAGGATCTACACCCAGGAAGATCTGCAGCGTGAACTTGCCCCGGTTGACCGGCGAAGTCCGGTTGGGGACCGAGGACACCGTGAGGAAGGAAGCCTTTCCGATCAGTCCGCGGCGCATGTCGAATGCCGGCGGCAGTTCCACTCGGCGGAAATTGCTTCCGTAGATACCGGGGATTCCGTAATGTGTGGCCAGCCGCTCGTTCAGAAACGTGTAATTAGCGTCAAGGAGATCCGTGACCGGACGGTCTTCCTGAACCACGCTGTTCACGAACAGCTCGGTTTCCTTGCGCATGGCCTGGCGCAGGACGTCGTCGAAGTCCGGATACTCGGAGGCCACCGGAGTCTGCGATTGCAGGGCGCGCAGGCTCAACCACTGCCCCGCGAAATTACTGACCAGCTGCGATGACCGCGGATCCTTGAGCATGCGGCGGACCTGCTGTTCCAGAACCGTGTTGTCGTGCAGCTTGTTCTGGCTCGCCAGGGTCAGCAACTCATCGTCGGGAATGCTACTCCAGATGAAGAACGACAACCGCGAGGCCAGCTCAAGGTCGCTGATCCGGTAGGTCTGTCCGGCGGCGAGCGTGGTTGGCTCCGCTTCGCGGCGGAACACGAACTCGGGATCCGCCAGGACGCGGCGAAGCGCCATTTCAATCCCCGTGTCGAAATCTTTTTCATTGCGTCCGCGCTGGTAGAAGCCCATCAGGACTTCCGTGTCCTGGTCCTTCAGCGGGCGGCGATACGCCTTGCGAGCGAGAGCGGTGATGATCCGCCGCGCACAGGCAGTTTCCTGGCCCGCGTTGGCCGGCTTACATACGAAAATCCTACGGCGAGCGGCCGTGTCGGTCGCTCCCTTGGCATCGTAGGGGCCATCGATCACGAACTTGCCGACGTGCGGAAAGAAACGATATCCGGGGAGGCCGCCGGTTTCGATGGTGCTGCGCAGGAAGTGCTCGTTCAGGTCGGTGCCTGGCGCGTAATTCGTCGCCAGGAACGTGACCACCACAGTGTGGCGCCCGGCCTTGGCCGGGAATTTGAAATCGAACGTGCCGTCGCCACGCTCGCGATCTTTATCCCACTCGAACACGTGTAGCCGCTCGCCGTCCAGAACCACCTCCAGCTTTTCGCCGGGGATTTCACCGAACGGGTTGGTGTTCCCCATGTTGCCTTTGCTGATGGGGGTGATCTTGATGCTGTACTCGCCGTCGGCTGGGAATTCGTGCTGCGCGATCATGCCGCCGCGGGTTCCGAAGGGCATTCCTTCGATGTGATAGTCCTGATCGGTGTCTTCCGCGACCCGAAACGTGGTCTGCGTGGGGGTGCTCACGTCGCCAATCGCGAGACGGCTGATTTTGCCGGCCGCCGAGACGTAGCCTTCTAGCAGCGTCGGGGAGATGCCTAGCGCGCCCGCCACGTTATCGAAGCCGCGTGTGGAGTCGTCGGAGGGCAGGAACTTGGTGGCGTCGATCTGGATGTCCAACAGATCCCGGATCGCATTCGCGTATTCGGTGCGGTTCATGCGGTGCAGGCCGGGGGGAGGAATGTGAAGCTTGGCGGTGCGGTCCAACTCGTTTTCCATGAACACGATGGCGGATTCGAGGACCTCAGGTTTCGGCCGCGGCATGCCCGAAGGGGGCATCATACCGGCGCGAAGCTTGCGGACCACCTTCTCAAAAGTCTCGGGATTCAGTTCCACGTGAGCCGGATCAAGCTGATCGAGCGTAAGCCGAAGGGCGGATTCCTGACCGCGAACTTTTGCGGCCTGATTGTGACAACCGTAGCAATATTGGGTGAAGAAGGTCTTCTCCGCCTCAGCCGACGTGATCGTCGCGGGGGCTGCAGGCTTCGGAGCCTGACCCGACATCCCAATAACGCCCAGTATGACGGCCGCGCAGCCTACCAGGATTCTTGTTCGCATGATTTCGTTAACCCTTCAATAAATCGCGACGTAACTTGCGCCAGAACTATGACGTTGCAGATGGCCCGAAACTTCCGGGAGAAATCGGGGCAGCAGCGAGCGTTCCGCGCCTGACCCTAGTATACACCAACTTGTTGAAAATGTGGGGCCTACCCGTACTGATGGATCGGCGAACATAGCTCTCCCCAACCAAAGTTACTCATAGCACTCGGCGTGCCGGATCGCTTGCAGGTTACAGATCAACAGATTAGCGCCCAACCCGGTAGGTACCAATCCCGTCCTTGGGGGATTTCGCCAAAATCAGTGCGCCAAAGCGCGCGCTTCCCGTGGGAATCTTGGTGTTATCTGCAAACACGGAAGGTACTTGGTCAGTGGCGCGTCAAATGCTTGTGGAGTAATTTATGCCAGGTCGCATGCGAACAGGACGACGATGGGTGGTGCTAGCAAGTGCCGTTGTTTGCGTGGCTTTGGCCCTCGCAGTCGCCGACCAAGCACCTAGCGAGACCACCCAGCTTGCGATCGATCACCCTTCGATTCAGTACGATACACGTCCTCTGGACGACCGCGTGACGCGCCTCAATCGGGATCTTGCAAACGGGAAAGTCCAAATGTCCCCTGGAGCCAGCGGCCACCTACCCGAGCTGCTCAAGATGCTGAACGTCAATCCGGACACCCAGATCATGGTGTTTTCGAAAACCAGCTTCCAGGCGGCCCGGATCGATCCGCGCAACCCCCGCGCGCTCTACTTCGGCGACGACATCATGGTGGGGTTTGTTCGCGGCAGCGACATCCTGGAAGTAGCGGCACTCGACCCGCGGCAGGGGATGGTTTTTTACAGCTTTGACGGCGACGCCAAGCCTCCGCGGTTCGATCGCCGGGACGCATGCCTACAGTGCCACCTCAGTCCCGGCACGCTGGGTATACCGGGGCTACTGATCACGTCGTCGTACACCGACGCCTCCGGAATGCCGGCGTTTCGCGGCGGGCAGCGCATCACCGACCACCGCACCCCGTTCGAGGACCGTTGGGGCGGATGGTACGTCACCGGAACGCACGCGGACATGCGCCACATCGGGAACGCGGTGGGGCACGATTCGGCTCATCCTGAGTTGCTGGATCTTCACGATTCCCAGAACCTGACCAGCCTGGCGAAGAAGTTCGATCCCAGCGGATATCTCAGTGGAGTGAGCGACATCGTGGCGCTCATGACTCTGGAGCATCAGACCCGCATGACCAATCTGATGATTCGAGTAGGCTGGGAAGCCCGTATTGCCGATCCGTCTGCTAAAGCTCAGTTCGAGACCGATCTCGAATCGCTGGTAACGTACATGTTGTTCGCAGACGAGGCCACGCTCCGAGGTCCGGTGGTCGGCGTCTCGACGTTCACCAAAACCTTTGCGGATCGCGGACCGCGCGACCATCAAGGCCGGTCATTGCGGGATTTTGATTTGCAGCACCGGATGTTTCGCTATCCCCTGAGCTACATGATCTACAGCGAGGCGTTCGACGCTATGCCGAATCAGGTGAAGGATAGCGTCTACCGGCGTCTCTACGACGTCCTCAGCGGCCAGGACCAGAACGACAAGTTCAAGCGCCTGTCGTCCGACGATCGCCGGGCGGTGCTGGAAATCCTGCGCGAGACTAAGCCGGCGCTGCCCGAGTATTTCAAGACTGGTGCTTGAACGGCGGCCACCAGGAATAAGTGACCACCGTCCAAGGCTTGCGGGCGAAACGCGACTAGTGACTCCCGTACTGCGAGTCTTCGTTATCCGACCCATTTGACGAGACCACGGTTCCACGGGAAGGATCCAGAATCAGTCGATTTGCGGCTCCCTCGTTCCTGGAGAAATCAAACATCGGAAGAAGAGAGCCGGCCAGCTCATCCGTGGAGGAATTGCCGATCCGGCCGAGGTTCCAGTTGTCTTCGATAAAGCGCAGGATAGAAGACTGGTCCGTGACGCTATGGTCCACGAAGTTTTGCCTCGCAAACGGGGAGATCACCAGCAGGGGCAGGCGAGGTCCATACCCGCAGCGATCCGGAAACGGTGCTGTACCGCCATCGCCGCACATGCCGGCACCGGTTAGAAAATCATACGCGACATCGCTAGACTGGTTGACGATCGGCCCCATCGCGTGGTCGTAGAACCCGTCGGAATCGTCATAGGCGATGATGATCGCCGTCGAGTTCCAAAAAGGCGATTTCATGATGTCGTTGATCGTGTTCACCAAGAAGGTTTGCTCGTCGAGGGGATCGGAATAGCCGGCATGCCCGTCCTGGTACGCAGCCGCCTTGACGTAGCTCACCGCGGGCAGATTGCCGGCATTCAAGGCGTTGAAGAAATCGCTCAAGTCATATTGATGGTTGGCCTGATCGCTGTGTCCGATTTTGGCGACTGAAGTCGGCGGCAGGTGGTGCGGATTCGAACTCTGTGGATAGTATTGGAACCCGGCGTGGTGCGGGATGTAATCCGTACCAGCCGAAGCACCCGAGACATTGTTATGCGAGGTGGCGCATGTCGCAGTTCCCGCGGTAACGGAACTGGGCTTAAAGCCGCCCTGAAACCATCCCCAAGTGAGTCCTTTCGCGTTGAGCAGGTCGCCCACGTTCGTGCCGGACATGGTGATGAGAGTCTTGGTCAGGATGGTGCAGTCGTCCAGTGCCGCGGATGGCCGGGGATCGCCGATCACCGACGAATTGGATACGTTGCCGGCGGAATTTCCAGAGGTGACGGTCGCCCCGTGCGTCTGGCCGGCGATGAGATTCAATACGCCGGGAGTGGAAGGGCCGAAGGTAGTGCCGAACGAATTGTCACTCATAGCGAAGTGCTGAGCATAATTCCAAAGCGCGGTAACTGTATTGCCATCGTAGTAACTCATCACGATGCCCTTCCCCTTGCCGGTCACGTCGCAGCTCGCGCTGGTGGATCCCACGGTTTCGACAAACTTGTTCATCAGTCCGGAGTTGAAGGCCTTTTGCTCATCGTTATAGTTGTGATCCTGATCGCAGATCACCGCTTGCGCTCGGGTTAGGCGGAAAGGCTGAACCGAATTGGGGTTGTGGGCCAGCAGTGAGCCGTTCAACCCGTTCACCGAAGGTGTGCCCGTCAGGGCGTGAAATGCGGGCTCGGAAGCGGAGTTATTCGCCGCCACGGGATAGGTGGCGAAGTAATGGTCGAAAGACACGTTTTCCTGGAAAATGACGACAACATGCTGAATCGGAGTCGTCGGATCGGCGGCGTGCGACGCGGGCACGACAGTGAATAATCCGGCGAGCCAAACAGGAAGCGCGAATGCCAACTTCCGGTGGCGAATACAAAACGAGTCTTGGGACATAGTTACCCTCAGGTATCCTTTCTTGTCTTGAACGCGGCATAGTCCGGCTGTGATTCGCCGCGCCGGATTTAACATCTCATTGGCCGGTTACGAGGCGTTGACGGGCAGATTACAAAATTGTCGACCAGGGACTGATTTCTTGCAGGAACGCGCCCAGACCTCTTGGGAACGTGGAACCGGTTCGCCGATTCGCTCGGCGCCACGCTTCCCAAATATTTCCCGCGAGCACGCCCGCCAGCAGGTAATAAACTACTCCCGCCCACTCGAAAAACGCAAAGCTGACCACCGCGACGATCAGGCCGCATACGATCTGGTCGGGATATTTCGCGGGCGAAGTCGGCGGATCGGTCAGGATGATGAAGGCGAAATAGAGCGCCGCCTCGGCGTCGGGAGTCCGGAATATCTCGGCAACTGTCAGCGGATTGCTGACGAACGCCGTGACTGTGAACAACAGGAAATATGCTCCCAGAAACGTCAGCACCAGCGGCAGCTTGTTGACCCTGTCGGCGATGAACACGCCCGCCGCGAGCAGAACTACCTTGGCGACCGGTACAACGTCGGTCAGCGCGCCCCACCAGCTCTGGCCGGTGTGGAACACGTAGAAGCTTGCAATGATCGCGAGCGCCGCCGGATTGAATACGTTTGCCGATCGCGTCCGGAAAAGATACTTGCTTAGAACCGCCACCACCGAGGTGATGGTGACGACGTACCACGGCTCCTGCGCCCGCAGCACCATCGCCACGATCATGGCCGTGAGCACCGCACCGCTGGGAAACTCCCAGATTTTCTTTCGCGCACGCAGAATCATGAGGTCCGCCAGGCCGGCGGCAATGGCCGCGCTCGCGAGTCCAGTCGCCACCATGCGGAAACCCTGCCCCGGCGCAGCCATCGCGATGAGGATCACCAGAATGATCGTGACCAGGCCCTTCGGCGTTTTAAAGAAGTTCTTGATCTTACGCAGCACGGCACAGGCCTCGCGTTTCGTACCGCTTCAGGTCCGGAGTTACGATCAAGCCCTCCACGCCCAGGCGAGTCAGAAGCTCGATGCCTTCGTCCGGACCGAGCACAAATGCGGCTGTGGCCAGGGCGTCGGCAAGCATTGCGCTGGAAGCGACTACTGTCGCGCTGGCTACCGCATCGGAGGTTCTCTTTGTCCGCGGATCGAGAACGTGGGACCGCCGTTCGTAATCGCCGGACGTGCACACAGCCTGATTCGAAACACGCAGGCTATCGATCAGCTCTCGATCTTGCTCGTGAACCGGACGGGGGTGGCGAATGCCGACAGTCCACGGCGTGCCCTGCGGGTTCAATCCTCCCAGATACAAGTCGCCGCCGGCATCGATGGCAAAATCTTTGAACGGCTCGAGCTCGCGCGCGGCGGTGTCGACGGCGAGGCCTTTCGCTACCGCGCCCAGGTCGAGCGTCAAGGGACGACGCAGCAGGATGGTTCTGCGATCCGGATCGAGCTGCACGTCCCGGTAGCTGACGTCGTTATCAACGTCGTTATCAACGTCGTCATCGGGGGTGATCGCGGTGCGGACGATTTCTCCTGTGCGATGTTCGCGGTTGAAGCCGCGCGCTTCCATGCGGTGGCCCACCGTCGGGTCGAATGCGCCGCCACTCTCTTCCGCCACCATCAAGGCGAACTGCACTGCCTGGTAGAGGATCGCGCTTGCCGGCACCGGCACGCCGGCCTGCGCCGTGAGCTGCATCAGCTCGCTATCGGCGATGAACCGCGTACAGTGCGCTTCAATCTCGTGAAACCATCCGAAAGCCCGGTCGATCGTTGGATCAACTTCAGGGTCAGTGCGCACGACGTGAATGGTGACAAGTGTCCCCATCACGGCCTCAGTTCGGACGCGACCCGTCACTTGGCCTTGCTGAGAGCTTCGACCACCGCTCCGTAAAAGGCATCGGCGCTCTGCGTGGCGCCGGAGACATAATCGACGTCGGGACTTTGGCGCTGAGCAACCTGCGGGATCAGTTTATCGATCACGTCGCAGGAGTAGCGCGTCCGGCATTGGGAGATCGATGCCGACGCGATGCGTCCGCCTTCGATCACGACCGCCGCTTCGATATTTCCGTGACGCGAATAGCCCCAGCCGGTGTAGGTTCCGTCCTTCCATACCGGTTTGGGAGGCGCCGGCGCCGCAATAGGTGCAGGAGCGGGCGGCAACGCCGGAGTCGGTGCGACTGCGACGGCTGGCGCAGCGGGCGCCACCTGTGCGATCGGGGGTAGCGGCTCGGGCGTCTCGCCGTGAGCCGGTTCCGCGACGCTGGCTGGAACGTCCACTTTCGTTTCTGCTCGTCCTGGTACTTGTGCCGGCTCAGCGTCCGCGCTCGGGACTACACTTCGAGTTCGTTCAGCGGCGGGTGGCAGGAATCGAGCGGGGATGGGCGCCGTCGACGGACGTGCAGGGCCCTGAAATACTACTCGTTCCGGGGCAGGAACCGCGGACCTTCGCTCCGCTACCTGCGATGCGAGCCGGTTCGCCGCGGACTGGGTGCGATCATATCCCGCGGTGTACACCGCAAGCACAGCCGCAAAACTGGCGGTCACGAGCTTGCTCCCGACCTTGTTGTTCGAGCCGCCCTGCGCCATTCGACAATTATAGACGGGGCACGAGGTGTATATGGCGACCACCTATCGCGCGGTGATGTTGACGAAGAAGGGCGGGCCGGAAGTGCTCCAAGTCGTCGACTTGCCCGTTGAGGAACCTGGTCCCGGACAACTGCGCATTCGCGTGCGGGCAGCCGGTGTGGGCGCAACCGAGTTGATCATGCTGACGGGCGGCTATCTTTATGCGCCGAAGATCCCGTTCGTCCCTGGATATGAGGTTGCCGGCGTAGTAGATGCGATCGGTGCTGGCGTCACTGGTTTCGAATTGGGCCAGCGCGTGGCCGCGCTTACGGTTCACGGCGGGTTCGCAGAGCTTCTGGTGCGCGAAGCCGAACATTTTCTGCCGATCCCGGACGGCGTCTCCGATCGCGACGCGGCTGCCGTGATCCTGAACTGCGTGACAGCGCGGCAAATGATTCATCGGGTCGCGAAGGTGCGGGCGGGCCAGACAGCGCTGGTCACGGGTGCGGCGGGAGGCGTTGGCACCGCGGCTCTTCAACTGTTGAGGCTCGCCGGAGTGAAGACGTATGGCGCCGCGTCCGCGTCGAAGCATGCCACTCTGCGTGCCCTCGGCGCCACGCCCATCGACTATCGCGCAGGGCGGCTCGACCGCCTCATGCGTGCTCTCGAACCTCACGGCGTCGATACCGTGTTCGACGCGGTCGGCGGAAGCAATATCGGGCCTTGCATTGGCGCTGCCCGGCGGGGCGGCACCGTGGTTGGTTTTGGTTTCGTCGGCGCCGCGAGCGCGCTTTCCAAGCTGGCGATGTTCAGCAATCTCTTCATCGGAGCCCGTCTTCGCGGGCGGCGTGGGACGTTCTACGGCATCACCAAGCTCTATCGGGAGGATCCCAGGCAACTACGCGAGGATCTGCCGAAGATCTTCGCCTTGCTCGCGGAAAAGAAGATCGACCCGCTGGTCAGCCACACGTTCGGTCTTCTTGAAGCAAGACAAGCCATCGAACTCTTGGCAAAGGGCACGGTGGAAGGCAAGATAGTACTGGTGAATTCCTGATGGGCCACAGTATCCTGGAGAATGCATAAGGGATTCACGGTATGGTTCACCGGGCTGTCCGGCGCGGGCAAGAGCACTATCTCGACTCTGCTCGCCCAGCGGCTGTGCGCGGCGGGCGCGAAAGTGGAACTGCTCGATGGCGACATCGTGCGCACCCATCTTTCCAAGGGCCTGGGCTATAGCCGCGAGGATCGTGACGAAAATATCCGCCGCATCGGCTTCGTCTGCGAACTGCTGTCGCGCAATGGCGTGATCGCAATCGCCGCTGCCATCTCGCCGTATCGCGACGTGCGCCGGAGCGTTCGGGCGCGCATTCCCAACTTCGTCGAAGTGTACATGGAGTGCCCCGTGGATGTGCTGATCGAGCGCGACGCCAAGGGTCTATACAAGAAAGCTCTGGCCGGCGAAATCGAACACTTCACCGGCATCTCCGATCCATACGAATCTCCTGAGACGCCCGAGCTGACCATTCATTCCTCCGTGGAGAGTCCGGAGCAAAGCGCCGATAGAGTTTGGCTTACACTCAAGAGCTTGGGTTTGATCACCTATGCCTGACTTTTCCTTATGATCGATTTGCACTCGCACACCACGGCGTCGGATGGAACGTTTTCGCCGGCGCAGTTGGTGGATGAGACGGGGCGCGCCGGGGTCCGCATCCTGGGGATCACCGATCACGATACGTTTTCCGGATATGACCAGGCCTTGCCACTGGCGCGACAGGCGGGACTGGAACTGGTGTGCGGGATCGAGCTATCCACCAAGCTGCACGGCCACTCCGTGCATCTGCTGGGTTACTTCTTAAACTCAAGCGCTGACGGCTTGGGCGATTTTCGAACGTGGATCGGCGAGTTGCAGGCTTCGCGCCGCGATCGCAATGTTCGGCTGGTGGCGCGGCTCCGTGAGCTTGGCGTGAATATCACGCTCGAAGAGGTGCAGGCGCGCGGCGGCGGCATGACGGGACGTCCGCATTTCGCGCAGCTGCTGATTCAGAAAGGCTACGTGAGCAGCATGCAGCAGGCCTTCGATGATTATCTGGACGAATCGGCCAAAGGCTACGTCACCCGGAGCGAGCCCGGATTTGCCGAAGCGGTACAGCATATCCGCAAAGCGGGCGGAATCGCATCGCTGGCGCATCCCATACGTCTGCGCGAGGACTTCGCGTCGATCCTTCCGGAGTTGCGCGCCGCCGGGCTGAACGCGATCGAGGCCTACCACAGCGATCACAGCCCTGAGCAGACGGCACTGTATCTCCAGCTCGCCAAGCAGCACGGTTTGCTGGTCACCGGTGGCTCGGATTTTCACGGCGCGGTGAAACCCGAAATTCAACTGGGCACGGGCCGCCGTGGAAACCTGCGAGTACCGGAGGATATGCTGGATCGATTAAAAGCGGGGCTCCGAGCCAGTTACAATGCGTGATGGACGATTATGTCTTTCTCGTATGATCCGTATGATGACCGTACTCAGCTGGCGCGTTACATCGATCGCTATCCGCTCAGCTTCAAGCGGACGCCGCTTGAGCCCCTGGTTCCGCGGCCGCTGACGCTTTCGGAGCGCACGGGGCCCGTAGCGGCCGACTTGTTCACGCTCGGGCCAATGGATCTCTCCAAGACTTCCGCTGACGCGCCACGCGCCACCGGACAGCTCATCCAGATCAGCGGGCGCGTCACGGACGAAGACGGATCGCCGCTGGCCGGCGCGGCGATCGAGATCTGGCAGGCTAACTCGGCCGGCAAGTACATTCATGACGCCGATCGGCACAATGCGCCCGTCGATCCTAACTTCACGGGCGAAGGCCGTTTGATGACCGATGCCGAGGGCAACTTTCAGTTCTTCTCGATTAAACCCGGAGCGTATCCGGTGCTCGAGTCGGGCTGGTGGTGGCGGCCGCCGCATATCCACTTCTCGATCCTCGGGCGAAGCTGGATGGATCGCTTCGTGACGCAGATCTTTTTCCCGGGCGAGCCGCTGAATGAAACCGACCTGCTGCTCAACGCCGTTTCGGATCGCGACGTCCGCGAGCGGCTCATCTTCCAATTCGAGGGAACGTCCATGGGCGAAGTGAATGCCATGGGTTTCCGTCGCGACTTCGTTCTGAGGGGGCGGCGGCAGACGCCCGAGGTCGATTGATGAAGGATCGATTGATGATCGTCTCACCTTATTGCACGATTGGTCCGTTCTTCCCGGCGTCGTTTGTCGAGGGTCATGACGACTTGACGCGCTATCGCGGCGGCACGGCGCGCGGCCAGCACATCGTACTCAGCGGGCGGATTCTGCAGGAAGGTGGCGTTCCCACGAGGAACACGATCCTCGAAATCTGGCAGCCGGATGCGAATGGAATCTTTTCGAGTTGCGCGGGGGCCGATCCGGGGTTCGCGGGTTGGGGACGCGCTCGCACCGACGCGGATGGATGGTACAGAATCCGCACGATTGTACCGGGCAGCTATGGCGACCGTTGTCCGCATGCCAACCTGATGATCCTGGCCATCGGGCTTACGCGGCGCTTGGTGACTACGGTGTTTTTCGCCGACGACCCTGATTCCGCGCGGGATCCCGTGCTCGATTGCGTGAAGGATGCTACCGCGCGCAGGCGGCTCTTCGCCGCGCGCGAAAACGCTGGTGAATATCGGTTCGATCTGATCCTACGCGGTGAGAACGAGACGCCGTTTTTCTTGGATTAGGGCAGACTGAACACGTAGATCGAGTTGTGCCCTTTGGGCGTCTTCATCTCCGGCACTTCCGCGGCTAGCTCGGGAACCTTCAGATTGTCGCCGGTCATCACGCAGATATACTGTTTGCCGTTGACCGCGTAGCTGATGGTGCTCACCGAAATGTTCCCGCCTAGGATCGATTCCCAAAGCTGCTTCCCGGTTTCCGCGTCGAAGGCCCGGAAGCGGCGGTTCATGTCGCCATGAAATACGAGGTCCCCCGCTGTTGCCAACATGGCCCCGTTGCCGGGCGCGCGGCCTTGATCGAAGCGCAGGATTTCGCCCGTCGACAGGTTGATTTTCGCGAGCCCCGTGAGAGCCTTGGGATCCGAGCCCGGCCTCGGCACCACCTTCCAGCTTTCGCGTTTACCGGGGCTGGCGGTCGTCAGCTCGCGGCAGTTGTCGATGTAAGACGTATACAGCGAATTCGTGGACGGAGAATACGACGTGGGCCAGTAACTGCGTGTGTTCCAGTAGCAGATCGTGTGCGTCTCGCCGGGCGTCTTGAATACGTTGTCCCAGTTGATCGAAGTCTTGCCGGTCTTCACGTCGAGGCCCGTTATAACGCTCTCCTTAGCATCGTACGGGAACGGCTCCGCCCATAGAAATTTTCCCGTGGAACGATCCAGCACAAAGAGGCCGCCTGCTTCGCCTATAGTCACCGCCAGGTCGACGTCCTGCCCGCGCGGAATGTCGGGATTAATCCACTTCACGAACTTGGGATCGGGATTCAAGCGAGTGCGCACCAGCGTTCGTTCATGAGTGTAATCGGAGTCCCAATCGTCTCCAGGGAGATGCTGGTAATACCACGCGAGCTTCCCAGTGGCGGGATCGATCGCGACCGTGGAATTGCTGTAGAGATCCGAGGGCGCGGTGCGCGAGACCGCGTCGGGGTTTCCGTCGTGACGCGCCGCGCGCTGGTCCGGCATGGGATTGGCGATGCCCCAGTACAGCATCTTGCGCACCGGATCATAAGCGCCGGGAAGGCCCCAGGTAGACGCCAGCCGCTTGTCGACCGCTGCTCCGGCCCAAGTTTCATCGCCGGGTTCGCCGACTGCAGGAGTCGTGTAGAATCGCCAGGCTTCCTTGCCCGTGAGGGCGTCGTGTGCCGAGATGTAACAGTTCGCCCGATTGCCGGCGCACGCGCCACCGGAGATCACCTTGCCTTCGACGATCAGCGGGCCAGAGGTGTTCCCGCGCGAATCGACCTTGGTCTGCCAACGCAGCTCGCCCGTGCGCGCGTCCAGCCCGACCACGAAACTGTCGGGCGCCGTGTAGGCGATGATGTCCTGGTAAATCGCCAGCGATTTCGTGCGTCCCTGAGCGGCGACGTTGGCCGGCACGTCGCGCTTGTACTCCCACAGCAGGTCGCCCGTGGCCGCATCGAGAGCCTGCACGATCGCCCCCGGATTCACGACATACATGACCCCGTTATGAACAAGCGGGATGGTCTCGGTTTGCCCCGCGCCCATGCCGCGCTCCCAGGCCAGGCGCAGCTGTCCCACATTCTGCTTGGTGATCTGCTTCAGAGGGCTGAAACGCTGGGCGTCGTAGGTGCGGCTGAACATCAGCCAGTCGTCAGGGCTCGGATTTTCGAGCATCTGCTGCGTGACCGGGACGTAGCGCTGGACTTGTCCTATTAACAGCGGACCCATTAACAGCGAGGAGCAAAGGCAGAGAATGCGAGTCATCGTGACGAATTATACTCGATTTGTGCGCGCTGCCTTGCTGTTGCTCTTCCCTATGGTGATGCTGGCCGCCGACTTGAAAATCGACCACGTGACCGTCGCCGGGAAAGATCTGAAGGCGATGCAGGCGACGCTCGCCGCGCTGGGGATCCCGACCGAATACGGCGGGCCGCACAGCAATCACGCCACGGAGATGGCGCTGACCAGCTTCCCCGACGGATCGTATCTGGAACTGATTGCGATCCAGCCCAAGGCGGATCCAGCGGCCGTCGCGGCGCACTACTGGTCGAGCCGCATGCGGAGCGACGCGGGTCCTTCTGCATGGGCCGTGCGGCCTCAGGATTTCGATTTCGAAGTGAAGCGTCTGCAAGCGAGGAACCTGGCCGTCCAGCCGGCGCGCAGCGGGCGAGCGCGTCCCGACGGCGTTCGCCTGGATTGGGAAGCTGCGCCCGTTGGCCCTGGGCCGAACGGCACCTCCTTCCCATTCCTGATTCGCGATTTCACACTACGCGAGCAGCGCGCGTATCCTAGCGGCAAACCGACCACGCAGGACTTCAGCGGCGTAGCGCGCGTGGTGATTGCCGTGCGGAACATTAAGGCTGCCATCAGCCGGTATCGTCGTGCGTACGATCTGGAGGTTCCCATACGGCAGACCGACGAGAAATTCGGCGCCCATATGGCTTATTTCCCTGGGACGCCCGTCGTGCTCGCCATGCCGGTGAACAAAGACTCGTGGTTGGCATCGCGGCTCGATAAAATCGGCGAAGGGCCGTGCGCGTTCATTCTGCGAGCGCGCAATGCAAAATCGTATCGCGTGTCGTCGCAAGCTACTTGGTTCGGAACCTCGATTTCGTGGCTGGATACCGGGAAAACCGGCTGGTGGCTGGGGTTCCAGTGAGTCTTCGAGTAAATCTGCGATCATCAGTGTTTATGACCAAGTTTGTCATCGCGCCGCACATGCGACTGCAGGAATGGGTCGCCGAAGAGAAGGGTTATTTCGCCGCGGAAGGTCTGGATTACGAATTTCGCGACGAACTCTACTCGAAAGAGGGCAAGAAGCACGACCTGGGGGACAAGTTCGGCGCGTATCAAACTTTCGAGAAGGGGCGCACCAGCGACATTAGCTGCGCCTGCCACTGGACGGTGAACGTCGCGGCGACGAATGGGCACGGCAAGCTGTATCGCGACGCTTACTCGGTATCGCCCGCCGGCGTCTTCGTGCCGCCGGATTCGCCGATCAAGAGTCCCGCCGATCTCGCAGGTGTGCCGGTCTCAGTGGGATTTCAATCGGGCAGCCATTATGCGACCATCCAGGCCCTGGAACAGTATTTAAAGCCCGATCAGATCAACCTTTCGTTCTCCGAAGGGTTGCTGTTCCATCGCATGGAGCAGCTCATCGATCGGAAGACTCCGGCGGCGTCGCTGTTCAGCGGTCCGTATTATTTCCTGGAACAGCTCGGATTCCGGAAGGTGATCGACAGCACCTTCATGATGGCGACGCTGATCACGGGCGATCCTGAGCCGGGGCACGTGCGCAAGTATTTCCAGGCGCTGCGCCGCGCCCAGCGCGATATCGATCTGCGGCCCGAGCTCTACACGCACTATTACAAGAAAGAATTTCCCGAACGGTTCCACGATCAGATGGACACGCGCCGCTGGGGACCGGGCGAGCGCATTGTGTTCGAGCCGTACACGCGCGATGTGTTCGAAGAATCCTTCCAGTGGATCGCCGAGCGTCCCATTTTCGCCGAGGGCGGCATGGGCGAGTGCAACTACGACGAGGCCACTTGCTCGGTGGCCGTCGAATAACGTGTCGAATAGCGTGAGCCGCCGCCCGTGCACATGAAAATTGCAGTGCTTCCCGGCGACGGAATCGGCAAGGAAGTAACGGCGCAGGGAGTTAAGGTGCTGTTGGCTGTGCTAGGCGAAGGGCACGCTCTCGAGCTGCATGAAGCTCCCATCGGCGGAGCGGGTTTCGATGCCGCCGGCGATTCGTTGCCGCCCGCGACGCTCGAACTCGCGCGGCAATCCGACGCGATCCTGCATGGAGCTTCTGGGGTTGCCGAAGATGAGAAACGTCTCCCGCAACAAGCCGCCGGATTTGCATTGCTCCGTTTGCGGAAGGCATTGGGCCTGTTTGCGAACCTCCGTCCGGCGTTCATGTTTCCAGAGCTGATCGGGTCATCGACGCTGAAGCGCGAAGTTGTCGATGGGCTCGATCTGCTGATCCTGCGCGAATTGAACGGCGACGTATACTACGGCGAGCCCCGCGGGATCGATGCCTCTTTTGGATTCAATACCATGCGCTACACGGTGTCTGAAGTGGAGCGCATAGGGCATTTCGCGTTTCAGCTTGCGCGGAAGCGCCGCAAGAAAGTCTGTTCGGTGGATAAGGCGAATGTGCTCGAGACTAGTGCGCTGTGGCGCCAGGTGATGATTCGCGTGGCCCGCGACTATCCCGATGTCGAGCTGTCTCACATGCTCGTCGACGCGGCGGCGATGATGCTAGTCCGCAATCCCAAGCAGTTCGACGTGATGGTCACCGGGAACATTTTCGGCGATATTCTTTCGGACGAAGCGGGCATGCTGACGGGGTCGATCGGGATGCTGCCTTCGGCTTCACTTGGGACGGGCAAGCAGGGGTTGTACGAACCGGTCCACGGGAGCGCACCCGACATCGCCGGCAAGGACGTTGCGAATCCACTGGCATCGATTCTTTCGGTCGCGATGATGTTGCGGTATTCTTTCGATCTGGAGGAACACGCGTTGCGGATCGAGCGGGCCGTGCGCGAGGTGCTGCGCAAGGGCCTCCGGACGGCGGACATCATGGAGCCGGATATGCGGCTTGTGGGAACGGAAGAGATGGGCGAGGCAGTCGCGGAAGCAATTTCAGCTCATTGAATAGATCTCAGGCTTAGATGGCATCCTCACAGGCCGCCCCCGAGTTCGCCAGCCGCATCGCTGCGCGGCTCGACCGGCTGCCGGTAACGCGAACTCTGTGGCGCCTGGTTTTCCTGATCTCTCTGGGCGGCGCGTTCGAGCTGTACGATATCTTCCTGAGCACCTACATCGCGCCGGGACTAGTCGCCAGCGGGATGTTCACCAGCAGCGCCGCAAATCTTTTTTCGATCAACGGCATCGGGTTTTTCGTCTTTTGCACCTTCGCGGGGATGTTCGTAGGCTGCATGGGCTTCGGCTTCGTGGCCGACCGCTTTGGCCGCCGCGCGATCTTCATTTCGTCCCTGGTCTGGTACTCCATCTGCACCGCGATCATGGCGTTTCAGAACACCGCTGCAGGCGTCGACACGTGGCGCTTCATCGCCAGCATCGGAGTCGGACTGGAGCAAGTGACGATCGACACGTACCTGCCCGAGTTCGTTCCGCCGAAGGCCCGTGGGCGGGCTTTCGCGTTTTACCAGTTCGTCGAGTTTTGCATCGTGCCGGTGGTGGCGCTGCTGGGATGGCTGCTGGTGCCCAAGCGGCCGTTCGGACTCGAAGGCTGGCGCTGGGTGGCGCTGATCGGCGCGGTAGGCGCCATCATCGCGTGGGGGCTGCGGCGCGGATTGCCGGAAAGCCCGCGCTGGCTGGCCCTGCACGGACGCGAGAACGACGCCGAGCGGGTGACGACGGAACTCGAATCGCGCGTCGAACGTGACACGCGCGCTCCTCTGCCGCCGCCCGGTCCTCCGATCCCCGTGGGCGCCGGCTCCAGCACGTTTCGCGAGATTCTTCGGCCGCCTCATGGAAAACGCACACTAGTTCTGTCGGTCTTCAATCTGATGCAGACCATCGGATTCTACGGCTTCGGATCGTGGGTTCCAACGCTGCTGATCGCCAAGGGAATCAACATCACCACTAGCCTGGAATACTCGTTCATCATCGCCATCGCGAATCCCATCGGGCCTCTGCTCGGCATGCTGGTCGCGGATCGCATGGAACGTAAATGGCAGCTTTGTTGCGCGGGCCTTTGCATCGGGACATTCATCTATTTATTCGCGATCCAGGAGAGCGCCGCGATGGTGATTCTGTTCGGCATCCTGGTCACGCTTGCGAATAACTGGATGTCATTCTCGCTTCACAACTATCAAGGCGAATTATTTCCGACTCGCATTCGCGCCAGGGCCGTCGGGTTTGTCTATGGCTGGAGCCGTGTGAGCGCGGCTTTCGCCGGACTGCTGATCGGCTTCTTCTTGAAAGCCGGTGGCGCCCCAGCGGTAGCTTTGTTCATCGGCGGCGCGATGGCAATAATGATCGTGACCATCGGCGGTTTTGGGCCAAGAACGCGCCATCTGGCGCTGGAGGAGATTTCGCATTAATGCGATTGGGTGGAAAGACAGTAGTCGTGACTGCGGCCGCACAAGGGATCGGGCGCGCGACGGCGGAAGCGTTCGCGCGTGAGGGAGCGCAGGTGTGGGCCACGGATATCAACTTGGCGACGCTCGCCGAGCTGGGATCGATCGCTGGCAGGTTGTGGGAGAATAACCTTAGGCTGAGCGCACTTAATCGTGGTGACGAATCAACAACTCTATCTCGCCATTGGGGTCCCGATCATATTCAACGCCGCTTTGATTGGTTTGGTATTGGCGCTTATCAGTTCGAAGTTCGCAGCCGTGGACTCGAAGTTCGCAGCCGTGGACTCGAAGTTCAATGCGGTCTATGCCCGCCTGGACGCGATCGACAAGCGCTTCGACGATATGCGCGATCTTTGGCGCGCCGAGCTCCGTCGCGTGGAAGAAGTTTTGGACGCCTGCCTGAAGCATCTCGAATCCCGTTGAAATCGGCTTCCTGGCCCGACGCATTATATTGGAGTTATGCACCGTCGAGCCGCGCTGGCGCTCGCAGCGGCCTTGGTTCTGGTTACCTGGGCTGTCGCACAGCAGCTGGAAGATACCTTCTACATCCCGCTTGATGATCCCGCCATTCAGTATGGCGAGCGGCCTGTGGACGATCCAGTAGCACGTCTCCAACATCGTTTGGAAAGGGGCCAGGCGAAACTGGAAGTCGCCTCCAACGGCTGGGGATACTTGCCGTCGGTGCTCAAGCAACTCAATGTGAATCCCGATTCCCAGGCTCTGGTGTTTTCGAAAACCAGCACGCAGGTGGAGAACATCAATCCCCGAACGCCGCGCGCCCTCTACTTCAATGACGATGTCATGGTCGGGTTCGTGCGCAACAGCGACGTTCTGGAAGTCGCGTCGCTCGACCCGAAACAAGGCGTGCAGTTCTATGTGCTGGTGAAAGCCTCGGAACCCGCGTTCGCTCCGAGCCAGGGTTGCCTGCGGTGCCATCAGGGCGCGGTGACGCTCGGCGTTCCCGGACTGGTCATCAGTTCCGTGCACCCGGTTTCGCAAACACGGTCGGAGCACGGCAACGCCTTCATGACCGACCATCGCAGCCCTATCAGCGGGCGCTGGGGAGGATGGTACGTCACCGGCAACACCGGTTCGCAAACGCATTTGGGGAACAACACGAATCTGGTGGATCCCGTCCGCTCCGGCGGCCCGTCCACGGAGCCCACGCAGAATCTCACCAGCCTGTCACAGATGTTCGATACATCGAAATACATCGAGCCGACCAGCGACGTCGTCGCGCTGATGACACTGGAGCATCAGGTCCGTATGACCAACCTGATGATCCGCATCGGCTGGGACTCGCGCATGGGCATGGCGCAGGACAAACTTGATCCGGAGATTGAGGAGCTGCTTACGTACATGCTCTTCGCCGACGAAGCGCCGCTCAAGGCTCCAGTGAAGGGCGTCTCCACGTTCATGGAAACATTCCCACAGCGCGGCCCTCGCGATCCCCAAGGCCGCTCTCTGCGCGATTTCGATCTGAAGACGCGATTGTTCCAGTATCCGCTTTCTTACATGATTTACAGCGCCGCTTTCGATGGCATGCCGGATAAAGTTCGCGACCGTGTGTACCAGCGATTGTTCGAGATCCTCACGGGCAAGGACACCAGCAAGACGTTCGCTGGCTTGACGGCGGAAACTCGCAGCGCGATTCTCGAGATTCTTCGCGCTACCAAGCCGGGTCTTCCTGGTCTGCAGTAATGGCGCGGGCGCTCTGATATCGTAGATCCTTGCCTGGAAACACGATCGACGTTTCCGAAATCATTGAGCGGCAGAAGCTCAGCGGTTTTCTGATCGGGCTCGCCGTCATCTCCTGGATCATCACCTTTTTCGACGGTCTGGACGCCAATCTGGTCACCTTCGCGGCTCCCTACTTTCGTTCCGAGTACGGCCTCACCACGATTCAAACCGGCAACATCTTCGGCATGCACCAACTAGGCACGCTGATCGGCGGATTCCTGCTGGGCTATCTTGGCGATCGCATCGGACGGCGGCCCACGGTGATTCTGGCCACGGCCGCGTTCGGCGCGCTGACCATGTGTTTCTATTTCACCAGCAGCTACGGAACGCTGTTCTGGCTGCGGCTGATTGACGGGATTCCCCTCGGCGGTATGCTGCCGGTCGCATGGGCGCTGAATATTGAATACGCGCCCAAGCGGTATCGCGCCACCATCGTCACGGTGATCATGGTCGGTTACTCGCTAGGAACCGCGCTGGGTGGACCCTTCGCGAACTGGCTGATCCCGAAGCTCGGATGGAAATCGGTGTTCATCAGCGGAGGTCTTGCCGCGCTGGTCAGCGCCGTAATCCTCTTTGCAATACTGCCCGAATCTATTCGATTTCTGACGACAAAGGGCAAGCGCCCCGACCGGATTGTCGCCATGTTGCGCCGCGTTGCACCTGGTCAGACGTTTTCCTCCGATGCGAACTTCGTGGTGGGCGACGAAATCGGTCATAGCAAGGACTTCAAGCCTTCGCTGCTGTTCAAGGGTGAACTGCGCACCATCACGCCTCTGCTGTGGATCGCCTATATCGCCAGTTCCTTCGCCGTATTTTTCATCATCAACTGGACGCCGCTGGTGTTCGAAGCGCTGCATTATGCGCGGTCGCAGGCGGCTACCGCAGCGACTACGAATTCGATCATGGGCGCCATCGGCGGAATTCTGCTAATGCGCTTTACCGATGCCAAGGGCGCGATCGCGATCACCATCATGCCGGTGATGACGTTCGGACTGCTACTGATCGCCGCCTTCACGCCGATGAGCCAGGATGCATTTCTGGTTCTCAGCGCGACGATCGGTGGATTCCTGATCGGCGGGCACTTCGGGATGCACAGCATCTCCGGAATCTTTTACCCCACCTCGTATCGCGGAAACGGCGCGAGCTGGGCCACTTCGATCGCCAAGATCGGGTCGATCGGTGGGCCGATGGTGGGCGGCTGGGTACTCGCCACCAGCCTGCCGGTGAAACATATTTTTGCGCTCCTGGCGATCTTCCCTGCGATTTTCGCTATTTGTATTTACCTGGTAGGTAAGACGCACAGCCGAATGCTAGGCCGGGAAGCAATCGGAGCGACAGCGTCTATACCGGCTGCGGAGCGACTTCCAGACGTTCGCCCAGCGTAAGGTAGTTCAGCACCGCAGACGCGACGGCGCATCCTGCGATCACTATCGCCATAGGGACCGCTGGGTTCTCGAGCAGGCCCAGAAAGATGGTCGCGATGGCGGCGATCAGGAACTGGTTGGTTCCCAGCAGCGCCGACGCCGTGCCGGCGATATCTCCATGGCGCATCATCGCGATCGCCGAGCCGTTCGGGAACACGAACCCCTGCCCGGCGATATAGATGAAGATGCACGCGAAGACCGCGGCTAAGCCGCCCGTGTTCGTCAGCACAGCGGCCAGCAGCAGCAAGCCGGCGGCGAGCTGAACAAGATTCGCGTTCCGCAGCACCTTCCAAAGCGGCGTCTTGTGGGACATCCGCCCGTTGATCTGCGAGGCCGCGACCATGCCCGCCGCGGCGGCTCCAAACAGCCAGCCGAACTCCGCCGGGGGAACGTGATACAGGCTGATGTACACGAACGGAGCGCTGGTGATGTAGGCGAAGGTTCCCGCGGAGCTGAATCCGCAGACCACCGACGCACCCAGGAACGTTTTGTCCTTGATCAGCCGCGAATACGCCGAGACGATCGTGTCCACTCGCAAGGGGATGCGCGCACTTTGCGGCAATGATTCAGATAGCCGGAAGTGCATCCCCGCCAGACAGGCGATGCCGATCAGTGTCTGCGTGACGAACGCGGCTCTCCATCCGAACCAGATCAACAGGTAGCTGCCCAGCATCGGCGCAATCACCGGGGAAACGCCGACCACCAGGATCAGCATCGAAAAAATGCGGCGCAGTTGCGAGGGCGGGAACAGGTCCCGCACGATAGCGCGCGAAACTACCGATCCTCCGCACGCACCGATGGCCTGCAGCAGCCGGAAGAACGACATGATGCGGATCGACGGGGCGAATGCGCATGCCGCGGAAGAAACGATGAACAGCGCCAGGCTCCAGTACAGCGGCGGTTTTCGTCCAAATCGATCGGTGATGGGTCCGTAGAGGCTCTGGCCCAGCGCGAATCCCACCAGGAACGTGACCATGGTGTACTGCACGGCCGCGGCCGAAGTGTGGAACACCTGCTCCATCTGCGGCATCGCCGGCAGATACATGTCGATCGAAACCGGTGCGAAAGCCTGCAGCATGCCGAGCAGGAATAGCAGCTCTAGATGCCGGAATCGCGAGATCGGGGCGGTTTGTTGCGCGATCACAGGGAAGTGATCAGTTTAGCAGCCTGGCGTACGAGGAGTGGCGGCCTCGCGTGATATCCTTGGATCACTCCCCAGCGGTGTTTTATGCGCCCCGACAGTTATTCCACACCTAGCGGCATTGTTGTCGAACGCACCTTTTCGAAGATCGCGTTTGAAAAAGGCCTGCGCGGGTTGATGCACAAGCTCGATACCCAGCGCGGCATCTACCTTTCCTCGGGTTACGAATACCCCGAACGGTACTCGCGCTGGGATGTGGCATCGGTCGCGCCGCCGCTTGAAATCGTCGCCGCCGATCGCGATATCACCTTGACTCCGCTGAACGCTCGCGGCGAGGTCATCAATCGACTCCTGGAGCCGGTTCTGCGCCCGCATCCTCACTGGGAGTCCTTTGAGATGGTGAACGGGATCATCCATGGCCACCTCAAGCCGCTGCCCGAGCTGTTCCCGGAGGAAGAACGCAGCAAGCAACCGTCGGCCTTTTCCCTGCTGCGCGCGCTGATGGCCGAGTTTCACGGACCATTGGCGGGCCGGCTCGCGCTGGTTGGTGCATTTGGTTACGACCTGCTGTTCCGCTTCGACCCGATTCGTCTCAAGCATCCCCGTTCCGGCGTCAAGGATCTGCGTTTGTTCCTGTGCGATGACATCTATTTCATGGATCGCAAGAAGGAGCAGATTGAGCGCTACCGGTTCGACTTCACGCGTGGCGAGGATTCCACCCGAGGTCTGCCCCACGCCGCCCAGCGCGTGAAACAGAGCAAGAAGAAGCCCGCCCCTGGACCGATCGTCAGCGATCACACGCCCGCCGAGTACGCCGCGAAAGTCGAAACGGTTCGCGAAGGCATGCGTCTGGGCGATTACTACGAAGTGGTGCTTCGCCAGACATTCCGCACGCCTTACTCCGGCGGCGCCGCGGAATTGTTCCAGCGTATTCAGAAGGCCAGCCCCAGCCCCTACGAATTCTTGCTCCAGTTCGGCGACGAGCAGTTGATTGGGGCATCTCCTGAAATGTTCGTTCGCGTTGAGCAAAGAGAAGACGGCGCGCGGGTGGAGACTTGCCCTATTGCCGGCACGGCCCGCCGCACCGGAGATCCGCTGCGTGACGCGGATAACATTCGCGAGCTGCTTTCGTCGGCCAAAGAAGAATCCGAGCTCACGATGTGTACCGATGTCGACCGCAACGATAAATCGCGCGTCTGCAAACCGGGCACGGTAAAAGTGATTGCGCGGCGCCTGATCGAAAGCTACGCGGGACTGTTCCACACCGTGGATCACGTCGAGGGAATCCTGGCGGACGGCTTCGACTCGCTCGATGCTTTCCTCACGCACATGTGGGCCGTCACACTGATCGGCGCGCCTAAGAAGTGGGCCGCGCAGGCCATCGAAGACCTGGAGATCGACGCGCGCGGCTGGTACGGCGGCGCGGTGGGGCTGATCTCGCTCGACGGCGGCATCAACACCGGGATCACGATCCGCACGGTCCATCTGCGCGACGGTGTCGCGGCATATGGCGCGGGCGCGACCCTACTCTACGATTCCATCCCCGAAGAGGAAGATCGCGAGTGTCATTTGAAGGCCACCGGCTTCTTCCGGGTGCTCGATCCGCAATTCAAACCCGCGCCTGGTTACGCCCCAAAGAAGGAGCAGAGCCAGGGCGTTCGCATGCTGCTGGTGGATAACGAGGACTGCTTCATCCACACACTGGCGAATTACGCGCGCCAGACTGGAGCCGAAGTCATCACCTATCGCGCGGGTTTTCCGCTCGAGATGATCGAGAAACTGGCGCCGTCGCTGATCTTAGTCTCCCCCGGTCCCGGCCGCCCCGAGGATTTCGGTGTGCCCGCGCTGGTGAAGTATGCCGCCAAGCTCGAAATCCCGGTGTTCGGCGTGTGCCTGGGCTTGCAGGGCATGGTGGAGGCGTTCGGCGGCGAGCTGGGAGTGCTGGATTACCCTATGCATGGCAAGCCATCCACCGTACGCCATTACGGTAAGGGCGTTTTCGAGGGTCTGCCCGAAACATTTCGAGTGGGAAGGTACCACTCCCTCTTCGCCGTGAGGGATAGGCTGCCGAGCTGCCTGGAAGTGACCGCCGAGAGCGAAGACGGCGTGATCATGGGCGTCCGCCACCGCGAATTGCCCATGGAAGCCGTGCAATTTCATCCGGAATCGATCCTGACGCTGGAGGGCGATTGCGGCCTGCGGCTGATCGAAAACGTCGTCAAGACCCTAGGCCATGCCCGCGCCGGTGCAGGTACTCGGTAACAATTTTGTTGAGTACTATGTCCTCTGGGACTTGTCCAGTGGCGCGGTTTGCGGTCATACTGTAAATTCCTAATATGGATTTGCAAGACGTCCTATTCATCGTTTTGGTCGTGATGGTGGCGCTCGATCTCATTGGTAGGGATTCGGGCGGCGGACGTCGCGGCCGCGTTCCCGTCGTCTAGGCACGACGTATAAACGCGAGGTCGTGTAAACATAGAATTTCATGTTTCCACGTCACGGCTCCGCATGGCGGAGGTAATCGTCATTGGCGGAGGGCTGGCGGGTCTGGCATCCGCGGCAGCCTTAGCCGGCGCAGGGCACAGCGTTCGGGTTCTCGAATCACGGCGATTTCTGGGTGGCCGGGCTACGTCCTACGAAATCGGCATCGGTGAAAATGCCGAGACTATCGATAACTGCCAGCACATCCTGCTGCGCTGCTGCGTCAATCTTCTGGACTTCTATCGCCGTCTCGGGGTCGAAGACCAGATCAACTTCTATCGCGACTTCATCTTCATCGAGCCGGGAGGGCGGCGCAGCACGATGCGCTCGGGTCTGCTGCCCGCGCCGGCGCACTTCACCGAATCTTTCCTGACTCTCAAGTTCCTGAATTTTCCCGAAAAGCTGGCGGTGATGCGCGGGCTCAACGCCATCAAGAGCCAATACAAGACGCGCACGGACCTCGACCAGATCTCGATGCTCGACTGGTTGAAGGAACAGCGCCAGCCTCCGCGCGTGATCGAACGGTTCTGGCGACAAGTGATGGTGAGCGCTATTAGCGAGGAACTGGATGCCACCGCGGCTGCGCATGGATTCCAGGTGTTCCGGCTGGTTTTTTTGGCGCGCAAGAATTCTTATGAAATGGGGGTTCCAGCGGTTCCACTGGGGGATTTCTACGCGGTAGAAACGTGGAAGAACGTCGGACCGGTGGAATTCCAACTGCGCTCCCCAGTGGAACGGATCGTGATCGAGGATGGAGCGGTTCAATCCGTAATCGCGCGCGGCGAGGAGCTACGCGCGGATTACTACATATGCGCCCTTCCATTTGACCGCGTGCCGGAAGTAGCGCCGGGGCTGGACCTGGACGTTTCGGGGTTCGAATACTCGCCCATTACCGGAATCCACCTGTGGTTCGATCGGCCGGTGATCGACGTGCCGCAGGCGACATTGCTCGATCGCACCATTCAGTGGATCTTCAATAAACACGAAGGCCGCGCGGTTCAACTGGTGGTGAGTGCGTCGCGCAGCTTGCTCGAAATGCCACGCGCGGATGTCATCGCACTGGCGATTCGGGAACTGGAGGAGTTTCTTCCCGCGGCTCGCGGCGCGAAGCTGGAAAAGGCCCACGTGGTCAAAGAGGTCAAAGCTGTGCTCTCGGCCAAGCCTGGAATGGAATCGCGGCGGCCAGTGACAAGGACGAACGTTCGGAACCTCTTTCTGGCTGGAGACTGGACCCGTTCGGGATGGCCGGCGATCATGGAAGGCGCAGTGCGCAGCGGGTATCTCGCGGCGGAAGCCGTGGCGGAAGAGGTGGGCGCACCTCGGCGGTTTCTGCTGCCGGATATCACTTGAGAAAAAGGAGTGAGATAATAGGCGCGATGCGGAAACTGGTCCTTCTGCTTGCCCTGCTGTTGCCGCTCACACGGGTAAACGCGGACGATCTCACGCGGCTGCAAATCCACGTGACCAATGAACGCGGCAAGCCGATAGACCGGGCGTCGGTGATCGTGAAGTTCATCCAGGGCCGGTCGGCGAATGCTCTCGGGTTGAAAAAAAACCGGCTGTCTTGGGAGCTAAAGAGCTCGCAGGAAGGCATGGCTAAGATCCCCGGGATTCCCAAAGGCAAGATCCTGATCCAGATCAACGCCAAGAACTACCAGACGTTCGGCGATACGTTCGATATCGACGAAGACGAGCGAGTGGTGGATATCGTTCTCAAGGATCCCCAGTCGCAATACTCCGCCCACGACCATTAGGGATCCTTGCCGCGGCGCTTAAGCTAGAGCTTTTCCGTACAGCGCCAGCAAACGGCCCCACGCCTTCTCGGCCAGCGGCTCGTTGTAGACCGTAGAGTCCGGCGGGCACCAGCCGTGCATAGCCGCGTACACTTCGATCTCCGCAGGCAGCCCTGCTTTGGCGAACGTCTCCTTCATCACGGTCTTATCGGTGGGAGCAGGCGTGTCATCGCTCTCCGCGATCGCAATGAGGAACTGAGCCTTGCTCTTGGCGGCCTGCAAGTGCGGACTGTTGTCCCCTTTGGCCACTAGCCCGCCGCCATGGAAAGTGGCGACGGCTCCGACGCGATCCGGAACCGCAGCCGCGGTGCGAAACGCCATCGGCCCGCCCATGCAATACCCCTGTGTGCCCATCTTCCGATTCTTCGCAACCGACGATTGCTGATCCAGCCATCCGATGAAAGCCTTGGCATCCGTCATGTGCGTGGTCTCGTTAAGACCTTGCGCCAACGACCTTACTTCTCCGATTGGGGTTGTGGCACCCTTCGCAGCGGTCGGGGCTTTCATCTGGCGGTAGAACGGATTCACCACCAGAACCGAATAGCCCGATTCGGCGAGCCGTTTGCCCATCTGGCGGAACGCCGGCCGCAGTCCGAAGATGTCCGGCCACACCAGAACGCCTGGGGCCGTTCCGGTCGCGGGATGCACGAAGTAGCAGTCCGCGGTGCCATCCGGCGTTTTTATGGTGACTTCCGATTCGGTCACGGCAGCCGCGTTCGCGACTCTTGGCAGCATCATGGCGATGCCCGCACCCAACATGACGCCGAATTGCTTTCGTGTCACCAGACCACGAGCTTCGTACAACTCTAGGTCGTCTTTAGAATGATCCTGATCGCACATATTCGCTCCTTATCAGCGCCTGGTTCTTTGGTAGACCGCACGCGTACTGGATATTTTATATCTACTTAGTCTCCTGTGGGTGCGCCTCCTTGGGTTCGAGTCAACTAATGCGACGGTCCGTCAAACCAAGAAGCTTCCGGATTGCCGACCATATTCGGACGGAACCCAAATCCCACTCCTCCCTTAAAGAGGGAAAGGTAGTTACCGATTCCCCACCGGCTGGAACCGCCACAGCGTGGACCGGACGCTCTCACGGACCTCCGCGATCTGCCCGTCGGGCGTCCAGCTCAAGCCACGGGTGTGGCTCACCTGGTCCGTGGGAAGCCGCGTGATTCGGCCCGTGTTGGTGTCAAGAATTCCTGGAACCCAAAACCACGAATCGAGCGGAGCCAGGACCACCAACAAATGCCCATCCGCCCTGAGGACACCCCGACGAACGGGCGCCAGCGGTACGGAACCGTCGGTCGCGATCTCACGCTCTGCGCCGCCGTCCAATGTAAAGCGGAACAGGTGCACCTTGGCGCTCTCCACTGTGCTGATCACCAGGCTGCTGCCACTGGGGTCTGCGAACACACTGTCACCGGAGCGGATCAGACTGGGCTCGCCACCGGCGGACGGAACCGACCAAATCTTCCCACCCGCCGAAAAGTACAGCGTCTTGCCGTCCGGTGAAGAAGCGATCGACGAAATCTCTCCCTTGGCAGTCGGAATCTTGTTCTTCACTCGGCCTGTGGCCGTATCAGCGAGACCGATCGTTGTATGAGGCGATGGTCCTACCATGAATGCGATCTCGCTCGGTCCAGCCGCGCTCATGGGCTCGGACGTCTCCTCGGCGGTGGCCACCAGCGGAGCCGGGTTCTTGCCGTCCGCCAGGGCCATCAGCCGGTCCCGGCCCAGACCGCGCATCGTAACAATCTCCCGCCCGTCCGGGAGAGAGACAATCATGTCTCCCTCGACGTCGAAATGGCCGGCGATCGCCTCGACCCCCGTCGGCTTTGGCCCTGTTGTGTTGGGCGAAGATGGGGTTGCCGAATACCGGATCGCTTCCCCATGCCTGTCGGTCGCGCTGATGTACACTCTTCCGCCCGAATCGGTGTCAACAAACCAGATCGTATTGATGGTAGTGGTGAACAGCGTCCTGGGTGCGAACTTTCCTGTCAGGGGGCCCATCATGGGAATCGACACCACGCGACGCAGAGCGTCTTCGTGGAGGACAACGATAACCGATTTGCCGTCGGGAGCCACCGCAGCGGCATTGCCTTCCAACGTCAATCCAGGTGGCGTCAGTGGTCTCGACGCTCCGGTATTGACGTCCACCGCCAGCAGCCGGTCCGGTTCCTTCTCTTGCCCTAGAGGCGTTCCGACTACCACGGCCTCCCGTCCATCCGGAGTCGCCCGGACGTGCACTCCCGGGCCGCCCACGCTGGCGCGGGTGACCACAGGCAGATCCTGGAGCCGTCCCGTCTCCGGCCAATACCGGAACAATTGCAGATTGCGCTGGGAATTCAGCCTGTAGAGCAGCAGGGTGCCGTCGGGCAGGACCTCGGGGGTCATGGCGTTTTCCAGCACCAGCTTCTCTTCTCCGCCGAGCACCGGAACGCTATAAATCCCTCGCGGCACGTCCACAGTCCGGTCGTAATAGAGCGACGCGCCGTCCCGCGACCAGGCGATTTCGTCCACAAACCCGAGTTCGCGGTTGTGCGTGAGGATCGACCAATTCCCCGATTCGGGCGTCATAACCGCAACCTGGGTTAGGCCCCGCTCGATCGCCTGAAACGCGAGCAAGCGCCCGTCCGGGGAAGGCCGCGGATCCAGCGCGATTTCGGGTCCGGCCAAAATCGATCCCGACCACGTTTCCGCCTCAGGCGCCCGTGACCACAGGATCCACCCCAACGCTGCGACGGCGAGCGCGCACGCCGCGGTCAGAATCCAGGGCAGGGAGGAAGCGCGGCGCAGGTCACCGGCCGGCGAGTCCTCCGCCACCAACGAGATCGCATCGCCAATATCCCGAAGCCGCCGAGCTGGGTCCTTCACCAGACACCGTCGCAGCATCCTTTGCGCCTGTGCCGGAACACGATCCCAATCCGGCTCATCTTTCAGAACGCTCGACACGATTTCGGTAAACGTCGCGCCTTGAAACGGACGACGACCCGTCAGTAACTCGTACAGCACCGCGCCAAACGCCCAGATGTCCGTGCGCTTATCGACGTACAATCCTTGCGCCTGCTCCGGACTCATGTACGCCGCGGTCCCCATCACCATCCCCGCCTGCGTCATCCCCAGAGTCTCCGTAGGGGACATCGACCAGTCTTCGGCACCCGGCGACGGCTCAGGCAATGCCTTGGCCAACCCGAAATCCAGCAGCTTGACCATGCCGTCCGCCCGCAGCATGATGTTGCCCGGCTTAAGGTCCCTATGCACGATTCCCCGATCGTGCGCTGCTTGCAGAGCATCCGCAATCTGCGCCGCGCACTTCAGCACGGCTTCCAGCGGCATGGGCCCCTTTAGATTCCGGCCCTCCACCAATTCCGTCACCAGGAAGAGGACGCCGTTCTCCTCGCCCACATCGTAAATCGCCACGATGTTGGGATGATTCAGCGCCGCTACCGCGCGAGCTTCGTGCTCGAACCGCTGCCGTCTTTCCGGATCGCGGGCAACTTCCGCCGGCAAAACCTTCAGCGCCACCTCGCGCTTCAGGCGTGTATCGCGGGCCCTGTACACTTCCCCCATGCCACCCGCGCCAAGTGGCGCAAGGATTTCGTAAGGGCCGAGTTTTTCGCCGGCAGACAGCGGCATGTGCGTGATTTACCAAGTGTACTCGGTCAGGAAACGGATAAGTCACGTGTTACGCGCCTACCGGAGCTATCTGGCGTTCACTCGCTGTCCGGATTTCGGGCCCCAGGAAGTGCAATCATTATGGTCGGTTTCCCGAAAACCTGCGCAACCCTGGAAATCCCAATCTTCAAACAATTCTCCACCTAATCCTCTCAACGACATGGGCGTTTCATATCTCTATCAACTGCCCATCTAGACGCTAAACCTTGAATTGGAACCTGCTCCACGACCTCGCTGAGAATCGTTGGGTTCGTTTTGTCGCTGACGTTTTTCGTGCCGCACCAAAGCGGGCATGTTAGGATTTTGAGTTTATGTCACAACCTGGGTTTGATCTTCGCGCCGCCGCTCATCAGGAAATGATCGCCGAGGGGTTTCAGCCGGATTTTTCCCCTCAGGTTGACCAGCAAGTGAAAGCGCTGGCGGCGCAAAAAGGGCCAGCCAGCGATAACGGTGTGCGGGACCTGCGGTCTTTACTGTGGTCGTCCATCGATAACGATAGTTCTCGCGATCTGGACCAGGCCGAAGTAGCCGAGCGCGTGAGTGGCGGGATTCGCGTTCTGGTCGCCATCGCCGACGTCGATATCGACGTGCCCATCGATTCTCCCATCGACAAGCATGCTGCGTATGAGACAACATCGGTGTACACAGGCGTCCAAACCTTTCCCATGCTGCCGGAGGAACTTTCGACCGGCCTGACGTCGTTGAACGAAAATGTGGACCGGCTCGGGGTGGTAGTGGAGATGGTGGTGGCCGCGGATGGATCGATCTCGGCCCCTGGCGTCTATCGTGCGTTGGTGCGCAATCATGCGCAGTTGACGTACAACGGAGTTGGCGAGTGGCTGGAGGGGACCGCCGCTCCGCCACCGAAAGTTGCCGCTTCTTCCGACCTCGCGGCGCAATTGAAGCTTCAAGACGAAGCCGCCCAGATCCTTGGAGAGGCGCGCCAGAAGATGGGCGCGTTGAACCTCGATCGCGTGGAGGCCGAGCCGGTGCTTTCCGACGCCGGTGAGGTGCAGGCTATTAACACGCGGAAAAAGAATCGCGCTAGTGACCTGATCGAAAACTTCATGGTCGCCGCCAACGGCGTGATGGCTCGCACGCTCCAGAACGCGAAGGTGAGCTCCATCCGGCGCGTTGTCAAGACGCCCGAGCGGTGGCCGCGTATTGTCGAACTGGCCGCGCAGCACGGCGGGAAACTGCCCGCGGAGCCCGATTCCGGAGCGTTGAACGAGTTCCTGCAAGAGCGCAAGGCGGCCGATCCGGATCACTACGCCGACGTTTCTCTGGCGGTGATCAAACTGATGGGGCCGGGCGAGTATGTACTCTCGCGGAGCGGCGAGGAAGCGCCGGGACACTTCGCGTTAGCCGCGCACGATTACACGCATTCGACCGCACCCAATCGTCGCTTTGCCGACACCGTTACGCAGAGGCTGATCAAGTCGGTTCTCGGTAAGCAGCCGTGTCCGTATTCGGATTCCCAGCTGGATGCGATCGCCAAACACTGCACGCTTCAGGAGGATGCAGCGCGCAAGGTGGAGCGAGCGATGGGCAAGCGGATCGCGGCGATGGCGCTGCGAAATCGAATCGGAGAAACATTCAGCGCGATCGTGACCGGCGCGGGTCCAAAGGGCGTGTTCGTGCGCGTGTTGGCGCCTCCGGTGGAGGGAATGCTGGTACGCGGACAGCAGGGCGCCGATGTGGGCGACCGGCTGCAAGTGAAACTGGTCGGCGCCGATCCGCGCCGCGGATTTATTGACTTCGTGAAGGTTTAACCCACTGTCGCGATGCAGTCGATTTCGACGCGCACATCGCGCGGAAGACGGGCAGCTTCGACGGTCGCGCGGGCGGGCGGGTTTTCAGGAAAGTATCGCGCGTAAATTTCGTTCATCTTCGCGAACTCGCCCATGTCCTTGAGGTATACGGTGGTCTTGACGACCTTACTCAGCGAAGCCCCGCAGCTTTCGAGCACGGCCTTGAGATTCTCAAGTACGCGCCCGGTCTGCGCGGCGATGTCGCCGTCGATGATTTTGCCGCTGGCGGGATCGAGCGGGATCTGGCCGCTCAAGAAGGCGAAGCCGTTGGAGACGACCGCTTGGGAGTAGGCGCCCAGCGCGGCCGGAGCATTCGGAGTAGAGATGATTTTCATAGCTTGATGGTCCCGATAAGTTTGTTCACGTGTTCGATCCCTTCCTGTTGCAGGAACTCATCCAGTTCGCGGGCGATACGCACGGGAGCCGACGGATCCCAAAAATTGGCCGTCCCGACTTCGACGGCAGACGCGCCGGCGATGAGAAACTCGGCCGCATCCAGGCCGTTCGAGATCCCGCCTAACCCAACCACGGGTATCTTGACGGAACGCGCGGCTTCGTAAACCATGCGCACGGCGATGGGTTTGATCGCGGGGCCCGACAAGCCGCCGAATCCGGCACCCAGGCGGGGCTTTCGCGTCTTGGGATCGATAGCCAGCGCGACGAACGTGTTGACCAGCGAGAGAGCGTCGGCGCCAGACTCCTCGGCGGCTTTCGCCAGGGGTTCGATTCGCGCGACGTTGGGAGAGAGTTTCACGATCAGCGGCCGCCGCGCGATCTTGCGCACCGCGCCGACCACTTCGGCGAGCAAGGCCGGGTCGCTCGAAAAGAAGATTCCTCCGTGCTTGGTATTGGGACACGACACGTTGATCTCATAAGCGGCGACACCCTCGGCATCTTCGAGCACGCGGACGACCTCGAGATAGTCTTCGACGGCGTAGCCGAACACATTGGCAAAGATCGCGGTGCCGGCGCCGCGCAGTTGCGGCAACTTCTCCGCGACGAACGCCCGAACTCCGATGTTCTGCAGGCCGATGGAATTGATCATGCCGGCCTCGGTCTCCCAGACACGAGGAGGCGGGTTGCCGTCCATAGGCTCGCGCGAAAGACCCTTGACCACGATGCCGCCGAGAGCGGACAGGTCCACTAAATCCCTCATCTCGACACCGTAGGCGTAAGTGCCGGAGGCTGCCAATACAGGGGTCTTCAGAGGAATGCCGCATAGCGAAGTAGCCAGGCGGGAAGGCATTTTGTTCCAGAGTAGCAGCCGGTCTGGGCTATTGCCAAAAAGCGAGGGTACTAAGGTGTTCGACCGATGGCCGGGTTGGGTCGAAGGGCAGAACAATAGAGTGTGGGAAAGCCTCGGATAGGCAAGCTAGGCTCGCTATCGTCGAAGTACTCGGCGTTTACGTCGATCCTGCTGCTTTGGGTGGTGGCGACCAGCCTGTGGTGGGACATCCACCTCCACACGTTCGACTGGACCAAGGGTCTGGTCTTGTGCGGAGTCGTGCTGGGCGTGGCGGCAGCCATCTCGCGATTCACGAATCGTCTGCTGGCGCGTCCGTTGACGCTGCTCGAAGCCGGCATCACTTCGGTGCGGGAAGGGCGGCTCGAGCCCATCCGCGTGAGCCGGACCGGCGACGAGATCGAGTACCTGGGCGAAAGCTTCAACCGGATGATCACGGCGCTGGCGGCTTCCCAGGAGGAAATCCGGCAGTATCAGGAATTGCTCGAAGAGCGCATCCGGCAGCGCACACAAGAACTCGAAAAAGCCATGCACGGCGCGCTGGCGGCCAGCCAGGCGAAGAGCGAGTTTCTGGCCAATATCTCCCACGAACTGCGGACGCCGATGAACGGCCTGCTGGGCATGCTGGATCTGGTTCTCGACAGCCCGGTGGGCGGCGAGCAGCGGGAGCAGGTTGAGATCGCGCAACGCTGCGCCTATTCGCTACTGGATCTGCTGAACGATATTCTCGATCTCTCCAAAATCGAGGCGGGCCGCATGATTCTGGAAAAGGTGCCCTTCGACCTGCGATCGGTCGCCGAGGATTGTGTGCGCGCGCAAGGGGCCAAGGCGCAGCAGAAGGGGATTGACCTTCGTTTCGAATACGCCGGCGATGTGACCAACGTGACTGGAGATCCGCTGCGGCTGCGTCAGATCGTAATGAACCTGCTATCGAATGCCATCAAGTTCACCGAGAAGGGCCGGGTCAGCGTGCGCCAAGCCGTTTCAGCGGGCGCGGACGGAAAGCTTACGATGGTGCTCGATGTTGCCGATACAGGAGCAGGCATTCCGGCTGAGAAGGTTCCGCTGATTTTCGAAAAATTCACGCAGGCCGATTCCAGCATCAGCCGAAAGTACGGCGGAACTGGGCTCGGCCTGGCGATTACGAAGAGGCTGGTGGAATTGCAGGGAGGGCAGATCCGCGTGGAAAGCCGGGTAGGGCGAGGGAGTACGTTTACTGTGGAAATACCTTTTGAGACAGCGCCGGCAGCGGAGCCCACGGTCGAGCCGCGGCTGGAGCAACGAACGGCAGTGGCGGCCGCGAAACAAGCCAGGCTGCTGCTGGTGGAAGACAACGCCGTGAACCAGCGCGTGGTCCTGGCGATGCTGCGCAAGAAGAATTATGCGATCGACGTAGCCAACAACGGACAGGAAGCGTTGGACAAACTGGAGCGCGCCACCGAAACGTACAACCTGATTTTGATGGACGTCCAGATGCCCATACTGGATGGGCTCGAAACTACGAAGGCGATCCGCCGCAACAACAACTGGGATAATCTCCCGATCATCGCCATGACCGCCCACGCCATGATCGGGGATCGCGAGCGCTGCCTGCAAGCCGGCATGAACGCCTACATCTCCAAACCAGTGCAGCAAGCGGGTTTGATCGCCGTGATCGAACAGTATCTGGCATCCGGAACCGGCCAGTTTGCCGTACCGAAGGCCAGCGGCGTGGAACGGATTCTGACGGACAAGCTGATGCAGCAAGACCGGGCCCTGGTGAGCGAAATGCTGCGCCTGTTCATGGAAGTGGCCCCGGAGCGGTTGGAAAAGCTCGAAACAGCCGCGGCGCGCGGCGATGCCCAGACGCTCTCGGAGGAAGCCAAACGCATCGGAGCGGCGGCCGAGCACCTTGCGTCCACCAGCCTGGGCCAATTGGCGCGGAGCATCGGAGACGCGGCTGCGCAAGGCGACTTCGGCGCCGTCAAAGCGGATGTCGAGGCTCTGCGGCGGGAGATCCAGTCGCTGGAAGCGCTGACGACCTGATCCATTCCCAGGTCTGACGAACGTCGTCCTCGGTCGTGGCAACGTTTCCGATCGCGAGACGGAGTACGAATTTCCCGTGCAGCGTGGTTCCGGACAAGAACGCGCGTCCACTGGAGTTGATGCGTTCGAGCAGGTCACGGTTGTCCTGATCCGAACCCCGGTAGCGAAAACACACCAGCGAGAATAGAACCGGTGCGGCGACTTCGAATCGAGAATCAGCGGAGATGCGCTGCGCGAGATCTTGCGCCATCTTCATGTGGCCGCGCAGAATCCGGGTGATTCCTTCGCGGCCGAAATATCGCAGTACAAACCACAATTTGAGCGATCGGAAACGCCGGCCCAGAGCCAGGCTGTAATCGGCGAGATTGACGGCGCGGTCTTGTTCGGCCGCCTGAAGGTAGGGAGGCACTTCTTCGAGCGACAACATGCGCCGCATCACGTCCTTCCTACGGGTAAAGAGAACACTCAGGTCGACGGGGGTGAAGAGCCACTTGTGAGGATTGACCACCAGCGAATCGGCCTGCGCTGCTCCGTCGAGAATGTGGCGGTGTTCTTCGAGTAATGCAGCGGAACCTGCGTAGGCCGCATCGACGTGGAACCAGAGATTGTAGCGCCTCGCGATTGCACCGATGTCTTCAATGGGATCGATGCTAGTGGTTGAGGTAGTGCCCGCAGTCGCCACCACGCAGAATGGTTTCTTGCCCGCGGCGAGATCGGCTTCGATCATCGCGTCGAGTGCATCCGGGCGCATGCGGAATTCGTCGTCAGAAGGAACGTGGCGGATGTTTTCGAGGCCGATGCCGGCGGCCAGCGCGCCGCGGTCAATAGAGGAATGCGCGTGCTCGGAGGCATAGAGGATCAGCGGCGGATGTTCGCCGGTAAGGCGAACCTCAGGTGACGCGAGCTCGCGCGCCGCCAGGATCGCGTGCAGACTGCCGGTGGAGGCGGTGTCGTGAATGATGCCGAAGAAATCGTCAGGAAGTCCGAGCCACTGGCGAAGCCAGCCGAGGGTGACTTGTTCCAATTCGGTGGCGGCAGGCGACGTCTTCCACAGCATGTGATTGACGTTCAGAGCAGCCGCCAGCATTTCGCCCAGGATGCCTGGCCCGGAGGCCGAGATCGAGAAGTAGCCGAAAAAGCGCGGGTGGTTCCAGTGCGTAATGCCGGGGACGATCAGGTTTTGGAAATCCGCAAAGATTGCATCCATGGACTCGCCGTGCTCGGGACCGACTTTCGGCAGGCGATCCACCAATGCTCCGGGCTGAACATCGGGCAGAACGGGAAGATCGCGGATGCCACGAAGATAGTCGGCGATCCAATCTACAACTTGGTGGCCCGCCGCGCGGAATTCGTCGGGAGACATTGAAGGTGGCCGCTCCATGACTAATCTCTTTGGCTCAGGGCTGTCGCGGTTCAGAATACGCGACGCGTGAGGCGCTCGACGGTGAACTTGGCGGTGTCGGCGACCGCCATCACGGTCATGACGCCGGCTTGAACGGGATCGGTCACTACCAGATCGGCGGCATCGGGAACACTCCCGGCCATGTTGAGACTCACGACCAGAAGACCCTGCGCGCGAACTTCGCGGACTGCGATTTCGATTTCGCCGCCCATGAGCGACCCGGCCAGCACCAATGCTTTGACACGAGGCAGGCGTCCGGCTGCCCGTACTGCATCGGCCAGCGGCTGCTCGCCGACCAGCGGGATCGTGTCCACGGAGATGTGTTCGCCGCGGATGTTGTGGCGATCGGCTTCCGCGATCGCGCCCAGCGCAACCTGCCCTACCTGCGCGCCGCCACCGACGATGATGATGCGCTTGCCGAAGATCTTCTCCATGGTCTGAACCAGCGTGGCGCGATGCACCACAGGCAGGGCTTGCAGACCTTGCACAAGCTTTTGCGGGTCGCCGGGGAGGTCGATCTCGAAGTAGGTGACCGTTTCCGGTGATTTCTCCTCGACGATTTCGATGGTCAGGATATTACCGTGCTCGTGCGCGATGACGCCGGTCAACTGGTGCAGCACGCCTGGGCCGGGGCCGGCGCCGACTTCCACTCCGATTCGCTGGGACACTCTTAATCCACCTCGTACTTCTTCAAGATATCCGACCAGCGGCCCTGAGCCTGGAGGAGCAGCTCCGCGACTTCTCGAATGGCGCCCTGGCCGCCTGCTGCCGTGGTGATGTAATGCGCGGCGCGTTTGACCTCCGGCCGTGCGTTGGCTGTGGCGATGGCCAGGCCCACGCGGCGCATGACGACGACGTCAGTGAGATCGTCGCCGGCGTAGGCCGTCTCTTCCGGCGTGATGCCGCTCTTGGAGAGGATTTCCTGGAGGATCGGGACTTTCTCGATGTGGCCTTGATAGACGTAGGTCATCTTCACTTGGCGGGCGCGCTCGACGGTAGCGGGCGAAAGGCGTCCGCTGATGACGCCGGTCGCGATGCCGTTCCAGGAGAGCCACTGCAAGGCGATGCCGTCTTGCGAATCGAAAGCTTTGGTCTCGAACATGGTCCCGTCGGGTGCAGGGACGTTGATTAACCGGCCGTCGGTGAGAACGCCGTCGACATCCATGAGCAGGAGTTTGATGCGCGCCGCGCGCAGCCGCACTTCGTCTTGGACGAGGTCATCCTGGGTTGTATGGGGTGTAGAGGCGTTCATAGAGTTGGTTTTGTTGGGCAAGAAGTTCCTGATAGGCGGCTTGGTATTCGGCACGGGGCGTGAACACCGCGCCCGTCGAAGCCGGTAGCGCTTCGACTCCGTCGATAATGCCGATGCGTTCCAAGGCCCATAGCGCCGCGCCGCGGCAGGACGCTTCGTTTTCGGTGCAGATGGTGATGGGGCGGCCGAGCGCGTCAGCCATCATCTGGGTCCAGGCAGGCGAATGGAGCAGAGCCCCACCGGATGCGATCACTTCCGCGGGGGGTCCCCAGGATCCGGCGAGCAGAGAGTAAATTTCGCGAAAGCGCAGCGCGATCGATTCGAGCGCCGCGTGCGCAATGTCGAAGGCGTCCGTGGAAGCCGAGAGGCCGGTGATAGAAGCTCGCAGATCGGCTCGCCAATAGGGCGTGCGTTCGCCCGAGAAGAAAGGCAGCATCTTCAGGCCATGGGTTCCTGGGCCGGCGGATTCCAGTCGAGCCTCGATGTCTTTCGGAAGCGCCAGATTGCGCTTGATCCAGGCGTAGACTTCGCCGCCATTGGAGAGCGCACCGCCGGTGACGAATCGCGACTGGTCGACGCGATAACGCCAGAGGCCGGGAGATGCCTTGGCTTGCGGTGCTTTCTCTTGTGAGGCGTGGGAAACGATCCGCATGGCTCCGGTGGTGCCCACCATGAGAGCCGCGCGATCCGTCGAGGCGCAGCCGCTGCCGAGGTTATTGCAGGCTCCATCGCCCAGGGTGGGAAACCAGCGAGCCTTCGCGAAGGCCGGCCACAAGTCGCGATATTCGGGCAGCAGCAGATCTTCGGGCTGGTCGAGCGCTGCGGGGTCAGCAAGCTGCTCGCGGCGAATGGGAAGAGCGGCTAGGGTTTCGGGGTCGTAATCCGCCTTGTTCTGATCCCAGATTCCGGTGGCGGAGACCATGGAAGTCGATGCTCGGGGGCTTCCGAGCAGTTTCAGGTACAGATATTCGGGGAAGCTGAGAAAGTGGCGCGTGGCGCGAAATTCATGGGGGCGATTGGCCGCCAGCCACAGCAGCTTCGCGGGCCAGTAGCTGGAGTGAGGCACGCAACCCGTGCGCGTGTGAGTATCCGGCACTTTGGAGACCTGATCTCCGCTGCGCGTATCGAGAAGATGCAGGATTGGGAGCGTGGGTTTGCCCTTTGCGTCGACGCCGCAAAAGCTGTGCCAGAATGCGCAGCCGGCCACAGCGGCGACGTGGAATCCGGCGGCTTCGACCTGACGGTGGAGCTCGTCGAGACAGTCGATGGTCAGCTCGGCAAGGGCATCGGGATCGACTTCCGCGCCGCCATCGGCAGTGGTGCGAATGCGGTAGGCGAGCTGCGCGCCGTAGCCTTCCATCTGGCGCGCGCCGGAGTCGAACAGCAGAGCTCGCACGGAAGAACTGCCTATGTCGATACTTACGATAAAGGGATCCGCGCTCACGGTGAGTTTCCGTTATAGCATGGGTGCATGAGACGCATGGGCGCGTTTTTTGTAATGGCAGCGATTTCGATTCTGCCGTCGGCAGCGCAATCGAAGGCAACACCACCCAAGCCCACGCCGAGGATGCCGGACGGCAAACCGGATCTCTCGGGATTCTGGCAAGGGCCGCTGCTGCGGAATATGTTCGAGAGCGTGGGTGGTCCTCCGTTCACGCCGGCGGGCGAGGCTGCGTATCACTACAACATGACGCAGTCGATCAATCCCGAAGGACTCTGCCTGTTCGCGGGGATTCCGCGGGCCAGCATCAGCGGCGTTCCGTTTGAGATCCTGCAAAACTCGAACCGCTTGGCGTTTCTGTACGAGTTGATGACCGCGTGGCGCTCGATCCCGATTGATGGGCGGAAGCAGCCGCCGATGAAGGACATCGAGGAGTCGTTTTTCGGGCACGGCGTCGGCCGCTGGGAAGGCGACACGCTAGTGATCGACTCGATCGGTTTCAAGGACAAGCTGAGCTGGGTGGACGATGACGCGCATCCGCATAGCGATGCGATGCACGTGGTGGAACGCTGGTCGCGTCCCGATTGGGATCACTTGAAGCACTACCTATGGGTGGAGGATCCCAAGTTCTACACCAAACCGTGGACCTACAGCCGGGTGTTCACCCACATGGCTCCGGGCAAGCAGCCCATGGAGTACGCCTGCACCGAGAACAACAAGGATCTGGTGCACGGGCTGGGGTTCGGCCCGCAGAACCCTGAACTGGACGGACGGAACTAGACCAGCGGGACTAAAGTCCCGCGCGGGCTGAAGCCCGCCCTCCGCCGCGACATAATGGGAGCGTGCTGGAGCGCGTAGCCGCGACCATTTCCCGTTACAACATGCTGGCGCCGGGCGCGCGCGTGATCGTCGCGGTGTCGGGTGGGCCCGACTCGGTCTGCCTTTTGCACGTCCTCCGCGAGCTAAAGATCCGCGTGGTGGGAATCGCGCACGTCAATCATAAGCTTCGGGGCGAGGCTTCCGAAGACGACCAGCGGTTCGTGGCGGACTTGGCTCGCGAAATGGACTTGGAGTTGTATTCCACGGCCGCAGCCTGCGAACGCGGCAATCTGGAGCAGACGGCGCGCCGGGTTCGGCGTACCTTCTTTCACGATGTGATCCGGCAGGGCCGGGCGGAGAGGATTGCCCTTGGCCACACGCGTGACGATCAGGCGGAGACGGTGCTGTTCCGGATGCTGCGCGGTTCGGGGCTGGCCGGACTCGCGGGGATTCTGCCGGTGACAGCCGAAGGGCTGATCCGGCCGCTCCTGGGCGTCACCCGCGGCGAGGTGGAGACTTTCCTGTGCGAACGCGGCATCCCCTGGCGCGAAGATGCGAGCAATCGGGAGCCTAGGTTCGCCCGCAATCGTATTCGCCATGAGCTGCTGCCGCGCCTGAGGCAGTACTGGAATCCGGGGCTGCCCGAGGCCCTGGCCCACTTGGCGGATCTGGCTTACGAAGAAGAGCGCTGGTGGGCGGGAGAGATCGCCAGGCTGGCCGACCAGATGTTGGTACGTTCGCCCGGTGCGGTGGAGGTCGCCACAGGCAACCTCGCCCAGTTGTCTCGCGCGGTGGCCCGCCGGCTGATCCGGCACGCGATCCGGCAGGTCAAAGGGAACCTTCATGGCATCCAATTTGGCCATATCGAGAATGTTCTAGGACTGCCCGAATCCGGAGGGAAGGCGGAACTGCCTGGGATCCATGCGATCCGGTCCTTTGACTGGCTCCGTATGGCAGTACCAGAACAAACTCATCCGGATCCTTCGGGGGGCGAAGTGACGGTTCCCGGCCGGTACCTGGCTCCCGACGGCAATTCCATGATTTGTTTGGAGGTTATCCGCCGGGCGCAGGGGGCGAACGCCTGTGCTACGCTGAAGTCGGATCTGTATTTCCGGAGGGTTCCGGAGAGGTTGGTACTTCGTGGTTGGAAGCCGGGGGACCGTTATTGTCCAGTTGGACACGCCCATGATCGGAAACTCAAAGAATTATTCCAGCGGCAGCGCATACCCTCTTGGCGCCGTCGGTTCTGGCCGATTCTTTGTTGTGGGGACAAGATCCTGTGGGCGCGGGACTTCGGTCCGGCAGCGGAGCACGGGCAGGATTCGGGCCGCGGGGTGCAATTCCGGCTGCGCGTCACTGAGGTCCAGCGGAAGCTTTAGATTGAAGCATGAATCTTTTGGCGTATGCCCAACGTCTTTAACCTTGAGGGACTGTAGTCGAGGAAGTCGAGATACTCATGAATTCTAATGTCAGAAATGCTGTGCTGTGGCTGATCGTCCTGTGCCTGGTGGTACTGGTCTGGGCGGTATTCCGCCACCCGGCGAACGCCGGCAAGACGCCGCAGTTCTCCGATCTTTATCGTGACGTGCAGGACGGCAAGGTGGAACAAGCTACATTCAACTCCACAACCGGCGACGTCTCGGGGAAGTACAAGAATGGCGAACAGTTCCACTCCACTGTTCCGCCCGCCTTCACCGATTTCCAGAAGCTGATGCTGGACAAGAACGTCACCGTCACGGTGGTGCAGGATAACGGCAGCAACTGGGTCAACTTGCTGGGCACGTTCCTTCCATTCGCGCTGGTGATCGGGTTCTGGGTGTTCATGCTGCGCCAGATGCAGAGCGGAGGCAACAAAGCACTGAGCTTCGGGAAGAGCCGCGCCCGGCTACATTCGTCGCAGCAGAAGAAGGTCACGTTTAAGGACGTGGCGGGCGTGGAAGAAGCCAAGGAAGAGTTGCAGGAGATCATCGAATTCCTGCGCGAGCCGCAGAAATTCCAAAAACTGGGCGGCCGCATCCCCAAGGGCGTCCTGCTGATCGGATCGCCTGGCACGGGCAAGACGCTACTGGCGCGCGCTATCGCGGGTGAGGCAAATGTTCCGTTCTTCTCGATCTCCGGTTCTGACTTCGTGGAAATGTTCGTGGGCGTCGGCGCCAGCCGCGTGCGCGACCTGTTCGAGCAAGGCAAGAAGAACGCGCCCTGTATCATCTTCATCGACGAAATCGACGCCGTGGGCCGCCATCGTGGAGCGGGCTTGGGCGGCGGTCACGATGAGCGCGAGCAAACCCTCAACCAGCTGCTGGTGGAGATGGACGGATTTGAATCGAACGAAGGCGTGATCCTGGTGGCGGCCACCAACCGGCCGGACGTGCTGGATCCCGCACTGCTGCGGCCGGGCCGTTTCGACCGGCGCGTGGTGGTGGGGCGTCCCGACGTGAAGGGTCGCGAGCAAATCCTGAAGGTGCACACGAAGAAGGTACCGCTGGCTGACGACGTGGATCTCACGGTGGTCGCGCGCGGGACACCGGGTTTCGCGGGCGCCGACCTGGCCAACCTGGTGAACGAAGCTGCTCTTGTGGCGGCTCGCCAGAATCGCAAAGTAGTCACGCAGTTCGATTTCGAGCTGGCCAAGGACAAAGTGATGATGGGCGTGGAGCGCAAGAGCCTTATCATCAGCGACGAAGAGAAGAAGAACACGGCTTATCATGAGGCCGGGCATGCGCTGGTAGCGGCGCTCACGCCGTTCGCCGATCCGCTGCATAAGGTCACGATCATCCCTCGCGGGATGGCGTTGGGCCTCACCATGCAGCTGCCGCTGGACGACAAGCACTCCTATCATAAGGAGTATCTGGGCGCTCAGCTCGCGATCCTGATGGGCGGCCGTATCGCCGAAGAAGTCTTCATGCACCACATCACCACGGGTGCGGGCAACGACATTGAACGGGCCACCGACATGGCGCGCAAGATGGTCTGCGAGTGGGGCATGAGCGAACTGGGTCCGCTCAGCTTCGGCAAACGCGAAGAGCAGATCTTCCTGGGCCGCGAGATTGCGCAACATCGCGATTACAGCGAGGCGACGGCGATCCGGATCGACGAGCAGGTCAAGAAACTGGTGCAGGACGGCTATGACCGGGCGCGTGCGGTTATCGAAGAGAAATCGGACGCTCTGGAGCGGATCGCTCTGGCGCTGCTCGAACGTGAAGTACTGGATGGAGCGGAAGTGCACCAGCTGATCGCCGGAGAAACGCTTCGTCCTTTCGAAGCACAGCGTTCGGTTCCACCGGATGACGGACCTTCGCAGCAAATCCTGAAGCCCGAACCGGGGCGCAGGATTCCGGGGATCTTCCCTGAGGGTGGTCCGCAGCCGGCATAATGCACGACGACAGGCTGAGCCTGGGAAAGAAAAACGGGACAGGCAGCTCTGTCCACTCCCACGCTGGCAGGCGAAGTCAGGAGTTTACCGAAGGGGACAGAGTAGCCTGTCCCCTTTTTCAACAAGCTCTGAAGCCTGTCCCACCTTTTTCGGTCTATTTGTTCGACGTGGACGGGACCCTCATGGACTCCGCGCCCGATATCTGCGCGGCGCAGCTGGCAGTGCTGGCTGCGAATGGCCGCGACGATGTTTCCGAAGAATTCCTGCGGCGCTATATCGGTCGCCACCTGATCGGCCTGTTTCAGGACCTGGGTTTCGGCAGTGACGCCATGGAAACCCTCATCCAGAGCTACCGCACCACCTACTGGGCTCGAAAACACGCCGCCACTCGGGTGTTTCCTGGAGTGGCGGAGATGCTCGATTCCCTGGGCGGCCGCAAATCGACCGCCACCATCAAGACTTCGAAAACGACGCGCGAGGTGCTGGAGCAGTTCGGATTGATCCAGCATTTCGACCACGTGCAGGGCACCGACGGATTCCCCGCCAAGCCCGAACCGGATGTGATTCTCGCGTCGTTACGCGCTCTAGGCGCCGATCCGGAGGCGTGCTTGCTGGTGGGCGATGCGGCGTCGGACATGGAAGCAGGCCGTCGCGCTGGCGTGCGGACTTGCGCGGTGCGGTGGGGCTACGGGAACCACGAGGAGATGGCCCGATGGGAGCCGGATTACTGGATCGACGAGCCGGGGCAGCTAGTGGCCTTGTAGGAGAAGACGCATTTCGTTGGTCGGTTTGAATCCCACGGCTTCATACAACGGCCGTCCGTCGTCACTCGCGTGAAGGATCACCACGGTAAGACCATTGGCCTGACACCATCGCAGCGAAGTCTCGACTAAGGCTCGCGCTAGACCTCTTCGCCGATGAGCGGGGTGGGTATAAACGTTAAGCAGCATGCCCCGGCGGCCGCTCAGGTCGGTAATCGTGGGAGGCCATTCAATCACCCAGATCCCGGCCTGCGGCAACGGACTGGTCCGGTGCGATCGCCAGCCAGCCCAAGTATTCGCCCGCCGAGAGTTTCTCTTCGAGCCAAGGGCGAGACGCGAAGCCGACGGCATCGCGCCTGATCACATCGCCCTCTCCCATATCGGCAAACATCGAACGCCGGTGATCCGTAATTGTGCCTGCGTCGGCGACGGTCGCTTCGCAAATACTGTACCCTTCCGTCATAGCTGTAGCGCGGCTAATTCGGCAAGGTCCAGCCGGCCGGTATAAATCGCCATACCGAGCGCCGCGTGAACGTCGATCGCGGATAGAGCGCGGATATCGTCGATCGTCGTGATGCCGCCGGCAGCGGTGATTTCGTGCTTTGTGGCAGCGCGCAGTCGCCGGAACCAATCAAGATCCGTCCCCTGCATCATGCCTTCTTTGTCGACGTAAGTGCACAGGAATCCGCTGCAGAACGGTTCCAGGCGGCCGATCACTTCTTCTGCTGTGAAATCCGTTGCTTCCTGCCAGCCTTTGACGACGATCTTGCCGTTTTTGGAATCCAGCGCGACTATTAGGCGCTCTGCGCCCACAGTCGCCGCGATTTCTTGGAGGGCCGGGGTAAAAGCCGCCGTGCCGACGATCACGCGGTGCGCGCCCTGGTCGACTAGTTTCTTGGCGCGCTCGGGTGTGCGTACGCCGCCGCCGACGCGGCAACGGGCCTTTCCCGCGACGAGTTCCACAAGCGATGAATTCTCGCCCTTGCCCATGGCGGCGTCCAGATCGATGACCTGGATTTCGGGGAACGCGGCGAACTTACGCAGCATCTCAAGCGGCGCATCGCCTTCGAGCGCTTTGTCGCGGCCTTGCACAAGTTGGACGACTTTGCCGTCCATGAGATCGATGCACGGAATGATCATCTTCTTATCGGGACGTGGTGCCCCGCCAGGAATTGCTTGAGATCGCCAACTGTATAGGTACCGTAGTGGAAGATGGACGCGGCGAGAGCGGCGTCGGCACAGGCCCCGATCAGCACTTCAAGAAAATCTTCCGGCTTTCCCGCGCCGCCCGAGGCGATCACCGGAATGTGCGTGGCGTTGTGCACCGCGAGCGTCAGAGGGCAGTCGAAGCCGGTCTGAACGCCGTCGGTATCCATGGACGTGAGCAGGATCTCACCTGCACCGAGCTCTTCACCACGGCTGGCCCACTCTACGGCGTCAATGCCTTCATCGTGGCGGCCGCCGCGAGTGTAGACGTTCCACTTGGAACCGCCCTCCGGGCTCGTCCGCCGTCGCGCATCTATTGCTAGAACGACGGCCTGCGCCCCGAACTCTTCGCTCAGTTCGGTAATGAGCTCGGGCCGGCGCACCGCGGCGGTATTAACGCTGACCTTGTCCGCGCCCGCGTGCAGGATGCTGCGCGCGTCGTCGACGCTGCGGATGCCGCCACCCACCGTGAGCGGGATGAAGACCTCGCGGGCGGTGCGGGCAACCACGTCGACCATCGTGTCGCGATTGTCGCTTGACGCGGTTATGTCCAGGAACACCAGTTCGTCGGCGCCCTGTTCGTTATAGCGCGCGGCGAGTTCCACCGGATCTCCCGCGTCGCGAAGATTCACGAAGTTCACGCCTTTGACCACACGTCCCGCGGTAACGTCGAGGCAGGGAATAATGCGTTTGGCTAACATTCTACGAAATTGCGAACGATCTGCAGTCCGATTGCGCCGGATTTCTCGGGATGAAATTGCACGCCGTACACGTTGCGATTCTCAAGCACTGCGGTGTAAGGCACCGTGTATTCGCAAGTGGCGGCCGTCTCGGCGACCACAGGACAGTAGTAGCTGTGGGCGAAATAGACGTATGGCTTCTCGCCTGCTTTTTGCAGAAGGCGTGTGTCGCGACGAGGCTCGAGTTGGTTCCAGCCCATATGGGGAATGCGGACGTCGCCCTGAAAGCGCCGCACGCAGCCTTCATAGATTCCAAGGCCATGCTCGGCGGGAGCCTCTTCGCTGGTCTCAAAAAGAGCCTGCAAGCCGAGGCAGATGCCGAGAAACGGAACGCCCGCGCGAATGCGCTCGACTAAGGCGTCGCGAACCTGAAGATCGTCCAGCGCGCGCATCATCTGGCCGAAGTGGCCGACGCCGGGGAGGATCAGCTTCGTCGCGTGTTGAATACCCGTGGCGTCGCGAATGAGCTCGTACTGGGCTCCGATTGCGCCCAGAGTGTTTTGGACGGAGCGAAGATTGCCAGCCCCGTAGTCAAAAACCGAAATCATAACAATCCCTTGGTGGACGGGAGTTGCTTCTTAAGGCGCGCGTCTTTGGAACACGCGTAACGCATCGCACGAGCGAAGCACTTGAAAATCGCCTCGATCTTGTGGTGATTCGAGCGGCCGTAGAGCACCTTGGCGTGCAGATTCGCGGCGGCGTGGTTGACGAATCCGTCGAAGAAATCATGGACCAGCTCAGTTTGCAGATCGCCGACCAAGCGCGTTTTCACCAGGTCTTTGTAGACGAGCGCCGGACGCCCGCCCAGATCGACGGCGACCACGGCCAGCGTTTCGTCCATGGGCAACACGAAATAGCCCGCGCGATTGATCCCGCGACGGTCGCCGAGCGCCTTGGCGAATAACTGGCCCAGCACGATACCAACGTCCTCAACCGTGTGGTGCTGGTCTACGTCTAAGTCGCCTGCGGCGACTATCTTTAAATTAAAGCCCCCGTGCTTTGTGAATAATTCCAGCATGTGGTCGAAGAAACGGATGCCAGTCGAGATCTCGTAGCGGCCGTGACCTTCAATCGTGAGGCTCCCGAGGATCTGGGTCTCTTTCGTATCCCGCTGGATGGAGGCTCGTCTCATAGAGCACCTTCAATCTCATTCACGTTCTCTAGGACGGCCACGGCTTGCTCTTCCTGAAACAGCCGAAGAATCTCGTCGCGCCGGGAATGATTGCGAGCTGCGATCCCGATGAACGCTACGCCAGCCGCACGAGCAGAGCGTGCGTCGTCGACGGTATCGCCGACGTACCAGAGCTTTCTCCCCGGGTTCAGACGCTGTATATGAAGGAGTCCATCGGGCGCAGGTTTGGCATTGGTTACGTGCTCCGCGCACAGCAGCGGATCGAACGAACACTCCGGCGCGAACCGCTTGAGTGTGATTTCGGCCTCGTATTGCAAGCGGCCGGTGAAGATCGCCAGGCCGAATCGCTGGCGCAACCGTTCGAGTAGCCCGGGCCTGGGGAACCACTGTTCGCGCTGGATCAGACCACTACCGTTTTCCCCGATGAAGATCTCATTGAAATAATCTACGACGACGTTGTACGGAACTTCGACCCCCAGATCCGCGGCGATCTTCTGGGAAAGCGCCCAGTCGTTGTTCCAGCCGCCTTGGTTCTTGTAGTCCTGGATCAGGTCGCGCTCGATCTGCTGGCCGGTGAAGTGTTTGACAGTCTGCACGATCGCCTCGCGGTAGGATTCGGTCACTTCCGCGAGCACACCGTCCATGTCGAACACGATTATTGAGTCCACAAACTCTCCAGCTCAGCGAGAAAGCGTTCGACTTGCGCACGTGTGCCGATGGTGACCCGTACGCATCCGGGGATCTCGTAACTGCGGTCGCGCACCAGAACGCCGCGCTCGCGAAGTGCGTCGCGAATCGGGATCGCGCGGTCGCCTGCTTGGAACAGCACGAAGTTAGCCTGGCTCGGGAAGTACTTGATCCCCAGCCGCTCGAAGCCGACGTAAGCCGTCTCGCGTGCCGCCAGCGCTTCGCCGACGTACTTCGCGATGTATTCACGATCCAGAACTGCGGCACGGGCCGCGATCACGGCGAGCATATTCACGCTGTAGGGCGACTGCGCCTTCCGAACCCACGCGATATTCTCCGCGCAACTGAACAGGCAGCCGCAGCGCATCGCCGCCATGCCGTAGGTTTTGGAAAACGTCCGGCTGACGAACAGGTTCTTGTATTCGTTGATCCAGCGCAGCGCCGTGACGCCGTAGAATTCGAAATACGCTTCGTCAATTAATACGGCTGCATCAGGTGCTGTTTCGAGAATGAGCTCGATCTGCTCGAGCCCGATCGCCGACCCGGTGGGGTTATTGGGATTGGCGATCAGGATCGCGCGAGTTTCCGGCCGGAGCTCGTCGAGAAAATCGGCGACGGGGAAACTCAGATCGCCCGCGTATTCGACTTCGCGCACGGACGCACCCGCCACCTCGGCGTAGAACTTGTACATCGCGTAGGAAGGCTTGAGCAGCAACACGTCGTCGCCATCGTCGACGAAGGTGTTGATTAGGAGCTGAATGGCTTCGTCGGTGCCATTGGTGATGGTGAATTCCTCGGGTGAGACACCGAAGAACGTGCCCAAATCGCGACGGGCGTCCTGATACTCGGGATAGATGGTCAGGTGGTCGGCGGTCAGATATTTCTGCATGCACTCGATCACCTTCGGCGAGCAGCCGACGGTGTTCTCGTTGAAATCGAGGCGCAGTTTTCCGGCACGCCCAGCGGAGGGCGGGGAATAGGGCGCCATCGCGCGGATGGCTTCGCGCGGCGTAAGCGCGTCAACCATGACGAACCTCGACCGATCGCGCGTGCGCTTCCAATCCTTCAGCGCGAGCAAGAGTAGTGACCGCCGGCGTTAACGATTTCAGCGCTGCCGGGCTCAGCTCCTGCACCGAAATCACTTTGACGAAGTCCGCCGCCGACAACCCGCCGCGCAGCCGAGCCTGCCCCGACGTCGGCAGCACGTGATTCGGACCCGAAGCATAGTCTCCGGCGGCTTCCGGGCTCGACGGGCCAAGAAAAACCGAACCTGCGTTCTGGATGGATCCCAGTAGCGCGGGATCGTGCAGCGCGAGGTGCTCCGGCGCTAGCGTATTCGAAAACTCGACCGCGCGTTCCAGTGAATCGACGATCACGATCGCTCCGTTGTTGTCGATGGACTGGCGTGCAACGGCTGCGGTCGGTAACGAATGAAGCTGCCGCTCCACCGCTTCGGCCACGGCGTTCGCCAAGTCCCGCGACGTCGTGAGCAAGATAGCCGAAGCGTCGACATCGTGTTCAGCTTGCGCCAGCATGTCGGCGGCGATCCACTCAGGGTTGCCTTCTGCGGCGATGATCACGATCTCGGTCGGCCCTGCCACGAAGTCGATTCCGGTTTCCCCTGCGATCAGCTTTTTCGCCGCCGCGACGTAAATATTTCCGGGACCGACGATGCGATCCACGCGGGGAACGGTGGCCGTTCCGAATGCTAGCGCGGCGATGGCCTGTGCCCCGCCCATTTGGAAAAAATGCGTCACGCCGAGCCATGCGGCGATCCCGAGGATCTCGGCGCTGGGATGTGGGCATGCGACGCAAGTGGTCTTAACGCCGGCCACCTGCGCCGGGATGATATTCATCAGCAGCGTGGAGGGCAGGGGATAGCGGCCGGCGGGCGTGTACGCACCCATGGAATCGAGCGGACGCACGATCTGGCCCAGCTTGCGGCCGTCGGGATATTCCACCAGCTTCTCCACCGGCAGCTGCAGACGCGCGTACTCGCGGATGTTCGTGTCGGCGATGCGCACGGCGCGTCCGAATTCCGGCTCGAGCGATCCATGCACAGGGATGCGGACGCTCGCGCCTTCGAAACCGTCGAACTTTCGGGCGTATGCCAGTAGCGCAGCATCACCCTCGCGACGCACGTCTTCCAAGATTGGCGCGACAATCCGCTCGGCGTCTTCCAGCCGCTGCGTCTTCCGCGCGATGAGAGACTGCGCTTCCCGATGATTGATGATCCTGATCATTTGAATGACCTACATCACGATCTTGTTCAGCGGATATTCGACGATGCCCTGCGCACCGGCCTCCTTCAGGCGTGGAATGATGGTGCGCACGGTGGCTTCGTCCAGGATCGTATTGAGCGCCAGCCAGTCGCCATCGCTGAGGGGCGATATGGTCGGCTTTTTCAACGCCGGAAGCACACCCAGGACGCTCTCCAGGTTCTTCTTTTCTACATTCAGCATCAGCCCGACCTTGCCCAGCGCGTTGATCGCGCCTTCGAGCAGCATCCGCATGTCTTCCAGCTTGCGCCGCTTCCACGAATCCTTCCAGGAATTCACGTTGGCGATGAGCTGGGTGTTCGATTCCATCACGGTCTCGACGATCCGCAGCTTGTTGGCGCGCAGAGACGATCCGGTTTCGGTGACTTCGACGATGGCATCGGCGAGTTCGGGAGGTTTGACCTCGGTCGCGCCCCAACTGAACTCAACCTTAGCGGTGACGCCGTGCGACTTGAGATACCGTTCGGTCGCGGCGACTAGCTCGGTCGCGATGATTTTGCCTTGCAGATCCTTGACCGATTGCACCGGCGAGGATTCCGGCACGGCCAGCACCCAGCGCACTTTGCCGAAGCTCTGCTTGGCGTAGATCAGGTCGGCAACGGTCTGAACCTGCGCTTCATTTTCCTCGACCCAGTCGCGGCCGGTGAGACCGGCATCGAGCACGCCGTCTTCTACGTAACGGGCCATTTCCTGGGCGCGAATCAGCATGCACTCGATCTCGGGATCGTCGATCGCGGGGAAATACGAGCGGCTGCTGACGGTGATCTGGAATCCGGCGCGACGAAAGAGATCGACGGTCGCGTTTTCGAGGCTGCCTTTGGGAATGCCGAGTTTGAGTTTCATTTAGTTTCCGTAGACGGCCTTAGGGTCGTACGCTTGAGTATCGGTGATCTTCCATTCGTTCCCGTCGAGCTTGCGGAAGAAGCAGCTTTCGTAACCTTCATGGCAAACGCCTGGCCCGAGGGCCTCACACTTAAGGAGCACCGCATCGCGATCGCAATCGGTCGAGATTTCCTTGACCACTAGCTTGTGACCGGAACTCTCTCCCTTGAGCCACAGCTTGTTGCGCGATCGGCTGTAGAACACGGCGTTGCCGGTCTCGACAGTCTTGCGGAAGCTTTCCTCGTTCATGAAGCCGACCATCAGGACGCGCCCCGTTTTCCAATCTTGTATGACTGCGGCCACCAGGCCATCCAGCTTGCTGAAATCCAGTTCCATAGTTGTTTCCTATAACAAAAAAGCCCACCGTTTCCGGCGGGCTCGTCTAATCTCAAATCCGATTTGCTTGGTTACGCGTGAGCCCGTCGCGCAGCAAGGGCGTGGTGATGATGGTGCCGATGATGACGGGCGACGAACATAGAAACCACAGTATAACAAATTTTCAGGAGAGCGCCTGATCCAGGTCCGCGATGATATCCTCCGGCGCCTCGATGCCGACCGAGATCCGCAAAAGGTTGTCGCGGATCCCCAGCCGCTCGCGCTGCTTGGGCGAGAGATCGCGATGCGAGGCCATGACCGGATAGGCAATGATCGTGTGGAGGTCGCCGAGAGTGGTGGCACGTACCACCATCTGCAGCTTCTCCATGAAGCGGAAGACTTCCGCCCGGCCCGCGCTCTTCAGCTCGAAAGAAACCAACCCACCAAAACGATTCGGCGGGAGCAGCCGTGCGACGGTGGCGGCGTCCGGATGTCTTGGATCGCCGGGGAAAAACGTCCGCTCCACACGGGGATGCGCCGCCAGCCACGAAGCCACTTTGCAGGCGTTGGCGCATTGCCGCTCCACGCGAAGGGCCAGCGTCTTGATGCCGCGCATCGTCAAATAGCAATCAAACGGGCTCATCACCGGCCCCAGGCTGCGCGCTACCGTCCGCAGGGGCCCGTAGTTCTCCTGGTCGGCGACGATGGAACCGCCCAGAACATCGCCGTGACCGGCCAGGTATTTAGTGGCGCTGTGGACCACCATGTTCGCGCCCAGCTCGATAGGCCGGATCAAGATGGGAGTGGCAAAGGTGCTATCCACCAGGAGTGGTACGTCGGCCTTACGGGTGATCTGGGCCAGTTTATCCAGTGCGGGCACGCGCAGCAGCGGATTCGTGATCGTTTCCACCACCACTACACCGGGCTTGGTTTCTGCTACGGCGGCTTCGAACGCGCCCAGGTCACAGGCATCTACAAAAGATGTGTCCACGCCCATCGACCCGAAGATGTTCATCAGCAGGTAGCTGGTGGTGCCGTACATACCGGTGGCGGCCAGAGCCCGCTTGGGACGGTCCATCAAGGCCGTTAGTATGCCCAAGTGCAAGGCGCTCATTCCGGAAGCGCAGGCTATCGCGCCCGCGCCGGCTTCCAGCTCGCGCAGCAGCTCTTCTAAAGCGCTCCGCGTAGGGTTATCGAAACGGGCGTAGGACGGTCCCTGCTCTTCCAGGGACATGACGCGGTCGAGTTGCTCCACCGAATCGTAGTTGTAGGTCGTGGCCGTGTAGATGGGTATGGTGGACGGCGTGAAGTTCCCGGCCTTCTTGCGATCACCCCAGTGAACGGTCTTGCTTTCGATTTTCATGACCGCTTCCAGCGTACTCCTTCCTTGGTGTCTTCGAGGATCACGCCTTGGGCAGCCAGTTGCGCCCGAATCTCATCGGAACGGCCGAAATTCTTCGCTTTCTTGGCGGCGGTACGTTCGGCGATGAGCGTATCCACTTCGGCATCCGAGAGCCCGCCAGTGCGAGCGGAAGGTCGCACCACATCGAAGATGGAATCGAACCGATCCAGAAATTCGAGCGCGTCCGTCACGTTGCCTGAGTGAAACTCTCCCGCGTCCATGGCGGTGTTGGTATCGCGGATGTATTCGAAGACAGTCCCCAACGCCTCGGCGGTGTTGAGATCGTCGTCGAGCGCCGCATCGAAGGCGGCGCGTGCGGCCTGGGTGCGTGTGGTCAGCGCGGCGTTCGTCCCCGCGGGAAATTTGTCCGTCTCCAGGCGCAGTTTGTAATTCCGCAGACGGTCGATCGAGGTCGCGGCTGCCTTCAGCCCATCGAACGTGAAATTCAGCTTCTTACGATACGGCACCGACGCCAGCAGGTAGCGCAAGGCTTCGGGCGCAAATCCACGCTCCTTAAGATCCCGCAACGTATAGATATTGCCGAGCGACTTCGACATCTTCTGCGAATCCACGCTCAAATGCTCGGCGTGCAGCCAGAAGCGGACGAACTGTTTCCCGGTAATCCCCTCGGCCTGCGCGATTTCGTTTTCATGATGCGGAAACGTGAGATCCACGCCGCCGGTGTGGATGTCCAGGGTATCGCCCAGATACTTCATCGCCATGGCGGAGCATTCGATATGCCAGCCGGGGCGGCCTTTGCCGATGGGCGTGTCCCACGCAGGCTCGCCTTCTTTGGCGGCTTTCCACAGAACAAAGTCGCGGGCGTCGTCTTTGTCGTATTCGTCCACGTCGACACGAGCCCCGGCCCGGATGCCGCTGAAGTCGTTGTGTGAAAGCTTGCCGTATTCGGGAAACGTCGAGATGCGGTAATAGACCGAGCCGTCGCTGACATAAGTATGGCCGCGCTCGGTGAGGTGCTGAACGGCTCCCACCATTTCAGGGATGTGTTGGGTGGCCGGGACAATGCGCTCGGGACGCTCCAGCCGCAGCGTCGCGGTGTCTTCCAGAAAAGCCTTGGTGTAGACTGCCGTAAATTCATCGATGGATTTGCCCGCGGCCTTCGAATCGCGGATGATCTTATCCTCGATGTCGGTGATGTTCATCACGTGATCCAGCTGGTAGCCGCGCGCCCGCAGCCAGCGTCGCAGAATGTCGGGAAACACGAAGGAGCGGAAGTTGCCGATGTGGGCGTAGTTATAGACGGTCGGCCCGCAGGTGTACATGCGCACGACATTGTCGTGAAGGGGCTTGAACTCCTCCAACTGCTGGGTCAGGGTGTTATAAAACCGCAAGGACATGAGAGATGTTCTACTATCCTACCAAGGGCCAAACTGGGGACAGCCCGCGAAATTCCGCGCTCACCAGAGTCAGGATTATCAAGCCTGCGGTCGCGGAAATTCGTAGGCTGTCCCTGCACGCCGCGGCTTCTACAATAAAGTCTGTGTTCCGATTCGAGCTACAGGCGACCTGCCCCGAAACCGGGGCTCGTGCCGGCATCCTGCACACCGCGCATGGCGACGTCGAGACGCCGGTGTTCATGCCGGTCGGAACGCAGGGGACCGTCAAAGGCATCCTCGCGCGCGATCTGCTGAACGATCTGGACGCCAAGATCATCCTGGGCAATACCTATCACCTGTTTCTGCGCCCAGGGCACGAGACGATTCGCAAGCTCGGCGGTCTGCACAAGTTCATGAACTGGCCCCGGGCGATCCTTACCGATTCAGGCGGATTCCAGGTTTTCAGTTTAGACACCCTGCGCAAGGTCACCGAAGAAGGCGTGCTGTTCCGATCGCATCTGAATGGCGATCAGCACTTCTTCACCCCCGAATCGACCATCGACGTCCAACTCGCGCTGGGCAGCGACATCATGATGGTGCTCGACGAGTGCCTGGCTTATCCGGCCAGCCACGAAGCCGCGCGGGTTTCGACCGAACGGACGCTGCGATGGGCGCGCTCGGGCTACGATCATTATCAAAGATCCCGGGATGGCGAACACGCGCTCTTCCCGATCGTCCAAGGCTCGATGTATCCCGACCTGCGCCATCACTGCGCCGAGGAGCTGCTGCCGTTGGACGCGGAAGGCTACGCGATCGGCGGTTTATCCGTCGGCGAGCCCCGGGCGTTGAGCCTGGAAATGACCGAAATCACCACTCCGCTACTGCCGACAGATCGTCCGCGCTATGTAATGGGCGTGGGGATGCCGGACGAGCTGCCAGAGTACGTCGCGCGCGGCGTCGACATGATGGATTGCGTACTACCTTCCCGCAACGCCCGTAACGGGTACTTGTTCACATCTCAGGGACGGGTTGTTATCAAGCAGGCGCAATATAAGGACGACCCCAGCCCGGTGGATGAGTCCTGTCTCTGTTACACTTGCCGCAATTTTTCGCGGGCGTATCTTCGCCATCTGTTCCTCGCTGGAGAGATGACGTTCTCCACGCTCGCGACGCTGCACAACCTGCGCCGGTATCTTGACATCATGAGGCAGATGAGGGAGGCTATACTGGTTGGGGAGTTCCCCACGTTTCTGCGCGCACAGCGCGGGACCATGTTGATTTAGCTTTAATCTTAGGTACCCGATAGAATCTCCCGATGCAAGACCTCGCCTTTTGGCTGCTTCAGAGCGCGCCCGCGTCCAACCCGATCATCGGCTTCCTGCCTCTGATCTTCATCGTTGCGATTTTCTATTTCCTGGTCTTCATGCCTATGCAGCGCCAGAAGAAGCAGCAGGCCACGATGCTGGCCGGGTTGCAGGCGGGAAATGAAGTGGTGACTACGGGCGGAATCGTCGGAACCGTGGTGAGTGTGGCTCAGGACACCTTGATCGTGCGCGTGAAGCCCGATAACATCAAGCTGCAGATCACGCGAGCCGCCGTGGCCAGTCTGGTGAGCCCGGAGAAGGCACTCGACGAGAAGAAGTAACCCAATATGACCAGTAACACTAAAATACGGCTTCTGATCATCGTGGCGGTGACGCTTGTCTGCGTCTACGGCTTGATTCGCGACCCGGACACCATGGGGATTCCCACTTCCAAGCAGGAACTGGTGGACCACTGGAGAAAGAACATCCGGCTCGGCACGGATCTTAAGGGCGGCAGCAACCTGGTCTATCAGATCGAGATGCAGGACGCCTTTAAGCTGGAAGCCGACACGGCCATCCAGCACCTCCGCGATGAGTTGGCCAAGGCGTCTATCCCGTTCGCGGACATGACCCGCAGCGATCCCGACTTTGATCACGCCAACAGCATTCAAATCAATATCACTGGCGTGCCTGGGACCAAGGCGGGCGACTTCCGCACGGTGGTGAACGACAATGTTGGCTCGGTGTGGATTATGACGTCGGTTAACGAAACCGATTACCGCCTCACCATGAAGGCCAGCGAAGCCTTGCGGGTACGCGCGGATACACTTTCCCAGACCATCAACACGGTCGAGAAGAAGATCAATGGTCTTGGGCTTGCGGAATCCAGTGTGCAGCAGCGCGGTGAATCGCAGATTCTGGTCACCCTCCCGGGCGTGGACGATCCTGCGCACATAAAGCAGGTCCTGCAGACGGCGGCAATTCTGGAGCTATATGAAGTCCAGGGCGGCCCATTCGCATCCCGCGAAGAGGCCATGCAGAGCAAGAACGGCATTCTGCCGCTGAGCTCTCAGATTTTGGGCAGCGGTGCCCGAAACGGCACGCCCAACGAGTTTTACATCCTCGCCCGGACGCCAGTCGTCACCGGCCGCGACCTTCGCGATGCCAAGCCCATTCAGAACGGCCAGAGCGGCGGCTGGGAGACCAATTTCGTTCTGACCCAGGACGCCGCCAAGCGCTTCGAGCGGTTCACCGGCGCACACATTAACGACCGGCTGGCGATTGTGCTCGACAAAAAGGTCTTGAGCGCGCCGACCATCCAGGCCAAGATCAGCGACAACGGCGTGATCACCAACATGGGCGGGCACGACGCGGCCGCGGATCTGGCGCTGAACCTGCGCGCCGGATCGCTTCCCGCCAGCCTGTTGAATATGGAAGAGCGATCGGTGGGACCCTCGTTGGGCGCCGATTCCATCCGCCAGGGCATTATCAGCGGCATCGCGGGCGTGGTCGCAGTGGTCGCCCTGATGCTGATTTATTACAAGAAGAGCGGCATCAACGCCACCCTGGCGTTGGTCCTGAACGCACTGATCTTAGTTGCAGCGCTTAGCTACTTCGAGGCTGTCCTGACGTTGCCCGGTATCGCCGGCATCATCCTGACCATCGGTATGGCGGTGGACTCGAATGTACTGATTTTCGAGCGCATTCGGGAAGAGCTGCGGGCAGGCAAGGCGGTGGTTGCGGCTGTGGAAGCCGGATTCGGGAAAGCTTTCCTGACGATTATCGACACGCACGTAACTACCATTGTTTCCTGTTGTTTCCTGTTCCTCTTCGGGACCGGTCCGGTCAAAGGATTTGCGGTGACGCTGGTCATCGGCTTGTTCGCCAATGTTTTCACGGCGGTATTCGTTTCCCGAACCATCTTTAATTGGGAGCTTGGGGGGCAGAAGCGGGCAGTGACGCTCAGTATTTAAATGGGTTGCTTGATTCGTACCAACATTCCGGATTGTGGTAGCCTGAATCGTTTTGCAGATTTCGGTTCTCCGGGATTGCGATCGATGGGAACTTTTGTATGCAAGCCGGTGTCTGACACTCTAGGCCGGCAGTAACGGGCTCAATGGAATTATTTAAGAATACCAACTTCGACTTTCTTGGTAAGAAGTGGCCTTTCATCGGGTTATCGCTCGTGCTGACGGCGGCGGGATTCATCAGTATCGGAATGAAGGGCATGCGCTACGGGATCGATTTCAAGGGGGGCGCTCAAATGTCGTTGCGCTTCGCCCAGGAACCGCCCGTCCAGCAGATCCGCACCGCGCTCGAAAGCAAGCTGCCTGGCGAAATCTCCGTGCAGCAGGTCAGCGGCAAGCCGGAAGTTTTGATCGGCACCGAGATCAAGGATGAGAAGGAATTGAACGCCAACCGCCAGTTGATCGACGATACCTTGCGCGGTATGTTCGGCGGCACCGACGGAAAGTTCGACCTGAATAACGCTTCTTCCACCGAACTGGCCGACCGGCTGCGCGGTCCCCTGCAGCAGGCCGGGGTTCCACTCTCCGAGCAGGACTTGCAGGATCTGTGCGCCGCGATCAACTCCTATCGGGCCGATCATGGTGGCATCCTGCGCGCCGCCGACGAGCTTTCCGGCGTGAAGGGCGTGACGCCCAAAGTTATCGAAGTTCTGAAGGCCAACGTCAGCCTGGGACCGTTCACAATTTTGTCGACTGAAGTGGTGGGTCCCAAAATCGGCGATGAATTGCGGCGTCAGGCTGTGCTCGCCACGTTGTACGCGCTGGGCGGAATGTTGGTGTATATCGCTTTCCGTTTCGAGTGGATTTATGGCGTAGCCGCCGTGGTCGCCGTATTCCACGATACCCTCATCACCATCGGGCTTTTCTCGCTGTTCAACAAGCCGATTTCGCTGACCGTAGTGGCCGCGCTGCTGACCCTGGTCGGTTATTCGATGAATGACACGATCGTGGTTTTCGATCGGATTCGAGAGAACCTGAAGATGGTCCGCCGCGAGTCGCTGGAAAACGTTATCAACATCAGCGTCAATCAAACCTTGAGCCGGACCGTGATGAGTAGCGGTCTCACGCTGCTGACGGCCATGGCGCTATGGCTGTTCGGCGGAGACGTGCTGAACGGGTTTTCCTTCGCGTTGGTGATGGGTATTATCGTGGGGACGTATTCTTCGGTTTTCGTCGCCAGTCCGATTTTGGTATTCTGGCAGAACTTCCGCGGGACGGGGAAACCTGTCGCGGCGACGCCGGCTCCTCGGGAAACTGCCGGCCAACGGAAGGCCATGCGAGGTTAGTGCGGGCGCTGCTTAGGAAATAGGAGAACGGGAGATGTTTGATCAGACCTTCGTAGACGGAGTTGGGAAAACGAACAAGAGCTGGACGGTGACGCTGTCGTTCCTGATCCAGGTCGGAATCATCAGCGTGTTGGTCATCCTCCCCCTGATCTTCACTGATGTTCTGCCGAAGGCGCAGTTGGTCAGTTTGCTGCAAGCGCCGGCGCCTCCTCCGCCGCCGCCTCCGCCGCCTCCGCCTACTCCCGTCAAGGTCGTCAAAGTTCCGCCGCGCCAGTTCGACGCCGGAAAGCTGATGGCGCCCAAGGAAATTCCGAAATCCGTAGCCACCATCGTCGAGGCGGAGCTTCCGCCTTCGGTCAACAACGTATCGGTAGTGGCCGGCATCCCCGGCGGTGTGCCGGGTGGATCCATCGGCGGACTTGCGGGTCTTGCGCCTCCCCCGCCGCCGCCGCCTCCCCCGCCGCCGCCGCCCAAGGAAACGAAGACGGCGATCGTGGGTGGAAAGGTCTTCGAAGGTCGTATCGTGAAACGCGTGCCGCCGGATTATCCGCGAGTCGCAAAACTCGCGCGCGTGCAGGGCGCGGTTCGTTACACGGCGTTTATTGGAAAAGATGGCAAGATCCGGGACCTGAAGTACGTCTCCGGTCCCGCCATGCTGGCAACCCCGGAAGTGCTGAGGGCGGTCTCGGAGTGGGAGTACATGCCTTATTTGCTGAACGGTGAGCCGGTGGATGTCCAGACAGAGATTACGGTGAATTTTGTACTGAACTAGTTTTGTGTGGAACAAGGTTTGTATTGGAAAGAGGCGGCTACGGCGTTGAGAAACGTCCGTGGTCCAAAATCAACTCGCAGGAGACTAAATGATGTTTTTACAGTTGCAATCCCAGGCATTCTTGCTTCTTCAGGAACGGGCGGTAAGCTTCGACCTGATGACGATGTGGAACAACATGGAGTGGCCGGCCCGCACCGTCGTGATCGTGCTGTTCATTATGTCGGCATGGTCCATCGGCGTGATGATCGACCGCTGGATCGCTTATAACGGAGCGCGTAGCCAGTCCCGCGCCTTCGCCCCGGCCGTGGCCGGAGCGCTGCGCGAGGGCAAGCTGGATGAAGCAATCAAGATCGCCGACCGGTACGGCAAGAGCCACTTGGCCAAAGTCGTAGTGGCCGGCCTGCAGGAGTTTCGGGCGCATCAAATGAGCTCCGAAATTTCGGGCGAAGAGATTGAGGCTTCCCGCCGCGCCCTGGAACGCGCGCAGGCGATTGTGCACGCCGAACTGAAGCGCGGCGTCTCGACGCTGGCGACCATTGCGTCCTCGTCCCCCTTCGTGGGACTGCTGGGAACGGTCGTCGGCATCATCAACGCGTTCAAGGGAATTGCGAGCGCCAAGTCGGCCGGTTTGAGCGCGGTGGCCGGAGGTATTTCGGAAGCGCTGGTTACCACCGCCGTCGGTCTATTGGTCGCCATCCCCGCGGTCTGGATGTACAACTACTTCAGCAACCGCGTGGAAGCGTTCGACGTCGAGATGGGCAACTCCAGCTCGGAACTGATCGACTACTTCCTCAAGCGGACCCAAAAGGCCAGCGCAGGGAAGTAGATTCTCTAGTCTCTAGCGAGTGTTTAAGGCTGGGGCGCCGCACGCCAAGCGGCGCCTCCGTCTGAAGTGGATTGGCGGGAGTACGTCGGGAGTATATCGGGAGTAACGCTTATGAAGAAGCCAGAAGCGCCAGTAGTCGTTTCCGAGATCAACGTCACACCGATGGTGGACGTCATGCTCGTTCTGCTGATCATCTTCATCGTCATCACGCCCTTGCTGACCAAGGGGCAGCCCGTGGAATATGCGAAGGCGAAGAATCCGATCGCGATGCAAAACGCGGACAAGGAAGATGCGATTCTTATATCCGTCACCCGGGATGGGAAGTCTTTCTTAAGCCCCGGCAATAAGCAGGTGACGGTGGACGAGCTTCCCTCCAAAGTTCAGGATCTGTTGACCAATAAGCTGGACAAGACCGTGTATATCCGGGCGGATGCTCGCGCCAAATACCAGGCCGTGGAAGACGTGGTGGATAATTTGCGCGCCGCCGGCGTGGATCAGATCGGTTTGATTACCGAGACTCCGGCAGGCGCGGCGCAAGCCACCGCAACTCCGGTTCAGTAGATTTTCGATCGGATTTAGGGCGAGTTTAGAACAAGCAAGGAGAGACTCTTATGGCAATGGCAGTCGGCGGCGGGAAGCGAGTCCAGGCGAACATCAACGTGACGCCGCTCATTGACGTGTTGCTGGTGCTGCTGATCATCTTTATGGTGATCACGCCCTTGACGCCGTATGGTCTGGAAGCCATCGCGCCGCAACCACCCAAGAAGGATCAACCCACCAAGCAGGATGAACGCACCGTGGTCATCCAGATCGAAAAAGACGGATCCATGAAAATCAATGAGGAGCCCACCGATTTCGACAAGCTGGGTCCCCGTCTGGAGCAGGTGTTCAAGACCCGTGCGGAACGCGTGGTGTTCGTAAAGGGAGATCCGGACCTGGATTTCCAGACGGTGGCGCGCGCCATCGATATCGCCAAGGGCGCCGGCATCGACAAGATCGGCTTGATGACGCCCAAGATCGAAGCGGGCGAGTAATTCATCGCGAGTAATTTAACGACGTCATTTAACGACGTCATTTAACGACGAGGAGAAGAAAGTGTTTATGCGCAGAATTCCGACCCTGAGCGCGGCGCTGCTCGCTGCGGCAATGATGCTGGCGGGGACCGGCTGCAATTTTCTCAAGTCCCGCGATCACATCAATCAGGGGATCGCCTCGTATCGCAACGCCAAGTACAGTGAAGCGGTAAATCACTTTGAGCAGGCCATCCAGCTCGATCCCAACAACCCGACGCCGCGGATGTACCTGGCGACCGCTTACATGGTTCAGTGGATTCCCGGCGCGGAATCGCCCGAGAATCTGGAGTACGCACGGAAGGCGAAAGAGGAATTCCTGAAGGTCCTCGATAAGGACCCGAAAGAGAAGACCGCCCTGGCGTACCTGGCGACACTAGCGTTCAACCAGGCGCTGTCGCTCGGGGGCGAGGAGAAGATGAAGATGTTCGACGAAGCGGCCATGTGGCAGCATCGCCGTCTGGAAGTGGATCCCAAGGAAAAAGAAGCCTATTACACTCTGGGTGTGATCGCGTATCAGAAGTGGATCCCCAAATTGATGGGCGCGCGCTCCGATCTGAGGATGAGGCCCGAGGATCCCGGTCCGCTCAAGGATAAGAAGGTCAAAGAAGAATTGCAAGCGCAGTACGGTCCCGTTGTCGACGAAGGCATGACGGATCTCAACAAGGCTCTGGAAATCGATCCGGAGTACGATGACGCCATGGCGTATCTGAACCTGCTGACTCGCGAGCGCGCCGACCTCCTGGACAGCCAGGACGAGTACAAGAAGCAAGTGGAGATCGCCGATGGCTGGCTGCAGAAAGCCTT